>Ga0123337_10003624_pt1 | contig 16339 bp, 14 predicted proteins | sample frozenSSSSmetaG_FD_89792 | JGI IMG/M metagenome (GOLD analysis project Ga0123337, IMG submission 89792) | Glacier valley bacterial and archeal communities from Borup Fiord, Nunavut, Canada, to study Microbial Dark Matter (Phase II) -... | ecosystem: Environmental > Aquatic > Freshwater > Ice >... | reverse complement strand
GGCATAGCACCTAAATTGCGCGTTGCCGATACCCGTAAATTTATTCGCGCAATCCGCTGGACACGCCTGTTCATTCACGTTGGCTGGGCGTTGGCGCTCGCAGCAGCGGTGTTTCCGCGCGTCTCGACAGCCACTCGCGCCCGCCTCACCCAGCGCTGGTCGGCCAAGCTATTACGTATTCTCAATATCGTCTTGTCGGTTCACGGTGCACGGCCCGCCGAGGATGCGCATAATCTGATCGTCGCCGCAAACCACGTCTCGTGGCTCGATATATTCGTCATCAATTCAGCGCAACCCGCGCTCTTTGTGGCGAAATCCGAAATTCGCGATTGGCCGCTGGCGGGCTGGCTGTGTGAACGATCCGGCACTATTTTTGTACGGCGCGCCAAGCGCAGCGATACCGGCCGTATCAATATCGAAATGCGCGATACCTTAGCCACCGGGGCGACGATCGGCCTGTTTCCCGAAGGCACCACCACCGCAGGCGACCGATTATTGAAGTTTCATTCCTCGTTGTTTGAGCCTGCCGTCGTGTATGCGGCTACCGTCGCGCCGGTGGCAGTTCGCTATCTGAGCAGCGAGGGCGAGCCCGATGATGCGGCGGCTTATTACGGCGATATTAGTTTTTCAGATTCCATTCGCCAAATCATCGGCCAAAAGTCCATGATTGCCGACATCACCTTCGCCCCCTCCATTTACGCCGGCGGGATCACCCGTCGTGTGCTGGCGCAAAAAACTGAAGCCGCGATTGCCGCGATCCTAAATGTGCCGCTGCCGGATGAGCATCAGCGGTTTGGGGCGGGAGACGAGTAAACCAAGGTGACGCGCAGCGCGTGGCGGTTAACTCAACGCATCGTTAATGGCTGCCATCTGCCTGAGTCCGGTGTAACACTCGCCCCGTTACCCGGTTGGTATCATCAATCATCACCGACAGATCCACCCGATAGCCCCACGTATCCTGATAGCGATAATCCCAGGCGGTAGCGTGCAGATTGTCGAAGCGCACCCGCGCAAACGGCGGGCCAATCGCCGCCAGCACCTCGTCGCCGGTCGAGCCTGCGGTCAAGGTTTGAATCTGATCATCTGTCAGTACATTGCGCACCCGCGTCACGACTCCATCACGATTAATACTCACCGCGAAAGTGGTAGTGCCCAGCGGGCCGGACGGATAAAACCAGTTCACACCTTCATTGGTTTGGATAATCAGCGCAGGCACGCCGAGCTTTTCACGTACATCTGGCACCAGCATGCCCGGCTGCGGCATAGTCGCGCAGCCGCTGATCACGCCCAGCAGTACGCCAGATATAGAAAAAGTACAAAACAGACGAAATTTATGGGGGAGCGAAATCATGTTTGAGGCCTTTCCTGATGAAAGCAATAGCTGTTGAGCGCGCGGACACTGGCGTCGAAAAGCTGGACACTTACAGCAATGAGCTTGAATCGCCTCACGCCATAAATACGATTATTGTATACAAAACAAGAAGTTAGCTTGATGGCACAACGCTTGCTAGTACGGATGTAGAACTAAAGACACAGACGACCGACTTCGATGAAAGTTACCGCTCAAATTGCCATGGCGATTGAGCAGGCCGTAAAAATATCAAACTTAAAAGCACCGCGCACACTTACCCTAGTATTTACCGGAGATGGCAGACATGACAACCCCCATGAAATTAATGAAAAATCAGCAATCGGGCTTCACGCTGGTCGAAATCGCCATTGTGCTGGTCATTATCGGCCTCTTGCTCGGCGGCATTTTGAAAGGCCAGGAGCTGATCAATAGCGCAAAAGTAAAGAATCTGGCGCAGGATTTTAAGACCGTGCCGCTTTATATTTACGGTTATCAGGATCGGTTTAAAGCGCTGCCAGGTGATGATAGAAATGCCGTGACTAATTTGGCCACCACTCCAGCAAATGCAGCGGTTGTGAACGGTAATGGCGACGGTGTCATTAACAACCCTTGGAATTCGGTGTCACCGGGTGATGAGTCGGTGCAATTCTGGCTGGCTGTACGAATGGCAAATTTTGCCCCTGGTTCAACGGATTTTGGCGCAGGGTTGCTTACATCACTCCCACAAAATGTGGACGGTGGTCGCAAAGGAATTACTAGCAACACCGTGGCCAACGCGCCAGTGCTAGGCATGACCGGCACGTATGCGTTTTGCTCTTCTGGTTTATTGGGTAAATATGCGAAACAACTCGATACGACCCTAGACGATGGCAACACTGCGACCGGGTCGGTGCGCGTCATTGCCAACCAAACCGCTCCCCAGACGGCGTCCTTGCCAGCGCTTGCTAACAATTTGGTGGACGACGCGACAACATTCACGGTCTGCATGACTTTCTAATGAATGTAGTTCAAGAATAAAAACGCCCGCAGCAGCGGGCTTTTTTATATTTTTTAAATATTAGACCCTAGCACTGGCGAGCCGTTCCAAGCAAAAGTTCTCCAAACGCCGCTCTCTACTTGGTTGTAGGTTAGGTAGCTGCGCAACCTGACCTACAAAATCTCGGCATGGCGACGTCGTTACTTATGAAAGTCAAAATCAAATCGTCTACCCCTGCAATAACCGCATCTCTGCTTTCGCCAATGCCTCTGGCGTCCCGGCCAATATCAGCACATCGTCAACGTCGAGACGCATTTCCGGTGAGGGGCTGGCATTGCGCACGCCGCGTCGCCGTAGCGCGGTGACATCCACCCCCAACTCGTCGAGTTTGAGCGCTTCCAGGCGCCTGCCGACAGCCGCAGCACCACTGTCGATCATCACTGACTGCAAGCGCGGCTGCAATGCATCGAGCGCGCTGTCATCCACGTCGGTCGCGCCGGTAAAAAATCCGCGCATCAGCTGATAGCGCTCACCGCGCACCGTGCGCAACCTTAACAACACCTTGTTCAGCGGCACGCCCATCAGCAGCATGGTTTGCGTGGCCAGCATCAGCGAGCCTTCGATTACCTCGGCGACAATCTCGGCGGCTCCAGCGGCTTTGAGCTTTTCCACATCGGTATCGTCAAAGGTACGCACGATCACCGGCACGTCCGGTCGCAGCTCGCGCGCATGGGCCAGGATGGTCATCGCCGCATGGGTATCGGCAAAGCTGACCACCACGGCAGATGCGCGCGCCAGCCCGGCTGCGGTCAATACTTCTTTGCGCGCGGCGTCGCCAAACATCACCGAATCGCCGGCGGCGGCGGCCTGCTTCACACGCATCGGATCGGCATCAAGCGCGATGATGGAAATTTTCTCCTGCTCCAAAAATCGCGCCAGACTCTGGCCCGAACGCCCGTAGCCGCAGATGATGACGTGGCCGCGTTGCGCCATGGCGCGAATTGCCAGCTGCTGTAACTGCACGGCGCGCATTTCCCACTCGTTCGAGACCAGCCGCATGACAATTTTTTCGCTCTTGGCGAGCAGCAAAGGCGCAGCCAGCATCGACATCAGCATCGCCGCCAATACCACTTGCAGCGCGCCTTCTGGCACGGCGTTGGTCTTGCCCGCCAGCGATAACAATACAAAGCCAAATTCCCCCGCCGGTGCCAATGCCAGCGCACAACGCAGCGCCACCCCGCGTTCGTTTTTGAACACCAGCGCCAGCCCGGTGATGATCAAAAATTTAAGCAACAGCAGCGCAATCAATACCAGCAATACAATCGGCAGACGTTTGCCGACCTCATGAAAATTAAGCAGCATGCCGATGGTGACAAAAAACAGGCCCAGCAACACATCCCGAAACGGCTTGATGTAATCCTCGACCTGATAGCGGTATTCGGTTTCCGAAATCAGCATCCCCGCCAGGAACGCACCCAGCGCCAGCGACAGCCCCGCCATCTCGGTCGCGAGCGACAATCCGAGCGTGACCAGCAGCACCGCCAATACAAAAATTTCCGACGATTTCTGCGCCGCAATCAAACCGAACAACGGTCGCATAATGCGTTGGCCGACGACGAGAATCACCGTTAACGCTACCGCCGCTTTTAACAGCGCGACGCCAATTTCGACCGCAATTGCCTCGCCCGACAGCGCTAGCGCCGGCACCAGCACCAGCAGCGGAATCACCGCCAAATCCTGAAACAGCAGCACGCCCATGATCTGTTTGCCGTGCGGCGAATGCAGCTGGGTTTGTTCCACCAGCACCTTTGAAATAATGGCGGTCGAGGACATTGCTATCACGCCGCCCAGAATCACGCCAGTTTGCCAGGCCTGACCTGCCATCAGCGCCACGCCAATCACCACCAGCATCGTCACCAACACCTGGGTGCTGCCAAAGCCGAGTACGATGTGTCGCATCGATACCAGTCGCGGCAGCGAGAATTCGAGGCCGATAGAAAACATCAAAAACACCACCCCAAATTCGCCCAGATAGCGCGTGCCTTCGGTATTCGGAATGATGCCGAGCGCATGCGGCCCGATGACCGCGCCGACGATCAGATAGCCCAAAATCGGCGGCATGCCAAGGCGGCGAAACACGACTACCGTCACCACCGCGGCGGCGAGCAGAATGACAACAAGCAGCAGCGTGGTGTGGGTCATGGGCTGATCGGTGGCGGCAAGATATTTTTTTGTGGTGTTGGCATCAAGCACTCAATTACAATCTCATCATGAGTCTATTACATCCCCGTCCAATTGCCGATACCGCGCGCACATTAAAGTTGGCCCGCGAGACCCTCGAAATCGAAGCTGATGCGGTGCGTGATTTGGCCAATAAGCTGTCAAATAAGTTGGCCAGTACGTTAGGTGATGATTTTGTGGCCGCGCACAAGCTGCTATTTGAGGTCGCCGAAAACCGTGGCCGCGTGGTCGTGACCGGCATGGGCAAGAGCGGCCACATCGCCGGCAAGATCGCCTCCACCCTGGCTTCCACCGGCACGCCCGCGTTTTTTATGCATCCGGGTGAAGCCAGTCATGGCGACCTGGGCATGATTACCAAAGATGACGTGGTCATCGCAATTTCAAATTCAGGCGAGTCGGACGAAATCCTGAAAATTTTGCCGCAGTTGAAACGCCGCGGTACCAAAGTCATCGGCATTTCCGGCAAACCTGATTCCACCTTGGCCGCCGCGTCCGACGTGCATCTGAATGCCGCGGTGGAAAAGGAAGCCTGTCCGTTAAATTTAGCGCCCACCGCCAGCACCACGGTGACCCTGGCGCTGGGCGACGCACTCGCGGTGACGCTATTGGATGCACGCGGATTTGGTGAGGAAGATTTTGCGATGCATCATCCCGGCGGCGCGCTGGGGCGACGCTTGCTGGTGCATGTGAGTGAGGTGATGGTGGAGGGCGATCGGGTACCCAAAGTATCCGTTGATGCAAAACTGCCCGCCGCGATTTTGGAGATGTCACGCAAAGGCCTCGGCATGACGGCGGTGGTCGATGCCAGCGATTTACTGGTCGGGGTGTTCAGTGACGGTGACTTACGCCGCGCGCTCGAAACGCATGACAATATCAAGACCACACCCGTCGCCGAGGTGATGACGCGCACGCCGAAAACGATTACGCCGGACAAGCTGGCCGCGGAGGCCGCCGAGCTGATTCAACGTTATAAAATCGGTTCCAGTGGCTTATTAGTGATTGACGCAAACGGCAAGCTGGTCGGCGCGTTGCATGTGTTGGATTTGATGCGCGTCGGCGTGCTGTGATGACATTCGATGAGGAGCTGGGCGCAAAAATTCGCGCCATAAAATTAGCCGTATTCGATGTTGATGGCGTAATGACTGACGGCGCATTGCATTACGGCGCGGACGGCGAAATGGTCAAGGTGTTTAATACGCTCGATGGTCACGGCATGAAGATGTTGATGGCCACTGGCGTCAATGTCGCCATCATCTCGGGCCGCCAATCACGGGCATTGGCGCGGCGCTCCAGCGATTTGGGGATTACGCAATTATTTATGGCGGTCGAAGACAAGGGCCGCGTTTATACCGAGCTACTGGACAGCCTGAAGCTTTCGCCGCGCGAAGCCGCGAGCATTGGCGATGATGTGGTGGATTTACCGATTTTGCTAAATTGTGGCTTTGCCGCCGCCGTTCCTGCGGCACCAAAATTTGTTCGTGAGCGTATGGATTACGTGACCGAAGCGCACGGCGGGCACGGCGCGGTGCGCGAATTTTGCGAAGTCATCATGGCCGCACAAGGCACGCTGGTTGTCGCGCTTGACAAATATTTACCCTCTTAAAATTGGAAGGCAGCAGATGCTTTACATCAAATCATTTCACATTATTTTTATGGTCACCTGGTTCGCCGGGATTTTTTATCTGCCACGATTGTTTGTCTACCATGCGCAGACCGAAGACACCGTCTCAAAAGAGCGTTTCAAAGTGATGGAACGTAAGCTCTATCACGGCATCATGATGCCCAGTATGGTGATCACGATTGTGTTGGGCATATGGTTATGGATGGGCTACGGCATCGGCCGGGGTCAAGGCTGGATGCACGCAAAACTCACGCTGGTCGGGGTGCTGGTGGTGTACCAAATGTATTTGGGCAAACTGATGAAAGATTTTCGGCTGGACCGCAATAAGCACGGCCATGTTTTCTACCGCTGGCTCAATGAATTTCCCGCGCTGCCCGCGTTAATCGGGATTGTAATTCTGGTGATCGTTAAACCTTTTTAAGATATTTTGTGCATATTTTTTTTGCTCCTTGCCCACGCGGTCTGGCCGCACCTTTAGCCGCTGAACTCACTGCGCTGGGCGCGCAGAACGTAAAGGCGTTCGAGTCGGGCGTATCGTTTGCAGGCGAGATGGTGGATGCGTATCGCGCCAATCTGCATTCACGTATCGCGAGCCGGATTCTGTGGCAGGTTGCGCATTTTCCGTATGCGTCCGAGCATGAAATCTACGACACCGTTTTGCTGCTGCCGTGGACGCAATATTTTGAGGTGACGCGCACCATCAAGGTGGAAATGAACGCGCATCACAGTCCGCTGAAGAGTTTGGATTTCACCACGCTGCGCATCAAGGACGCGATCTGCGACAAGTTTCGCGAAGTCATGAACGCGCGTCCATCGGTCGCGACGCGCGAGCCGGATGTGCGTATTCATGCGTTTCTTGATGCAACTGAGGCGACAATTTATCTGGATTTATCCGGCGAGCCATTGTTTAAACGGGGTTCCCGCGAGCACACCGGCGTGGCTCCATTGAAGAAAAATCTGGCGGCGGGCATCATTGCTTTATCGGGCTGGCAGCCGGGCGAAACATTCCTTGATCCGATGTGCGGCAGCGGTACTTTTCTAGTTGAGGCAGCGCAAATCGCATTGGGTATTGCGCCCGGAATTGAGCGCGAATTCGCGTTCCAGAATCTGAAAAGCTTTGATCAAAAAGTTTGGCAATCGCTAAAAGATGCCGCGCGAGAAAATGAAAAGCCGCGCGCAGCTTTGCCGATTTACGGCGCGGATATGTATGGCCATGCGTTAAAAGATGCGCGCGAAAATCTAGCCGCGAATAATTTACTGGATTGTGTTTTTTTGAAGCAGGCGAATGTGCTTGAAATTTCTGCACCCACCGAGTCTGGCGTCTTGATAACCAATCCGCCCTATGGTGAGCGCCTAGGCGAAACCACCGCCCTGGCCGAACTTTATCCGAAATTGGGCGACGTATTGAAGCAAAAATTCGCCGGCTGGCGAGCGTATTTTTTCACGGGCGATACTGCGCTGCCAAAAGGCATGCGCTTATCCGCGTCGAAGAAAACACCGCTGTTCAACGGCAAGCTGGAATGCCGCCTCTACGAATATAAAATTATCGCGGGCAGCAATAGAAAAGAAATGAAAGTCTAGCATTGGCGGGCGTTTCGAAGCAAAAATGTTTGAAAACGCGCGCCAGTGCTGGTGTTTTATTTCACGATTTCGAGGTGGTCAAGGCCGGAAGCCAAATCTTTTTCCTTCGACGATTTGCCTTCGAGCTTGATGCGGAGTCGCAAATCATTCAGCGAATCGGCGTTGCGCAGCGCGTCCTCGTACGAAATCAAATCCGCTTCGTAAAGATCAAATAACGCATGATCGAACGTCTGCATGCCCAGCTCGCGCGAGCGTTTCATGATTTCCTTGATTTCGTGCACATCGCCTTTAAAAATCAAATCTGAAATCAGCGGTGAATTCAGCATGATTTCAATCGCCGCCACGCGGCCTTTGCCCTCTTTTTTTGGAATCAGGCGCTGCGACACAAACGCTTTCAAATTCAGTGACAAGTCCATCAGCAGCTGCGCGCGACGCTCTTCCGGGAAAAAGTTAATGATCCTGTCTAGCGCCTGATTGGTGGAATTCGCATGCAGCGTTGACATGCAAAGGTGGCCGGTTTCAGCAAACGCAATCGCGTAATCCATGGTTTCACGATCACGGATCTCGCCGATCAAAATCACATCTGGAGCCTGCCGCAAGGTGTTTTTAAGCGCTGCAAACCAGTTGTCCGTGTCCACGCCAACCTCGCGCTGCGTAATCACGCAGTTGCGATGTTCGTGAACGTATTCCACCGGATCTTCAATGGTGATGATATGGCCATAACTATTTTCATTGCGATAGCCAACCATCGCCGCGAGTGAGGTCGATTTACCCGAGCCGGTGCCGCCAACAAAAATCACCAAGCCGCGCTTGGTCATGGCCACATCTTTCAGCACCACCGGCAAGCCCAGCTCTTCAAATTTTGGGATGTTGGTGGTGATGGTTCGCATGACCAGACCGATGCGGCCTTGCTGAACAAACGCGTTAACGCGGAAACGGCCAATGCCGGTGGGCGAAATCGCGAAATTACATTCCTTGGTGGATTCAAACTCGGCGGTTTGCTTGTCGGTCATTACCGAGCGGGCAATTTCGCCGGTATGAATTGGCGACAGGCTGGACTGCGACACGGGCGTCATCTTGCCGTCAATTTTCATCGCGGGCGGGAAACCTGCCGTTAAAAACAGATCCGATGCTTTCTTGACCAACATCGCGCGCAGCAATTCGTGGACAAATTTAAGGGCTTGTTCGCGTTCCATGGAGTTTCCTTACAACATTTAGACGAGCGGCTGAATTTTCAGCGCGGCTTAAGGATAATTATGAAGCAGGTTCTAAAACCAAGGTGCAGACCAAAATGCCCCGAGGCACCGATACGAGTAGCGCAATGTCCCCGGGCAAAAACATACGTTACACGATTTAGCCGAATGAGTCCTTGTTGGCCGCTTTACCGCGCGCCTCGGCCACCGTGATGACGTTGCGTCGCACCAAATCAGCCAGACACTGATCCATGGTTTGCATGCCAAGCGCCTGCCCGGTCTGGATTGCGGAATACATCTGCGCGACTTTTGCTTCACGAATCAAATTGCGGATCGCGGGCGTGCCGACCATGATTTCATGCGCGGCGACACGACCGGTGCCATCTTTAGTTTTACACAGGGTTTGCGAAATAACGGCGCGCAAACTTTCGGACAACATCGAGCGGATCATTTCCTTTTCGGCTGCTGGAAATACGTCAATGATACGGTCAACCGTTTTGGCGGCTGAGCTGGTATGCAAGGTGCCAAACACCAGATGGCCGGTTTCAGCGGCGGTCATGGCCAGCCTTATCGTTTCCAGATCGCGCATTTCGCCGACCAGAATAATGTCCGGATCCTCACGCAATGCCGAGCGCAGCGCGTTCGAAAATGACAGTGTATGCGGGCCGACTTCACGCTGGTTAATCAAACATTTTTTGGATTCGTGGACGAATTCAATCGGGTCTTCTACCGTTAGAATATGACCGTATTCAATGTTGTTGATGTAGTCGACCATCGCCGCCAGCGTGGTCGATTTGCCTGAGCCGGTCGGGCCGGTAACCAACACCAGGCCACGCGGCTGGTTCGAGATTTCCTGAAAACTTTTTGGCGCGTTCAATTCTTCCAGCGACAGCACTTTGGAGGGGATCGTTCGCATTACGGCACCTGCGCCGCGCTGTTGCACAAACGCATTGACGCGGAAGCGCGCAAGGTTCGGGATCTCGAATGAAAAATCACATTCCAGATTTTCTTCGTATTGCTTGCGTTGCCCGTCATTCATGATGTCATACACCATGCCATGCACATCGTCGTGGGTGAGCGAGGGGACATTGATCCGGCGCACGTCGCCATGCACACGAATCATGGGCGGCAGTCCGGCGGAGAGGTGCAAATCCGACGCCTTGTTTTTGACCCCAAAGGCCAGAAGTTCTGCGATTTCCATTTATACTTTCTCTAGAGTTTTAACGTGTACTTTGGCGTGCATGCAAGCTCGACAGCGTCAGTTTTCTACACTACCCCGCCCGGGGTTACCGAAGCCCTCCATGCAGCCCATAAAAATGTATCGAACAAAACCCTTGTTTTACGGCATCTTTGCCAGCTGATTATGTCCCCAATCAAAGCGAACTTGCAACACATTCAGCGCGAGATCAGGCGGGCAGCCGAGCGTACGTCAGGCGATAAAACGATTATCCTGAACGCTTTCTACCCGCCGATATCCCTGATTGCTGTTTCCAAAACGAAGCCTGCAGCGATGCTGCGCGATGCATTTGCGGCGGGACAGCGGTTATTTGGCGAAAACTATGTACAAGAAGGCATTGCCAAAATCGCCGAACTCGCCGATCTGCGCGCACAGGGCATCGAGTGGCATTTCATCGGCCCGCTGCAAAGCAACAAGGCAAAACTGGTGGCGCAGCATTTTGATTGGGTGCATGGCGTTGACCGATTGAAAATCGCTGAAGCGCTCGCCAAAAGCCGCAGGGAGTTGGACGGTTCTGACCGCGGGCCACTCAACGTCTGTATCCAGGTCAACGTCAGCGGCGAAGCCAGCAAAGGTGGCGTCGCGCCAGATCAAACCTTGGCCCTTGCAAAACAAATTGTCGCGTTGACTGGAATCAAGCTGCGCGGCCTGATGACGATTATCGAAAATACGCCCGACGAAGCTACCCAGCGCGCACAATTTTTGCTGCTGCGAACGCTGCAGGAACAGCTCCTTGCCAATGGCATTGCGCTAGACACGCTATCAATGGGCATGTCGCAAGATTTTCGTGCGGCGATTGCTGAGGGTGCAACCATGGTCAGAATCGGTTCAGCGATTTTCGGTGCCCGCGACAGCGCGGCTAGTGGTGAGCCTAGTAGCGCGGTTGTTGGGGAAACAAGATGAGACCAGAGCAATGAAAATCAGCTTTATCGGTGGTGGCAATATGACCCAGGCCATTTTAGGCGGGCTCATTGCCAGCGGCTATGCAGCCCACGATTGCTTCGTGGTCGAGCCAATTGAAGCAGCACGTGCGAAGCTGACAGCCCATGGCGTTGCGTCAAGCGAAGTGTGGGATCGCCGCGCGCTGGAAGCGGATGTGATCTTGCTGGCGGTCAAGCCGCAAATGATGCGGATCGCCGTCGCGCCAATGGCGGGTGCGCTGGGCAATCAGCTGGTCATTAGTATTGCGGCCGGGATTCGCACCATGGATTTGTCGCAATGGTTGGGCGACATGAAAAGCGGCTACGAGCGCATCGTGCGCGCCATGCCCAACACTCCCGCGCTGGTACACGCGGGCATTACCGGTCTGTACGCGATGCCGTTGGTGGCCGCTAGCCAGAAAACATCGGCTGAAACATTATTGGCTTCGGTTGGTAAAACGGTCTGGTGTGATGACGAAAAAATGCTGGATGCGGTCACCGCGGTTTCCGGCAGCGGCCCAGCGTACGTTTTTTACTTTATCGAAGCGCTCGAAGCCGCCGCCCTTGAGCTTGGCTTCGATGCCGATACCGCGCGCTTATTTGCGCTGGAAACATTTTCCGGCAGCAGCAAGCTGGCGCTGATGAGTGCCGATTCGCCCGCGACGTTACGCGCTAACGTGACCTCAAAGCGCGGCACCACCGAGCGCGCCATTGAGGCCTTCGAACATGCCCGATTAAAGTCAAAATTTATTGATGGGGTCAAGGCGGCTGCGCAGCGTAGCGCGGAGTTGGGCAGGGAACTTGGCAGCGCAGCGTTGGACATTCAGCCAGCCGGCGTTGAGGATAGTGCTGAGGATAGTGCTAAGGATAGTGCTAAGGATAGTGCTAAGGATAGTGCTAAGGCTCGTCAGGGTGCGGGCGACAAATTAGTTGTAAACAAAATGGAATCAAAATAATGTTGCGAGAAACACTGGTCTACGTGTTGGAAACGGTCATCAATTTATTTGCGCTGGCCGCGCTGATGCGTTTTTATGCGCAGGCGTTTCGCGCTTCGTTTCGCAATCCGATTGCGCAATTTATTGTCGCGCTGACTGACTGGGCGGTCAAGCCTTTGCGGCGCGTGTTGCCGAGCATGATGGGTCTCGATACCGCATCGTTTGTGGTGGCGTGGCTCACGTTAATTTTGCTGTGGTGGGCGATCTTGATGATTCTGCAATTAGCGGAAATGACGAATCCGCTTTTCTGGCCAGGCTTGGCGGCGTTATCGATTGTCAAGTTGCTGAAGCTTTCGATCTATCTGTTAATGGGCGTGATTATTGTGCAGGCGGTACTGTCATGGGTGAGCCCGTATCACCCAATGCAGCCATTTTTCGATGCGCTATCGCGGCCATTTTTGCGACCCCTTCGGCGTATTATTCCGCTGATTGGTGGGGTGGATTTATCGTCACTGGTGCTGCTGATATTCCTGCAAATACTGCTGATGTTGCCGATTGTGTTTTTAGAGGCTGAGAGCTTCCGTATGATGCGAGGGCTAGCATTGGTATAAATTTCAAAGTAAGCTTGTGGGCAGGGTTGCGTGACTGGTTGCATAGGTGCTCGGCGCTTTTGCGATAGTCCACGCAGCTACCGTGCTTTCGTGACTGTTGCGCCCGATCGCCTTATTGTGAATAAACGTGGATAGACGTGGATAACAACGCCCAAGCCGTTAATCGTTTTGAATCTGAAATCGTCCGCTACAACCGCTGGCGCGAGGATCTGTCGGGCGCGGTACATGAATATCACGACTGGCTTGAACGCACCAACCAGATCGATATCGGTCAATCTGTACGGTTCTATGATTTGCTCGAGACCCTGCGCCGGGGCCGACTCATGATCGCGTTTCTGGCGGAATTTTCGCGTGGAAAATCGGAGTTGATCAATGCGCTGTTTTTTTCAAGCTTCAAGGAGCGCCTGCTGCCATCTGACGTGGGCCGCACCACCATGTGCCCGACCGAAATTTTTCACGATCCTACCGAAGAGCCTTATCTAAAGCTGTTGTCGGTTGAAACCCGCTATCGCGATGAATCCATTTCCCAATTAAAAGGCATGCCCGTCGAGTGGTCAAAAATTCGACTGAATGTGAACGACATGGCCTCGATGCGTCAGGCGATGACCTCGCTTTCCGACACTAAACGCGTTTATGCGCTGGATGCCCGGATGATGGGGCTGATCCCCGTGTTCGATGATTCCGGGCTGGGCCCAACCGAAGAAGATATTGTGGAAGTGCCCGCGTGGCGCTACGCAATCCTGAATTATCCACACCCCTTGTTCACCAACGGTTTGTCGGTGCTGGATACGCCGGGATTGAATGCGCTCGGGCTGGAGCCCGAGCTCACGCTGTCAACCCTGCCTAGCGCGCAGGCGGTAATATTTTTGCTGGGCATTGATACCGGCGTGACCAAAAGTGATTTGGAAATTTGGGAGCGCTACGTCAAGGTCGCACAGCCAGCCAAAATCGCAGTGCTCAATAAAATCGATCTGATGTGGGACGAGCTGAAGACCCTGCCGGAGATCAACTCGGGCATGGCGCGGATGGTCGATATCACCAGCCGAGCGCTTAATCTTGCGCCGGAGAAAATATTTACCGTGTCGGCGCAAAAGGCACTGGTTGGACGTATTAAAAACGACGTCGATATGATTTCACGTTCGGGCATTGAGCGGCTTGAACAGTTTCTGGCCAATGAAATCATTCCCGTCAAACGCCAGCTGCTGGCCAAATCCGTGAGCATGGAAATCGGCGCCATGATGAGTAACAGCTACCAAAGCTGCAGCCAAAAGCTGGCCGCAAACCTGAAGCAAGTCGAAGAGCTGAACGGGCTCGCCGGCAAGGGGCGACATTTGGTGAGCAAAATGTGGCAGCAGGTGTCAGCTGAAAAAGAAACTTATAACGCTGCACTGGCCGAATACAAAACCCAGCGTTCTGCCTTTAATGCAAAGCGCAACGCACTGATTGACGCGTTTAATCCGGCCAAACTGGATGTCGTCTGTGCGCGCGGTCTGGATGCCATCAATGGCTCGTGGACCACGCCGGGACTGACGCGCGGGATGCGCGAAATTATTCGTTCAATCAATGTCGATTTCAAGGCCTGCTCGGAGGCGGGAGAAGATATTTTGCGGCTGATGGAAAACGTCTACAACACCTTTCACGAGCGCTTTAAATTTGAAAAAATGGAGATGCCCTCGCTTGATTTTGAAGCGTCGCGCATGAAGCTGAAATTGCTGGTGTACGAGACCGAGCAGTTCTGTAAGGATCCGGTCAATATCGTGATGACCGAAAAGCGTTATTTGGTGCGGCGGTTTTGGCGAATGCTGGTCGATCAAAGTCGCAATATATTTGGCGAGGCGCGCGTTGAAACAGAGCGCTGGCTGCAGATGGTGCCATTACCGCTGGAAACGCGGATTAAAGATCACAAAGCGCAGCTCGAGGCACGCTTGACCTCGTTAGGCTCGATCAATGACCGGGGCGGCGCCCTGCAGGCTGAATTGCACAAGCTTCAGGGACAGCGACGTACCTTGGAAGATGAGCTGCAACTCATTAGCCGGCTGGTCACGAAAATGCGCGATATTGGCTCAGTGCCGAAAAGTCAATCCACGGCTTGATTCTGGTTCAAGTTTGTGCTGTTGACGGCGTGTTGGATTAACCCTATGTCGAGTCAAACCTAAACCAGAATCACATCAAATTGTTCCTGCGTGTATGAGGTCTCAACGGATAGTGAAATCGGCTTTTTGATAAAGTCTTCCAGCATCATCATGCTTTGCGATTCTTCATCGAGGAAACGGTCAATCACGGTTTGTGAGCCCAAAATGCGGAATTCCTTGGCATCAAACTGCCGGGCCGAGCGGGTGATTTCACGCAGCACTTCATAACATACCGTTTGCGCTGTTTTAATCTCGCCACGTCCCTTGCAGGTGGGGCATGCCTCACAGAGAATATGCGCCAGACTTTCGCGGGTGCGCTTGCGCGTCATCTCGACCAGGCCCAGATGCGAAAATCCGTTGACGGTTACGCGGGTTCGGTCGCGTGCCAGCGATTTCTTGAATTCAGTGAGTACCGCATTCTTGTGCTCATCATTGTCCATGTCGATAAAATCAATAATGACGATCCCGCCCAGATTGCGCAGACGCAGTTGTCGTGCAATCGCCTGAGTCGCCTCCAGATTGGTTTTGAAAATCGTGTCATCAAGGCTGCGGCCCGACACAAACGCGCCCGTGTTTACATCCACCGTGGTGAGCGCTTCAGTTTGGTCGACGATAACATAACCGCCGGATTTCAGATCGACCCGCCGTGACAGCGCCAGCTCAATTTCGTCCTCAATATCGAACAAATCGAATAACGGTCGTTCGCCGGTGTAATGCTCCAGAATGCTCAGCGATTTCCGTGAGTAATGCTCGGCAAATTCCTGCAATCGTGCGTGCGTTTCTTTGGAGTCCACGATGATGCGTTCGGTGTCTGTGGTGACCAAATCCCGCAGCGCGCGCATGGTCAGATCCAGATCCTGATACAGCAATGATTGAGCCGCGGCGGTTTTAGATTTTTCCACAATGCCGCGCCACAGCTTGATCAAATAAGCGATGTCGGCAGTGAGCTCTTCATCGCTGGCCGCCTCTGCCACGGTGCGAACGATAAATCCGCCGGCCTCGCCTTCGGGCATTAGTTCGAGCACCTTCGCGCGCAGATGCTCGCGCTCGGCCTCGTCTTCAATGCGTTGCGAAATACCGATGTGATGGTCGCCTGGCAAATAAACCAGTAGGCGGCCTGCAATCGAAACCTGTGTCGACAGCCGTGCGCCCTTGCTGCCGAGCGGATCCTTGATGACTTGTACCACCAGCGTCTGGCCCTCATGCAACAGCTTTTCGATCGGTTTTTGCTCGGCCACCTTATCAATATTTTTATCGCCGTTTTTATCGTTATGTTTATTGCCTGACCATAGATCCGCCACATGCAAAAATGCTGCGCGCGACAAACCAATATCGATAAAAGCCGACTGCATACCCGGCAATACGCGCCCGACGCGGCCCAGGTAAATATTGCCCACCAGCCCGCGATTTGAAACGCGCTCCATGTGCAGTTCCTGCACTGCGCCCTGCTCCATGATGGCGACGCGAGATTCCTGCGGCGTAACGTTGATTAGGATCTGTTCGTTCAAAAGGCACCCCTGCGAAATTATCAAACATGTTTC
>Ga0123337_10003622_pt1 | contig 16339 bp, 13 predicted proteins | sample frozenSSSSmetaG_FD_89792 | JGI IMG/M metagenome (GOLD analysis project Ga0123337, IMG submission 89792) | Glacier valley bacterial and archeal communities from Borup Fiord, Nunavut, Canada, to study Microbial Dark Matter (Phase II) -... | ecosystem: Environmental > Aquatic > Freshwater > Ice >... | reverse complement strand
TCAGGATGGCGAAACGTCGTTAAATGTCAATAAATCGATTAGTTCTGAGAAGCTCGGAGCAGATTTTTCACCGGTTTCAAAAATGGAATTACAAAGATTTAAAATCAGTAATGGTGTAAAGGTGAATAATATCCGCAATGGACTCATCAACAGTATGAATATTGAAGATGGTTTTATTTTCACCAAATACAACGGCAAAAACTGTACAGATGCCGCATCACTGATAAAAGAGCTTGAAGGTGCCGGTGGCAGAATACAGATTGAAGGCATTGGCCCTGATGGTGGCAGTCGTGTTTACAATTTCTATTATTAGAAATCAGGAGCTCTCAGTGGTTTAAACCTTTGAAGTTTTATCGGTTTTTCTTTTGGATATTTAACGGTATAAGACAACATGATTTTCTTATCCTCCCCTGGTTTCAAGACATATTTCCATGTGAGTTTACCTGTTGGTGCGTCTAGCGTTGCTCCGCTTAATTCCGAATACGACACCACAATATCCTTATCATTACTTACCGGCAACTGATCCCAAAGTTCAAAGACAATATCCAGATTATTATTGTTTTTGATGTTGATTTCGTAGGTGAATGTTTCTGTGACCGTCCCACCAAGCCATGACTTTTTTGTCATGTCTTCTTTTTTCCTGTAATCAACCACCACTTTTTTGTTTCTTCCAAGACTGATTTCAAGGGTATCGCTTACAGTGCCAATATTGAGATAACTCTCTCCGATATAGTTATTGCCAATATAGATCTGAGCTGGACCGTCGCTCAGAGGAATTGTTTTCCAATCCGTGGTTTTGCCAATCAGCCATGGCAACTTTTCAAGTTTTGGAATAGACGTGTATTCATACCATGTATTTAATGTATAACTTTTAATCTCTATCGTTTGAGGCATAATACTTGAAATCATGTTGACAGGTTCTGATATGGTAAATTCATTACTCAGTTCACTTACATTGACCAATGTACCGGGTGTCACTTGAAAACTTACATTCCCACGGTAGACGGATGAATTATTCATGTCACCATCGTCGCTGCTAAGCTTGAAAGGAGGTATCACCTTTTGTTTTTGGTTATAGTCAAGTTCCCAAACCGCAAGTTCCGGTCTGATAATAGACATAGAAGGATCTGCAGTAGATAACAACATCCTGACATTTTTCCAGTCAATTCCCGTATTGTTTTGTATCTTGCCTTTCTGAACCAATTCCATAGGCTTTCCAACATCTGCCACCCTGATATCATAAATGGGTTTCCATGCGGCATTTGAAGCGAAATATTTTAATTTAATATCATACGTACCATCTTTTATCACACGCACATGAACAACAACCTTTGAATTCAGTCTGTCCAATTCAAACATCAATAATTCTTTCCTTTTATTCAATTCTGAAATGCTTGCATTCAAATCATCCAACAAAACTGTTTCTGACAATAATCTTTTATAGATATCTTCTTGCCTTGTCCGGTACAAATCAGTAGCCTTCTGCAATTCTGCAATATTCACCCCGGAATTACTACCTCCGATATACAAATTCCTTTTCAAAAGATCCAATTCTGTATTTAAAGCATCAATCTTATAAGCACTAGACCTATTCTGAATACTGCCTAACATAATGGAATCATTTAGTCTTTTCAGCAACGGATTGGCATTGTTTTCTGCTGCTGTCCTGCTATCCTTATTCATCGACAAGACCAGCACATCATCAGGTGTTTGAATGCTTGATTTGGTTTGATCAATTGTCGCCGGAAGATTGTCAAATACAAGGGTATGAATCCCGCTTGTAAGCGTTATCTTCGACACTTGTGTAATGGTAGCACCACTGAAGTAAACTGTTACTTCTTCAATTTTACCTTTGGCGATTCTGGTTTCCTGTGATTGCACAGTGATAAAACCCAGCAAAAAGATACCGGAAAAAAAAGCATGTTTCATATGTATAGAAATTTTAGTTGGTTTGTCTGAGTTTCATTGCACTGAGCAATTGAGATTTCACCTCTGCACTGACTCCTGCTAGTGGCATTCGTACATCCACAGTGCAGATGCCAAGAGCTTCCAGTATCACTTTAATGCCTCCGGGGCTGCCATCAGCAAAAATGAGATTCATCACATCCAACAATTGGTAATGCAGTTTTTTAGCTTCCGCAAGATCCCCATTTAATGTCAAATCCACCATACGGCTAAATTCTTTGGGATATGCATTTGCTATCACACTGATAACCCCATCCATTCCCATCGCAATGAATGGCAACGTGAGGGCATCATCTCCACTGATAACAGCAAACTGTTCAGGTCGGTGTTTCAGTATTTCCATACATTGGGTAAAATTACCGCTGGCTTCTTTAGTACCTAGTATATTGGCATGTTCTGAAAGTTTCAAGGTTGCCTCTACACCAATGTTACTCCCGGTTCTTCCGGGAACATTATATAAAATCAGGGGCAAAGGAGACACATCAGCCAGATAACGGTAATGATTCACAATACCATCCTGATTGGGTTTATTATAATATGGGCTAACGCTTAAAACGGCAGAAATACCATCAAAATCCTGTTGTCTGATACTTTCAGCCACTTCAAGTGTATGATTTCCGCCAATACCCAATACCAATGGCAGGCGTCCATTATTTGTCGTTTTGACACAGTCGATGATTTCCTGTTTTTCTTTTTTCGAAACCGTAGGACTTTCGCCTGTAGTACCCAATATCACCAGATAATTGACACCATTGTCAATCTGAAATGTAACTAGTTTTTTTAGTGCCTCAAAATCAATTTGATGATCGGCGTTGAAAGGGGTGACAAGTGCAACACCTGTGCCTTTAAATGTTTGTGATAAATGATGTGCCATAATGCTTATTGTATTTTTCGGAGATAACGCCCTATTTCTATCAGGTAGTTTTCGCAGGGATTAGCCCCGTTGGGTTTGATGAGTAATTCGTAAAAATTGGTGTCTTCATTCTGCAGGTAAGGACCCACTCTGAATTTTGCGTTTGAAAATACCGATAAAGTTGCCAGATATGAGTTCTCTATCAAACAGCCATTAATCAGCAAATCGAATGGCTGACGGATAAGTTCCAGTAGTTCTTTGCTTTTTGGCGCCTGAAACAAATTAAAATCTCCTTTGCAACACAAACGGTGTAATTCGTTTGATTTCATATCTGCAGGGAATTTTTTCAAAGAATGAAACACTAAAAAGGTAATGCTTTTGCCGCTTTTCCGCATTTCATGACCGAAGGTCTTGAGTTCTTCAATATCAGATTTTGATTGATCAGCATCCCATAAAAGCAACACATTTTGAACTGCATCAAAATTTAAAGCTCTGCGTTCAATGCCCAGTTGCCTTGTTTTCTTTATAAGAGATCTTGAGTTCAATAAATCCGAAAAATGAATGTCAAAATTATAGCTTTTTTTTGACTTATTAATCAAGATGACTGAGAAATCGGTAAATCAATGAGATTTATGAGCAACGAGAAAAAACACAAAAATTGTAAAACAAGTTTTTACATAAAAGACCTGTGTTTCAAAAAAACCTACAAATACTAAGAATGCACAAGCACTCCCACAGAAGATGTGATGACAAATTTTTCACCTTCTTCTGCAAGTTCGGTATTGGAAAACACTTCACGTGCTTCTTGCAACAAAGGTTCGAGATGATCATACCTCGATGAGAAATGCCCTATAATCAATTGTCCCACATTAGCCATTTTTGCAATCGTGGCGGCTTGTTCTGCAGTACTGTGAAAATAAAGCGATGCTCTTTCCTCGTTGTTTTTCATATAAGTGGCTTCGTGATACAGCATATTGACACCGTCTATATAGGCTACAATTTCAGGATCAAAGATGGTATCCGAACAATAAGCATAACTTTTGCAAGGTTCTGCAGAACTTGTAAGAAGTGTATTTTCAATTATTTCACCTGATTTTGATACAAAGTTTTCACCTTTCTTGATGTCTTTATAAAAAGCCACGGGAATATCCAGAGATTCTATCACCTCCATATTCAGATGGCGTTCTTTTTTTGACTCTTTAATCAGGAAACCTGTACAATGTATGCGATGTTTGAGCGGAAAAGAGGTTAATTCAAACGACTCATTTCTAAGCACAAATTCCTGACGGCCCGGATTAGTGGGATAAAACACAATTTCAAATTTTAGTGTCATACCACCGTGCAGTATCTGCAAATCAAGAATTTGTTTTAAAGGGGGTGGACCAATAATATGCAGTGTTTGTTTTCTGCCTAACAGGCTCATGGTAGAAATTAAGCCTATTAAACCAAAATAATGGTCGCCGTGTAAATGACTGATACAGATGTAATCGACACCAGTATGTCTGACTCCATACTTAATCAATTGACTTTGAGTGCCTTCACCGCAATCAATCATTATTTTTTCGTTGCCAATCCGCAGTATTTGAGCGCTTGGGTTTCTGTCTCTGGTGGGTGTTGCGCTACCCGAGCCAAGAATGTAAATTTCAGGATTCAATGTATTCGTGTTTTAGTTTAGTTTCATATATAACAACAAAAAAGGAGCCAACCCCCAAAAAGTTTTACTTATTTTTGCAAATATTTTTATGAGAAACAAAATTGCATGGATTACAGGGGCCAGTTCAGGAATAGGAAAAGCGTGTGCCCATATACTCGCAAAAAATGGCTACAGCCTTATTTTATCAGGGAGAAGAAAAGATTTATTGGAACAGGTTCAGGCTCAGGCTAAAGCCGAATTCAACACAGAAAGTTTAGTTATAGTTTTGGATGTTCGCAACCGGGATGAAGTTCAAAAAGTGACCAGTGAATTGGACAGTCATTGGCGAAAAATAGATATTTTGATCAATAATGCCGGTTTGGCCATGGGATTATCCTCTTTCGAAAACGGTGATATCGACCATTGGGATACGATGATAGATACAAATATCAAAGGACTCCTTTATGTTTCCAGACATATTGTGCCCCTCATGATAGAAGCCGGTTCAGGCCATATTGTGAATGTAGGTAGTATAGCAGGTAAAGAAGTGTATGCCAATGGCAACGTTTATTGTGCCACTAAACATGCGGTAGATGCATTGAGCAGAAGTATGCGTCTGGATCTCAGCAAATTCCCCATTAAAGTATCTGCTATTCATCCGGGGGCTGTCGAAACAGAGTTTTCTATTGTCAGGTTTGAGGGCGATGAAGAAAGAGCTAAAAAAGTATATGAAGGTTTCGAAAACCTGGTGGCTATGGATGTGGCAGAAGCTGTTTGGTTTATGTTAAACAGGCCTGCGCATGTCAATATTAATGAACTGACCATTATGCCAACAGCTCAGCCTATGGCTGGAGTGATACATAGAAAACAGTAATCCGTATTCTTGTGGTATACATATAAATGCGTATGATTAAAAAAACAATAATCATGTTAATATTTATAGCCCTTTCATGGAATTGCCATACCATAAAATATTATCCAAACATGGCATTAAACGAAGTGAAATTTGTTATTCCACCATATATACTGGACAGTATGGGTTCTTATTTTCTTGTTTATCAGGTGGACACCTAACAAAATCGCAATAGATTAGGGTGGACACATGCTGTAGTATATCATACATACTGTTTTTACTTTATTGGAAGAACCAGTTTTCCTGAATACACAAAACCATGTAGATTTAAGATTTTACCCAGTACGGATGAAAAAAAACACTTTGAAAATGGACTTGTGTATTGGCTCAATCCTGACGGCTCCACTTCTCCGGTTCCTATCATTCATTCCCTTCCAGTTAGATATTAATAGGTTGATTTGTTTAGTCAGATGAATTTCATATTCATCATAACGCTCTTATTAGTCAATGATTTTCCATTAATCAGCAAATGACTATCTACTAATTACTATTCACTTACTATATTAATCATTGCTAAAAATTCATCTTCACTCAGAATAGGAATTTTAAGTTGTATGGCCTTTTCCAGTTTGGCCGGACCCATATTTTCTCCCGCTACCACATAATCAGTTTTACTACTAATGCTTCCTGCGTTTTTACCCCCGTTGGATTCGACAAAATCTTTAATTTCATCTCTGCTAAAACGGCTGAAAACACCTGAAATGACAACACTTTTACCATTGAGTATATCCGAAGCTTTTTCTTTCTCTTTTTCAGTATTTTCCATCTGCAAACCAGCAGCCTGAAGTCTTAATATCATTTGGCGATGACTGTCTCGTGAGAAAAATTCGATAATGGATTTTGCAATGCGCTCTCCAATCTCATCAACCAGTAGCAGCTCTTCATAGGTGGCGGCCATCAGGGCTTCAATGGTTTTGAACTTAGCCGCAAGTTTTTTCGCCACCGTTTCACCCACATACCGGATACCAAGACCAAATAAAACCCTTGCATATATAATTTGTGTAGAGGCTTGAATACCTTCAACAAGATTTCGCGCTGATTTTTCAGCCATGCGATCCAACTTCAATACATCGTCATATTTCAAGTCATATAAATCGGCAATATTCCTGACCAGATTGTTTTCATATAAAAGCTCTACCGTCTCGTCTCCCATGCCGTTTATATCCATGGCTTTGCGGTGTATAAAATGCTGAATTCTCCCCACTACCTGTGGCCTGCAATGCTCTTCATTCGGGCAATAATGCTGCGCCTCACCTTCTTTTCTTTCCAGTGGTGTACCACATTCCGGACATTCTGTAATATATGGATGTACAGGCAAATCTGCTGTTCTTTTTGACAGCTCAACACCCGTGATTTTGGGTATAATTTCACCTCCCTTTTCCACATACACATAATCACCCACCCTGACATCCAATCGCATAATCTCATTGGCGTTGTGCAATGAAGCACGTTTAACTGTTGTACCCAAAAGAAAAACGGGTTCCAAATTGGCCACAGGTGTAATAGCACCCGTACGTCCCACCTGATAATCTATACTGAGTAGTCTTGTGCAGGCCGCTTCAGTTTTAAATTTATAGGCAATAGCCCAACGCGGCGATTTTGCAGTGAAACCGAGTTCCTCACGATGCTGATAATTATTAATTTTTATCACCACACCATCTATGTCATAACTCAGTTTTTTACGGGCTTCATCCCAATAGTTCAGAAATGTAAACACCTCGTCCATATTGGCGCAAGTCTTTGTATATTCGCTTGTTTTCAGTCCCCACGATTTCATCTTTTCAAGACTTTCTGCATGGGTTTTTATCTTTTCCGTTTTTTCCAATAACTGATAAAGGTAAATATCCAGCGGACGTTTAGCCACCTCTGCACTGTCCTGTAATTTCAAAGTACCGGAAGCCACATTTCTTGGATTGGCATATAACAATTCCCCCGCTTCTTCGCGCTCCATATTCATCCGGTCGAACGCGGGGCGATGCATAAAGATTTCTCCCCTGACCTCGAAACTTTCGGGATAATCACCTTTCAGGCTGGTCTTTAAAGCTTTAATCGTTTTAACATTATCAGTTACCACATCGCCTTTCACACCATCGCCTCTTGTCACTGCCCTGATTAACTGGCCTTTTTCATAATGCAGACTAATGGATAATCCATCAAATTTCAGCTCACAGACATATTCATAATCATTATGGCCCAATTGTTTGATAATGCGTTGGTCGAATTCTCTAAGTTCCTCTTCATTATAGGTATTGCCCAGACTTAACATCGCAAACTGGTGCGTAAAGGATTCAAAATTCTTATTCACCGCACCCCCTACTTTTTGTGAAGGCGAATCGGGATCGACAAATTCAGGATGGGCTTTTTCCAGCGTAACAAGCTCCTCCAGCATGCGATCAAATTCATAATCACTGATACTGGGTTCTGCCAGCACATAATATTTGTAATTGTGCTCCGACAAGTCGGCCCTCAATTTTTCTATCTTTTCTTGAACAGGTGATGACATAAACAGCTTCAAAAATAAAGAACTTTTTTGATTGCCAAATACTGTATCCTAAACAAGTGCCGCAAATCCATTTTTAAAATTGGAAAAACGAACAACAAATATTTCCTTTGAACCCTACAGTCAATATGCAATAACTTGTCTTTTTTATGAACGCATTACATCCCTCATGGTTAGAAATTTTACATTCTGAATTTGAAAAACCCTATATGCAGAAGCTCAATAGCTTTTTATTACAGGAAAAATCTGATAAAAAAACTATTTATCCACCCTCCGGCCAGATTTTCGCAGCTTTTGACCACACCCATTTTAATGATGTAAAAGTAGTCATACTCGGGCAAGATCCATATCATGGCACCGGGCAGGCGCATGGCCTGTGTTTTAGTGTCAACAAAGGAATTGACATTCCACCTTCTCTCAGAAATATCTACAAGGAACAAGTCAGCGATGTGGGCATAAAACCACCCGCTCACGGTTACCTGATGCACTGGGCAGATCAGGGTGTTTTATTGCTCAATGCCACACTGACAGTGCGGGCCAATGAGGCCGGGAGTCATCAAAAAAGGGGATGGGAACAGTTTACCGATGAAATCATCAAACAATTGAATGACAAGCGGGAAAATATTGTCTTTTTGCTTTGGGGAAATTATGCGAGAGGTAAAAGTGTGTATATCAATAGACAGAAACATCTGGTGCTTGATGCTCCGCATCCATCGCCACTATCCGCTCACAATGGGTTCTTCGGTTGTAGACATTTTTCTGCGACAAACAAGCACCTTGTTGAAAAAGGATTAAGCCCGATAGATTGGCAAATCACATGATAGTATTAGATTTGCGATTCCTAATCAACAAAGACCATGCAAGAAGAACCGGTTATAACACTTCAACACGCTGATATTTTCCAGGAAAAAAACCTGGTATTACATCAGGTGGATTTTTCGCTTAAAAAAGGCGAGTTTGCATACATTATCGGCAAAACAGGCAGTGGTAAAAGTTCATTGTTAAAAACTCTATACGGAGAGCTTAAACTGGAATTGGGTCAAGGAAGTGTTGCAGGTTATGACCTCATTAAACTCAAAAGGAGGCAAGTGCCCAAATTAAGACGTCGTCTAGGTATCATTTTTCAGGATTTCCAATTGCTGACGGACAGAAATGCCAAAGACAATTTATTGTTCGTTTTAAAAGCGACAGGCTGGAAAAACAAGATGGAAATGTTTAAACGTGTCAGTGAGGTTTTGCAGATTGTCGGTCTGGAAACAAAAGACTATAAAATGCCGCACCAATTAAGCGGAGGTGAACAGCAAAGACTTGTCATAGCAAGGGCTTTATTAAACAAACCGGAAATTATTCTCGCGGATGAACCTACGGGTAATCTCGATCCGGATATCTCCAATGATATTACCATGCTTTTGCAACAGATTGCTGCAGATGAAGGCACCGCCGTGCTGATGGCGACCCACGAACACAGACTTCTGGAAAAATATCCTGCCAGAGTGATTAAAGTGGAGAATAACAAAGTGAATAACGATCCCGCATATAACACAAGCCCTACTGCAGAAAACATTTAAAATTTTCCCTTTTTTTTAAGTGATAGGGTCATTTGTTAAATGCTCCATGCCCTTTATTACCTTTTCTATACCAATTGTTGTTTTGAGTTGTACACTTGTAGTATTTGTATAATTTTGCGCTTCGATGAACGAAGAACTGCTGCAATATATCTGGCTAACAGGTTTATTTAATGCCAATAGTCTTAAAACTACTGATGGGCAGGAAGTCGTCATTTTAAAAAGGGGCAAACTCAATACAGATTCCGGCCCGGATTTTAGCCACGCGAGAGTAAAAATTGCCGATACAGAATGGATTGGTCATGTTGAAATCCATATCGACTCCAACGAATGGAATCAGCATAAACATCAGTTTGATAAAGCATATAACAATACCATTTTGCACGTGGTACTGAATTACCGTGCTGATGTGAAACGCGAAGATGGTTCTGTTGTTCCGTGCATAGAAATCAGCAATAGGATTCATGCGGGCATCATCCAACAATATGAGATTTTAAAACAATCGGAGCTATGGGTACCATGTGTCGGGTTTCTGCATCGCATCGACCATTTTACCATTAATCAGACCCTCGACCGTGCTTTGGTACAACGCTTGGAACGCAAAACCGACCTGATTAAACAATGGCTTGAAAAGGTGAATAACGACTGGCATTCTGTGTTTTATTTTGCTGTTGCCAGAAGTCTCGGATTTGGCACCAACAGTGAGGCTTTTGAGCAATTGGCCCGCAGCCTTTCTCTGAACATACTAGGTAAACACAAAAACAATACAGAACAGATTGAAGCCCTCCTATTCGGCGTGGCAGGATTTCTGGATAAAGAACCTCTGGATGATTATCAAAGAGGACTTCGCGATGAGTGGGAATTTTATAGAATAAAATACAGGTTGAACGGCCTGCAACAGAATAGTTTTAAGTTTATGCGCATGAGGCCTGGGAATTTCCCAACCCTGCGCATCGCCCAGTTGGCCGCCCTTATTGCTGGTAGTTATCATCTATTAAGCAAGGTGATTGAAGAGGAAGATTTAAATAAGATTATACGTTTTTTTGAAGTGCAAGCTTCAGAGTACTGGACATCACATTATCAGTTTGGCAAGGCGGGAAAACCACATAGTGCCTCACTGACGTCTTCAGCCATACAAAACATACTCATCAATGCCGTAGTACCTGTGCTTTTTGTCTACGGACAATCCAACGGCAATGAGGCATTGTGCCAAAAGGCCATGAACTTATTACATCAGTTACCATCCGAAAATAATCAAATGATTACACGTTGGTCACAATATGGTATACATGCACGCACCGCTTTTGATTCGCAGGCGTTAATCGAACTGAAGAAAAATAATTGTGACGAGAAAAAATGCCTGAGTTGCAAAATTGGTAACAAGGTGATGAGTTTATAATATCAAATGAATTTCCCTCAAATATCATAGTCAAATCCCTGACATTAAGCTCTATTTAATATTTTTTGTTTTACCGCTTAGACAACACTACTTTCGCTCGCGGAAATTCATTTAATGTTGACTATATAGGTCGACATAAGTGAGGACCAAATTCTTATAATATATGCTTCAAAGACGTCTCGGACTCACGCAGGCAACTGCCATTAATATGATTGACATGGTAGGTATTGGCCCGTTTATTACACTGCCTATGGTGATTGGCATGATGAATGGGCCATATTTTTTATACGCCTGGCTGGCCGGTGCCTTTTTGTCCATGGTGGATGCCATGGTATGGAGCGAGCTTGGTGCTGCATTTCCAAAAGCAGGGGGTTCCTATAATTTCCTAAAAGAAGCTTACGGACCTAAAGGAACCGGTAGAATGATGAGTTTTTTATTTGTTTGGCAAACGATGATACAAGCCCCGCTGGTGATTGCATCCGCTGCCATAGGTTTTGCTGCCTATTTTTCTTATTTGGTGCCACTGAGTCCCCTTGCAGCTAAGGCTGTTAGCGGCACATTGGTCATACTGATTATTTGCTTATTGTACCGCAAAATAGAGACTATCGGAAAAATCAGTGTGTTCCTATGGGGCGGTGTGATTCTGACACTTTTATGGATTATTATTGCCGGCGTCTCCCATGGACATTTTCTTGAACCTGTAAGACATATCAATGATGGCCTTAGTGTGAATTACGCTTTTATTGCCGCTATGGGTTTTGCCGGTGTAAAAACGGTCTATAGTTACCTAGGGTATTACAATGTTTGCCATCTCGGTGGAGAAATTATCAATCCATCAAGGAATATTCCCCGTAGTATGTTTTTATCTATCGCCGGTATTTCTGTTTTATATCTCGCCATGAATATCAGTGTAACGAGTGTTATTCCATGGCAAGAAGCCAAAGACAGTGAACATGTCATTAGTTTGTTTATGCAAAGACTGGCCGGAGATGCCGCCGCAGTCGTAGTGACCTGTCTGGTGTTATGGGTGGCATTTGCTTCTGTATTTTCTGCCACTCTGGGTTATAGCCGAATCCCTTATGCTGCTGCAGAAGACGGCGCATTTTTTAAAGTATTTGCCAAACTCCATCCGAAACGTCAATTTCCGCATATCTCATTATTGTTTTTGGGCGCACTGGCTTTTGTGTTTAGTTTATTATTTAAATTAAGTGATGTCATCAGTGGCATTCTGGCCATGCGCATCCTGATACAATTTATCGGACAAGCCATTGGATTGTTGATTTTACGTCATAAAAAAGGCAAGGATATTTTTCCATATAAAATGCCATTGTTCCCAATTCCGGTATATGTTGCCATACTCATGTGGATTGGCATTCTGCTTTCTACAGGGTACAATATGGTGCTCATCGGACTTGCTGTAATAACAGCAGGATTAATTGTTTATTTTATCAAAGCTAAAAGGAATGAAGAATGGCCTTTTGGGGAGAATGGGTGATAAGTATTATTATCTGATTATTCCACCATTTTCCTCAACTCTTGCAGTTTCATCAGGGCATCAATAGGCGTCATGGCATTCAGTTCAAGGGTTTTAACCTGACGGTGCAATTCTTCCAATTTGGGATCACTGACACCAAACATCGTCAATTGATATTGAGGCACTTTCATCTTTTTTAAGGTTTCTTTTCCGCTAATCTGAGCCCTGTCTTTCTCGAGTTCTTCCAATATTTGTTCTGCTCTGGCAACCACTGTTTTGGGCACTCCGGCCATACGCGCCACATGGATACCAAAACTGTGCTCACTGCCACCTTTGGCAAGTTTCCTTAAGAACAGTACTTTGTCTTTTGTTTCCTTTACTGAAATATGAAAATTGACGATGCCATCAATATTTTTTTCGAGTTCGTTTAATTCGTGATAATGTGTCGCAAAAATAGTTTTAGGACCATCGGGGTGTTTACCCAAAAATTCTGCTATAGCCCAAGCAAGAGACACACCATCAAAGGTGCTGGTTCCCCTGCCAATTTCATCCAGTAAAATCAGGCTTCTCGCACTGATATTGTTCAGGATACCGGCAGTTTCTATCATCTCTACCATAAAGGTACTTTCACCGCTTGAGATGTTATCACTTGCCCCTACCCTTGTATAAATCCTGTCGACCAATCCAAACTCAGCATGTTCTGCAGCCACAAAACATCCAATCTGCCCCATCAATACGGCAATGGCGGTTTGTCTTAAAACAGCACTTTTACCACTCATGTTGGGACCGGTAAGAATAACGATGCGTTGTTTGTCCTTGCTTAGCTCAATATCATTGGGTATATAGGTATTATCTATACTTAACTGCTTTTCTATCACCGGATGCCTGCAGTTTTTAAGACTTAAATCAAAACCTTCATTAATCAGGGGCTTGTTATAGGTATTGGCCTTTGAAACCACTGCAAAACTCAAGAGACAATCAACACGTGCCAGCAGATGACTGTTTAATTGAACAGGCGCCACATAATCTGCCATGTGTTGCAACAATTCATTATACAAACGTGACTCTATTTCCAGAATCTTGCTTTCGGCCGTCAGTATCTTGTCTTCATATTCCTTAAGTTCCTGAGTAATATAACGCTCGGCATTTGACAGTGTTTGTTTTCTGATCCAGTCTTCCGGAACCTTGTCTTTATGGGTATTGGTAACTTCCAGAAAATAACCAAATACGTTATTAAAGGCTATCTTTAAGGACGTAATACCGGTTCTTTCCACTTCGCGTCTTTGAATTTCCAGCAATTTTTCCTTTCCGTGATATTGCAGATTCCTGAGTTCGTCGAGCTCCACATTCACCCCGTCATTAATGACTCCACCTTTGTGAATCAATAAAGGTGAATCTACTTTTAATTCTTTTGTAATTTTGTCATGCAATAACTGGCATGGATTTAACTGCTCGGCAAGCACCTGCATTTCCGTTCCCGGCAATTGTGAAGCCATCTGTTTCATTTGCCTGACACAATCCAATGCCTTGGCTAATTGCAATATCTCTCTTGGATTGGCACGCAATAAAGATATCTTTGAAATGATGCGCTCCACATCTCCGCACTGACCCAACAGATTGGCAAATGCCTCCACCGTTTCTTCATTCTGCATCAATATTTCTACGGTATTGAGCCTTGCATTGATTTCATGTAAATCTTTAAGCGGCAATACCACCCATTTTTTCATCAACCTACTGCCCATGGGCGTCAATGTTTTGTCGAGTATATCAAACAGGCATTTTCCTCCGGGATATGTTGGATACAATATCTCCAGATTGCGTATGGTGAATTGGTCGAACCATACAAATTTATCCTCATCAATCCTGCTGATGGCATTGATGTGTTTGATATTGCCCTGCTGGTTGTGTTCGAGATAATACAATGAACTTCCCGCTGCCACTATAGCCGCCGAAAGATGACTGATACCAAAGCCTTTGAGGGTAGTCGTACCAAAATGATTCAGTAATTTTTCCTGGGCATAATCCAGTTGAAAAACCCAGTCGTCGAGGGTAAACTGGTAAAATTTATCATTGGTGAGTTGTTTAAATTCTGCAGCCTGATTTTTGCTGATAATAATCTCGGCAGGTCTTAAACTGTTTAAGAGCTTGTCGATATAATCCAGAGAGCCTTCTGCAACTAAAAATTCTCCGGTAGAAATATCCAGAAAAGAACAACCCGCTGTTTGTCCATTAAAAAAAACAGAGGCCAGAAAATTGCTTGTGCGTGTATCTAGCACCTTGTCATTAAACACCACACCCGGTGTAACAAGTTCCGTCACGCCCCGCTTGACAATACCCTTGGCCATTTTAGGATCTTCCAGCTGGTCGCAGATAGCCACACGATGTCCGGCTCTCACCAGTTTAGGCAAATAGGTATCCAGAGAATGATGCGGAAATCCTGCAAGTTCAATTTCACTGCTGCTGCCAGCGCCGCGTTTAGTTTGTACAATACCCAGCACTTTTGCTGCAGTGATCGCATCTTCACCGAATGTCTCGTAAAAATCGCCCACTCTGAACAATAACAATGCGCCCGGGTATTTTTGTTTAAACCCGAAATATTGTTTCATCAGAGGTGTCTGATTATCTGTTATCTTTGCTCCCATATTCAGGCTATAGATGTTGAATTATTCCACAAAAATCTAAAAAAAAGACTCCTGCAAATGTTCCGCAAGTTAAGCACACACCAATTAAACCGATTAACAATTTATCAATACCGGGAATCTGTCAAAAACCCTGTTTATGTGATACTCGACAATGTCAGAAGTATGAATAATGTGGGCAGCATTTTCAGAAGTGCGGATTGTTTTGGAATAGAAAAAATAGGCCTCTGTGGCATCACGGCAACACCTCCACACAGGGACATTCATAAAACAGCTTTAGGTGCTGAAGACAGTATGGAATGGACCTATCATAAAAACACCGCTGAACTCTGCCAATCACTGAAAGCGGATGGTTACATACTTGTGGCGGTAGAACAAGTAGAAGGCAGTATTCCTTTAGACACATTTTCTCTGGAAAACGATCAAAAATATGCGATTATATTCGGCAATGAAATAGACGGCGTAAGTGATGAGGTCTTAATGCACTGTGATGTCTGTATTGAAATTCCGCAATACGGCACCAAACACTCCTTTAATGTGTCGGTATGTGCCGGTATTGTACTTTGGGAACTGCTTAAATGATTAGAAGCCATCTCAAAAGATATTCCGAAAAATTCATAATAAGTACTTTTAAGTCAGCTTCTAATCTCCATTACCAAGAATATTGGTATTGATAGCAACGCCCACAATAAATGAAGCATTAAACTGTGGCACTGCATTTTTCTCCTCTGTGGCATTCAATGCGCTGTAAGCACCTATCTGAGCTTGAAACTTAATATGCTCAAACCCCATTCTGAACTGAATACATTGTTCTAGCATGGTATAATAATCTTTGCTGGAAAGCCTGTTGATATCATCAGACCATACCGCGGAATCGCTGAAACTCGCGTTTGAGAAAGACAATTGACTTAATCTCACAGAATATGCCATACTAAAATTTTCGCTTGAATATCCAATATTTGGCATAATGCCAATACGTTGATACTTGCCATTAAAATACTGGTTCTTATCGCCGACAACAGAATTTTTATAAGTGCCCATGCCATAATCCCCGAATACTTCAAAACGGAAATGTTCAGCAATATTCTGGTTGAGGAAATATCCAAATCCAAGGTTTAACATATCTCCCGAATATTTATATTTAGAATATTTGAATGTGTCGGAAAAATCTCCTTTTTGAGAAGCTCCGGCATATCCGACATAAGCGCCCAATGCATTGGTAAGCGCATAACCCAATGTCAAGTCATATTTATTAAAGACATTTGTAGACGCGTCAATGAATACATCACCCTTGGCTTTGAAGAAAGGAATAGGATTGCGGTTAGGTGTATAAAAACGGGCTCTGCAGGAACCAAGAAAAAGACTGAGTACACTTATGACAATAATAATCGAAATATT
>Ga0123337_10003620_pt1 | contig 16347 bp, 10 predicted proteins | sample frozenSSSSmetaG_FD_89792 | JGI IMG/M metagenome (GOLD analysis project Ga0123337, IMG submission 89792) | Glacier valley bacterial and archeal communities from Borup Fiord, Nunavut, Canada, to study Microbial Dark Matter (Phase II) -... | ecosystem: Environmental > Aquatic > Freshwater > Ice >... | reverse complement strand
GGGGTGCGCAAGCGCGGCACGCGGCTCCGGCTCGATATCATCGACACCGGCATCGGCTTCAACCGCGACCAGCACTCGCTGATCTTTGCCGAATTCAGCCGGCTCGAGCATGGCGCGCGCATGGCGCAGGGGCTGGGGCTGGGGCTGTCGATCGTCAAGCGGCTGGTGGCGGCGCTGGGGGTGACGCTGGAGCTCGACAGCCGGGAAGGGCAAGGCTCGCGCTTCTCGCTGTTCCTGCAACTGGCGCCGCGCAGCGACAAGGTCGTGGCGGAGCCGGGGCTGGGGCGCGAGCCGGCCTCGAACCTGCACGGGCTGCGCGTGCTGTGCGTCGACAACGAAAAGGCGATCCTCGACGCGATGGAGGGGCTGCTGGGCGGCTGGGGCTGCGACGTGCGCTCGGCCCGCTCGCTCAAGGATATCGACAAGGACCAGCTGCTGATGGGCTGGTTCCCCGACCTGGTGCTGATGGACTACCACCTCGACCAGACCTCGGGACTCGATGCGATCGAGTGGCTGCGCCACAATGTCGGCGGCCACCTGCCGGCGGCGCTGGTGACGGCCGACCGCAGCGCCGCGGTTCGGGCGCTGGCAGAGGAGCGCGGCATCACCGTGGTGACCAAGCCGGTGAAGCCGGCGGCCCTACGGGCGACGATCAGCGGGCTGACCGGCGCGCGAAAGCGGGCTGGCCGGGAGGAATAGACCCGGCCCGCGACGCGGACCCGGGCCCGATGCATCAGAACCTTTGTCCGAGCGACAGGCTGCCGCCGATGGCCTCGTAGCCGCCGGTGCCGATGCCGTCGTAGGAACCCGAGGCCGACATGGTGAAGCCGCCGTCGGTGTCGATATCGACACCCACTTCCACCACGCCGCGCAGGTCGGCATCCTCGAGGCCGGGCTGGCCGGAAACGACGGTCGCCGTGTTGGTCTGGGCGAAGGTCCAGATGCCGTTGAGGCTAAGGAACGGCGTCATCGTAACACCGTCGGCAACCTCGCCGGGCAGGCGGAAGGTCGGGCCGAACTCGAGCGTGCCGGTTTCGACGGTGACCGACGGGATGTCGACGTCGAGGCTGTCGGTGTAGCCGGCGATCTGCTCGCGGTACCACGACAGGCGCGCCTCGGGCCGGATCTCGAGCGCATCGAGGTTGGTGACACCGCCCAGCGCCGCCGTGACCAGGGCGCGTTCGCCGTTGGTGCTGTCGGTGTAGGTGTCGTAGGGGCTTACCTCGTTGAAGGACTGGCCCCAGGCGGCGCGAGCATCGAAGTAGAGGCCCGGCGACAGGTTGGCGGTGATGTAGGGCCCGATCATGTAGCCGAGGCCCTCGGCATGGCCAGTGCCGCCCGCGCCATCCATGCCGATCCAGTCGAGCTGGGCACCGACGCCGAACAGCAGGTCGTCGGAGACCTTGTAGTCGAGGCCGCCATGCAGCACGGCGAAGCCGCCATTGCCGCCGGTGGCGTCGAACTTGGCGTACTTGCCCTCCAGCCAGACGTCGAGATTCCGGCCGAGCTGCTCGCCCGCCGCCGGATCGGTGACGAGGCCAGCCTCGGCCAGCGCTTCGCCGGCGGGGTCTGAGCCGTCGGCGCCACTGTAGCTGAAGGCAAAGGCGGAGGCGTCGCTGTTCATCGCGAAGGACAGCGGCAGGTTGGGATCGAGATAGGACATGCCGAAGCCACTGAAGCCGCCGTCCCGGCCTTCGCCGCTCAAGAGCTTCAGGCGACGCTGCAGGTCGGGCGTGGACGAGAGGATCAACTGGCTGCGGATCTCGGCCAGCGCGCCGATGGTGGCGACCGTGTCGCGTACCGAGTCGAGGGCGGTGATCGTGCAGGTCACGCTGGTGCCGGCGATGAGTTCGACCGAGCCGGTGCGCGAGGCCCGGTCGATGGTGCCACCATCGGTACAGGTCGCGGCCTCGATGCCGATGTCGGATGGCACGGTGAAGCCGAATTCGTAGGCGCCGGGTCGGACGAGGAGCGGGCCGGAGCTGCCGGTGCCGCCGCTGGTCGTCACCGACGTGGTGAGCGCCGGCTCGCTGGAGGTGAAGCCGAAGGCGCGGGCGGCGGTCGAGTTGACGACGAAGGTGACGGAGCCGGGCTCAAGCTGGGTCACGGTGACGGTGAAGGAGCGCGGAGTGCTGTTCTCGGCGGTGTCGGTCGCCTCGTAGGTGACGGTCGTCACTCCCAGAGGGAACGCCGCACCCGAAACGAGGCCGGCAGTCTGCTTGACGCTGACCTCGTCATTGTCGCTCGCCCGCGGCTCAGTCCAGCTCGCGGCGGCGGAGGTGTCCGGGTAATCGACGCTGAGCTCGATATTCTCAGGGAAGCTGGTGAAGCTCGGAGCCTCGTCGTCGGTCACGGTCACCTTGAAGCTAATCTGCAGCGGGAGGTTGGTCGCGGTGTCGGCATTGGCGTCGACGGTGACGGTGGTGTCGCCGAGCGGGAAATCGTGGCCGCTGCTGATGGTGTCGCCGCCGACCTTGAACACCGGGGTGAAGTGCTCCGGGTCGTCGACATTATCGGAGACCGAGGCAAAGAGATCTACAGCCGCCGTGGCGACGCCCGGGTCGGCCGGCACGGTGATGTCCGTGACCGATGCAATCACCGGCTTTTCGGCGTCGGTGACGGTGACGGTGAAGCTGACGGTGTCGGAGTTCTCGGCTTCGTCCGTCGCCGTGTAGGTGACGGTGGTGACGCCGACCGGGAAGGCCGAGCCCGAGGCGAGGCCAGCGGTGAGCACCGGGGTCACCGGGCCATCGACATCGTCCTCGGCGGTAGGCGGGGTAAAGGTGACGACCGCGGTCGGCAGGCCGGCGTCGGTGTTGACGCTGATGTTCCCGGGCACGCCGGAAAAGACCGGCGCCACGTTGGGCGGCGGCGGCAGCGAGGCCGGCTCGTAGGAGACGGTGACGTTGGTGATCTTGTACTGGCCCGAGGCCACGTCCCCCGAGATGGAGGCCGGGAAACCGCTCACCTGGACGGTGGCGAAGAAATGGCAGGCGCCGCTGCCGGGGTTACAGATGGCGTAGTCGCCGCGCGGCCAGGAGCCACAGCCTTCGCCAGTGCACTGCACCGGATTGTCGGAGTTGAATCGTATCGCGGTACCACCGATTACAACGGCGGGCAGGATCCAGAGTGGAGCACCGGTGGCTGCAGCGCCCTCGGTGTACAGCTGCAGTGAGAATCCGGAGTCGTAACTGACCACGGTCGAACTCGCGACGCAGGTGCCGGCATTCATGTCGGCATAGTCCGGCACCGCTTCGCTGCGGACAACCGTGGAGGGCAATTCCAGGTCCGGGCAGCTAGTGGTCTCGGTAGCGGCCAGCGCGGTGGCGGGCATGGTGAGTTCGGCCGATATCACCAGCGCAAAGGCAAACCCCAGAAGAAGTGCCAGCTTCCGGACACATCCGGACAGGATGCGCAGGATTCGCGGGAGATAAGTCACTATCGATGTCATATTGCGTGTGCCCGTCAAGCATTGCCCGACCGCACGGCGCTGGGCCCCTGCTGGTCGTTGAGGATTCTGGAAGGATTGGTTCCGAGTTTCTCTCCCGGAGAACGCGTCTTGCGGTCAAAGTCCGCACACGATTTAGTCGGCTATGATTTTCAGCATTTCAATGTCGCCACCGAAGCGATTGTGGATGTCGTAGATTCAAATTACAGACGCGAACAACCAGTAGATTGTCTGTCGACAATCCATCTCGATGTCATCGATACTAAGGCGTGCGCGTCCGTTTCCTGCTCAGGCTCGTGTCGGCCACGACGACGAACCGTGTTGCTTGATGGTTTATTGGCCCTTTAGAGGTTGGTAACCGTTCCGTGATTGCTAACACACGGCCGATGCGCCATGCTTGGCAAAGTTTGTCCCTATGTTGCCGTGCCCGATGGTCAACCACTTCAGCCGTTCCGCGCTCTTCGCCGATGCCTATGCGATACGCTCACACCCGAGTTACGCCGCCGCCAGGCGGCGGCACACAGACACCGGACTGGAGGTGGCCGACGGTAACCCGATGGTCGCCAAACTGATCTGCCAGACGGGGCGCTATGCCACGATGGCGATGATCCTCAGCCTGTACGACATGGCCGATGGCGGGCCTTCGACCGGGGCGACGGCGACGCAACTGCTCGCCGCGATCGGACGTACACCGTTTGGCGGCGTCAGCCGGGCCAAGCTGATGGTGCGGGTGTTCCACCGCGCCGGCCTCGTCGACTACGCTTCGCCCGGGCCGGACCGTCGGGCGCGGCCGTTCTACCCGACGCCGAAGCTGGTGGAGATGGGGCAGCAGTCGATCAACATCTTCCTCGAAGCGCTGGGCGAAGTGCGGCCCCTGCCCGCGCCGGCGGCTGAACTGGCCCGGCGGCCGGGGATGTTCACCGGCTTTGCACGCGTGGTGGTGGACTGCTACTTTCACCACCGCTTCAGCATGCTCGAGCCGTTCCCGGAGACCGATGCGCTGTTCAAGCGCGACTTCGGCTACCTGGTGTTCGCGCACCTGCTGCAGACCATGCGCGAAACGCCCGAGGGTGTGTTCTGCAGCGCACCGGCGGGCGAGATGTCGCGGCGCTACGGGATGGCCCCGGCATCGGTGCGCAACATCCTCGAGGCCGCGGAAGACCTTGGGCTGGTGGTGCCGGAATCAAAGGCCGGGCACATGCTGCGCTGCACGCCGAAATTCGTCGAACTCAGCGACCAGTGGGCGGCGACGGATCTGGCCTGGCTGAGCTTCATCCTCCACACGACCCTGCGCCGGCTCGAACAGCGGCAGGCGTTGCAGGCGGCCTGAGGAGGGGCGCCACGCACCCAGCCCTAAACCGGCTGGCTGCCGAGCACGGCCAGCAGCCGCGGGTTGATGGTGCCGGTTTCGTTCATGCCGGTACCGCGCTCGAACGACTTGATGGCTTCGGCGGTCTTGGGGCCGGCGAGGCCGTCGGGGGTGCCGACGTCGTAGCCGAGGCGGGCCAGCACCTGCTGGACGCCCTTGACCACCTCGAGCTTGGCAATGCTGACGCCGGGGTCGAAGTTCTTCATCCAGGTGCCGATGGGAGCGAAGTTGGCAGCGAGATCGATCTGCGCCGGCTTCCATGCGGCCACTTCGTCATTGATGCGCTGCACGGATGCCGCATCGAGCGACTTGGCGATGTCGTCACGGGCCTTGGCCGCATCGGCGTCGCCGCGGCTGGCGGCGAGCGCGAACCACTTGAACGAGGCGCCGAGGTCCTGCTTCACGCCGAGGCCGCGGGCATAGAGCATGCCCAGGTTGAACTGGCTGTCCTTCATGCCGCGGTTGGCGGCTTCCTCGAACCACTTGGCGGCGGCGTCGAACTGCTGGGTGCCCAGCCCGCCGCTGGCGTAGAGCGCGGCGAGGTTGTGCATGGCCATGCGGTTGCCGGCTTCGGCAGCCTGCTGGTACCAGATGCGGGCCTGAGTCAGGTCGTTGTCGACGCCCTTGCCGGACTCGTAGAGGTTGCCGAGCCGGTACTGGGCCGGGGCGAAGCCCTGGCTGGCGGCGCGCTCGTACCAGACGGCGGCGGTGTTCAGGTCCTCCGGGACGGCGCGGCCCTCGGTATAGATGGCGGCGACCTCGAACTGGGCGCGGGCATCGCCATTGGCGGCGGCCTGGCGCAACTCGAGCGGACCGATATTGTCGGGCGGCAGCTCGACCTGCACCGGGCTTTCGAGCGGCTCGACGCCATCGGCCAGGTTGGCGGGATCGGTGGCGGCGACATCGTTGGCCGCCCCGACGGCGGCCGGCATGGGCTGGTCGCCGGGGGCGGTGAAGCCCTGCGCGGCGGACGGATCGATCGAGGCGGTGGCCAGCGTATCCGACATGGCGATCATTCGCGCCGGACTGCCGGGCGTCGATGGCAGGTCCAGTTGCTGGGCCAGCGGGGTGGGCGACAGCGCCGCATCGCCGACATCGACCGGCGCGGCCTCGGCGGTGGCCGGGCCCTGCTCATCGAGGCGCTGGTTGAGGAAATTGATGGTGAGGCAGACCAGCGCGACAACCGAGGCGGCCAGCAGGATCGGCTGGCGGTGGCGCAGCAGGAAGCTCTGCTTGCCGGCTGGCCCGGTGTCGGCGGGGGCGCTGCTGTCCTCGGTGCCGATAGCGACGGTCTGCGGCTCGGGCGCGACGGGAAGGACCCGCGGCTCTTCTTCCGGCACCCAACCAACGGTCGGCTCGGTATCGCCCGCCAACTGCCGGCGGCCGAGCTTGAACTTCGACTCTTTCGTGGTCTTGGCGGGCTTGGGCTCCTTCTTCGGCTTTTCGGCTTTGGCGGGTGCGGCGACCGGGGGCGGAACCGGCGAGGCGGGGACAAACGGCCCGGCGGGTGTCGTGGCTTTCGCCTCGGCATCGACGGCGCGCGTGGCCTGGAAGCGGGCGAAGGCGCGGGCGATCAGCGAGCTGCCGGGAACGGCGCTGCTGGCCGTGGCCGGACCACCGGACTGCCGCATGGCGGCGCGGCGGGCGGCGGCAATGAAGGTGTTGCGGTCGGTGGTCGCCGTGTCGAGCGGCTCGGACGGGCGGCCGGAAATGGGCGCCATCGCCGAATCGTCGAGGCTCGACAGCGGCGGCAGCGGACGCTCGGCCAGCACAGGCTCGAACGGCACGTTGCCCGAACCGGCGAAATCGAAGCTCGGAACAGGCGCGGGCGGCAACTCGTCGGTGATCGGTTCGACCGCCATGCCGGGGTGGCGGCGGCGCGGCCCGTTCTTGGCCTCGAGCGCACGCTGCAGCGGACTCTGGTCGGGACTGGGCTCGCTGAAGGGCTGGTCGTAGAGCGCTGCTTCGTCCGCCGGGTTGGCCGGCATGATGTCGGCGAGCGGCGGAAGCAGGGCAGGTGTCGTGGCGGCGACCGGCTCGATGTCGATCACCAGGGGAGCGGTGTAGGCCTCGTTGCGCTCGATCTCGGCCAGCAGCGGGCCAATCGGGTCGTGCTCATGCTCGGGCTCGAGTTCGAACTCGAGTTCGGGCTCCGGCATTGCCAGTTCGGGCTCGGGTGCCGCGGCGGGGCGGCTGGGCGGCGGCGCGAAGGCGGGGGCCGTCGGGAAGGAAGGGGCCGGCGCGAAGGCTTGGACGACCGGGAAGGCCGGGGCGGCGGCCAGCGGCAGCGGCGCGGGCTTTGCGACGGACTGCTCGAGCCGGGCGAGGCGGTCGTTGACCTCACGGATGGTGGCTTCGAGCGCGGAATTGTCGTCGGCGGGGCGCTCGGCGGCAACCCGCTCGATGACCCGGCCGAGGCGCTTTTCGAGCTCGGCATATTCGGGCTCGCCGATGCCAGGGCGCGCGGCGCGGTCGGCCAGCGCCGCGCTGGTACGCTGCGCCACCTTGTCGGCAAGAGCCTCGAAATCCGGCGACGCGTCGGCGGGCTGGCTGTAGAGCTTGGCGAGGCCGGTGAGTTGCTCGCCGGTCTGGTCCATGCGCGCGACAAGCTGGCGGACCTGCGCCTCGAGCTGGCCGACGTTCAGCTCGGGGGGGTTGGCGACCTTGTCGGAGATGGCGACGAGCTGCGTCTCGATGGCGGCAAAGCGGGGCTCCATCGCCTCGACCACGGCGTTGCGCATCGCATCGACATCGGCCTTCAGCTCGACGGCGCCGGGGCCACGGACCTCGATATCGGAAATGCGCTGGTTGAGGGCATCGATCAGCTCGATCAGGCCCTGCGGCTGCTGCGGCGCCTTCATGGCCGCGGCGAAGCGCTGCAGCTCGTCGGTAATCTTTTCGAGCTCGGCGGGCGGCATGGCCATCTGCCGTTCGATGCCATCGACACGATCGTAGATGGCGCGGACGCCGTCCTCGATCGCCTTCATGGCTTCCTTGATGCCGGCCTGCGGCGCCTCGGCGCGGTTGGCGGCCTGCACCTGCAGGTCGGCCAAGCGGCCGACTGTGGCCGTGACGTCGTCGAGCCGGCGGCTCAAACCGGTATTGTCGGTCTTATCGACGAGTTGCACCTGCAGGTCGGCAAGCTTGCCGACGGTGGCGGTGACATCGTCGAGGCGCTTGGTGATCGACGAGGTATCGGAGCGGTCGGCGAGCCTGACCTGCAGGTCGGCGAGGCGGCCGACGGTGCTGGTCACCTCGTCGAGGCGCTGGTTCAGGCCGGTGGTGTCGGATTTGTTGGCGAGTTGCACCTGCAGGTCGGCCAGCCGGCCCACGGTGGCGGTGACATCATCGAGGCGCTGGGTAAGGCCGGAGGTGTCAGAACGGTCGGCGTAGGCCTTCTGTAGTTCGGCGAGCTTGCCGACAGTCTGCGAGACATCCTCGAGCCGGCGTGTCAGCGCGCTGACGTCGATCTGCGGTTCGCGGGCGACGAGCTTGGCGAGGCTGGCGATCTGAGTTTCGAGGCGCTTGACCTGCCCGGTCTCGCCGACGGCACCGGCGAGCAGCTCGACGACCTGGCTCAGCTGGCCGACCTGGTCGGCGATTTCCTTGACGTTGGCGGTCTGGCCCCGGGCCTGCGAGTGCAGTCCGGCCTCGAGCCGCTCGAGCCGGCCGGAAATGCCACCGACGGCCTCGGCGAGCTCGTCGAAGCGCGGCGAATCCATCGGCCGGGGCGGTTCCCGCAGCAGCGGCGGCGCCACCTGCGGCGGGACGGGAAAGTGACGCGACCGGATCTGCTGGATGGCGGATTCGAGCGTATCGCGCGGGTTGGCCGGCAAGGCATCGGCGGGCAGGTCGTCGCGGTCGGAGAACTTGGCGACGGCGCGCTGCACCGAGCGCAGGGCCTCGCGGTGGCGCGTCTCGGGCTCGATCTCGGTGACCTGGTGGCGCAGGTCGCGCATGCGCTCGGTGAGGCCGTGATAGCCCGGCTCGGGCTGATGGGTGCGGGTGACCTGGGTTTCGACCTGGTCGAGCAGGGCCACCAGCTCGCTTCGCAGGTCCTGCCATTCGCCGGCATCGGCTTGCTGATCGTACTGGGGGTTGGCGCGGACCATTGACGGTTCCCGGGTAATTTCAGGGACGCTTCCCTGCGAAAATGCCGACCGGCAGCCCAGTTGAGGCCATGGTCGTCGGTCTACTCTTGGGAAAACATGGTAAAGATCGGGTTAAGTGGCGATGCATTATGCAACGGCATAGGTGACGGCGTGGTGATTTGGTGGCCCACGGCCCGCCTTTAGTGGGATATAAAAGCCGGGTTCGGCTTGTTACCAAGGCCGCACGGAGAGCACCATCAGCCCATGACCAGACGTCGCATCATCATCGTCGACGACCACCCGCTGTTCCGCGCCGCGCTCAAGCAGACGCTGGCCGGTGGCGATCCGTCGATCGCGGTCGAGGAGGCCGGCGACATCGCGACGCTGACCACGGCGCTGGCGGCGGATCGCGAGTGCGACCTGGTGCTGCTCGACCTCAACATGCCCGGCTCGCGCGGCTTCTCCGGCCTGCTGCTGCTGCGCGCGCAGTTCCCCGAAATTCCGGTGATGATCATTTCGGCCGTGGACGAGGGAGCCGTGGTGCGCCGCGCCTTCGAGCTCGGGGCGGCCGGCTACCTGCACAAATCGGTGGGGCCGACCGATATAAGGCGCGCCATCGAGATGGTGCTGTCGGGCGAGGTCTACGTGCCGGACGGCATGGAAATGCCGGCCGAGGACGCGCAGTCGGCGCTGATGCAGCGGCTCTCGACGCTGACGCCGCAGCAGATCCGCGTGCTGATGATGCTGTCGGACGGGCTGATGAACAAGCAGATCGCCTATGAGCTCACCATCTCCGAGGCGACGGTGAAGGCGCATGTCTCCGCCATCCTGCAGAAGCTCGACGTGGATAGCCGCACCCAGGCGGTGATCGCGGCAAGCCGGATCGAGGAAGGCCAGTTCGCCGAGTTGCTCTCGCCGCATGACCACTAGAGGATTGCATCGATCCTGGTGTTTATTGCGCAGGCCGATGCGGTCTGCATGCAACGGTGAAAGGCGATCTGAGCGATTACGTTTTCGAAGTCCTGCGTTAGCAGTGTAGGTTTTCGGCGTTTATGGCGCCGGCTACGAGCTAGCAGGTCGTGAACGGATCGTGATAGGCTTCCGCAGCAATACACGGAGGTTCCTATGCGATATCGCGCCTTTGTTGCCGCTATGACGCTTCTGATCGGCGGAGTTTCTAGTACCCTTGCGGCGAACTGCGATCCAATACCGATGAACCAACCATGGCCGGTTGTGGTCAACGGGTACTCCATTACACAAGTTCGCCCGCTCGCCATTGTTGGGTCGTCGGCAGCAGGCACAATTCAAATGAACGGCGACCTGCGCGTCGAGTTCTTGGGAGAGCACGTCGGGACGAAGCTCACCTTTATTGGCGGGTCGGTTGGTGACGTTGTTCCGTTCGTGACGATTTCGTCGGCTGGGGGTGTCGCTCCGTCCCTGGCAATTGACGTGCCCAAGACGGCCGGTAAGACGGTGACGGCCCCTCTCTACACCCGCGGTGTCACCCAGATGGATCTGGTGAGCACGAACCACGAAGGGACGTTGGCCGAGATCTGCTCGCTCGACTGACGGGAAGGCTGGTTGCCGCTCAAAGCCCACTGGATTGGTCGAGTTAAGGGTCTGGCCCAGCTGGATTTTCGGAATTTGCGACAGCACTAACTTCGCCTTTGCATTTAGCTGCTAAGGCTCGATGCAATTCGCGAAAACTGTCGCATTTTCGTCTCCGCCACGCGCCAGGCCGAGAATGCCCCCCGCGCCAAGTGGACGTCGCCTGTGCAGGTCTATCTGCCGATCGCCGAGCTTTCGATGAACCTGTTCTTCCTCGTGGGGATCGGCGGGGCGGTCGGTTTCCTGTCGGGCCTGTTCGGGGTGGGTGGCGGGTTCCTGCTGACGCCACTGCTGATCTTTTCCGGCGTCCCCTCCTCGGTGGCGGTCGCTTCGGTGACCGGCCAGGTGGTGGCGGCCTCGACGTCCGGGGCGCTCAGCTACTACCGGCGCGGGCAGATCGACCTGCATCTGTCGATCTACCTGGTGTTGGCGAGCATCCTAGGTTCGTTCCTCGGGGTGTGGATCTTCGGCGTGCTGCGCGCGCTGGGCCAGCTCGACCTGTTCATCTCGCTCGGTTTCCTGCTGCTGCTGGGCTTTGTCGGCACGCTGATGATGACCGAAGCGGTGCGCTCGATCCTGAAGCGCCGCGCCGGCATCGTGGTGCGCGAGAAGCTGCCCAACCAGCATAACTGGTTCCACGGCCTGCCCTGGCGGGTGCGGTTCAAGAAATCGCGGCTCTACATTTCGGTGGTGCCGGTGCTGCTGCTCGGCTTCTGCATCGGCGTGGTCGGGGCGCTGCTTGGCATCGGCGGTGGCTTCATCCTCGTGCCGGCGCTGGTCTACCTGCTGCGCGTGCCGGGCAACATGGTGATCGGCACTTCGCTGCTGCAGGTGGTGGCGATGATGGCGGCGACGACCATCCTCCACGCCGTCACCAGCCAGAGCGTCGATATCCTGCTCGCCTTCTGCCTGATGGTGGGCGGCACGGTGGGGGCGCAGTTCGGCGCCTCGGCCGGCAAGTATCTGCGCGGCGAACAGTTGCGCGCCCTGCTGGCGCTGCTGGTGCTGGCGGTGGCGATCCGCTTCGGCATCAGCCTCGTGATCCCGCCGTCGAACCCGTTCTCGATGGCGGTGATGGGTGCGGGAGGGGCGATATGAGGCGCCTGCTGCTCGCTGTCGGCTTCGCTGCGCTGACCGGCCCCGGGGCCGCCGAGCAACTGGTCTCGCAGGTGTCGAGCGAAGAGGTGGCGATCACCTCGAGCTTTGCCGGCCAGACGCTGACGCTGTTCGGCTCCATCGAGCCCGAGACCGGGTCGGAGCAGAAATATGTCGAGGGGCCGTACCATGTGGTGGTGACGGTGACCGGGCCGCTGCAGAAGCGCGTAGCACGCAAGATGACCAACCAGTTCGGCATCTGGATCAACACCGAACAGGCGGTCTACGAGGAGTTTCCGTCGTTCTACCAGGTGCTGAGCGACAGCAAGCTGGATACGATCACCAACCCGATAGCACTGGCCGAGAACGCCATCCCCCTCGACAGCCCGGCCATCGGCAAGACCGCGGCACCCTACCCCCAGTCGCAGCTGTTCCGAGCTGAACTGGTGAAGCTGATGGAACGCAAGGGCCAGTTCAAGAGCAACGAGCAGGGGGTGATCTTCCGCTCGGACACGTTCTATTTCGCGCAGGTGGCGCTGCCGAGCGACGCGCCGCCGGGGCCGTACATCGCGCACACCTACCTGTTCAAGGACGGGGCGATCGTGGCCGAGAAATCCAACGGCTTCACGGTGCGCAAGATCGGCTTCGAGCGTTTCCTCGGCATCGCCTCGCGCCAGCAACCGCTGCTTTACGGGCTGGTGTGCGTGGCGCTGGCACTGTTCACCGGCTGGCTCGGCGGCGTGGTGTTCAAGCGCTGAGGACTACCACTCAGCGCCGGTGATCAGGCGCTTCGGGCTGACCGGATAGACCCTCCCCTTGCCGATCATCGCGACCTCCAGCGTCGGCCAGTGCAGCAGGCCGAGGAAGGCCGGGGCGAGGATGTTCAGCGTGCCCGCCGATGCCCCGTAGGCGGGCATGATGAAGGTGCGGTTGTCGTGGACGAAGCACGGCCGGCGGACCGAGCGGCCGTTCATGGCGATGTGGGCGGAGGGGTGCAGGTGGCCGGCGATGATGCCCTGCTGGTTGCGCTTCGGCTCGTGGATCAGGGTGAGGCCCTGGCGCTCGACGACCGCAGCACAGGTCCCGCCGAGCGTATGCGGCGCGGGGTCGTGGTTGCCCGAGATCCAGGTCCAGCGGGCGCGGCCCATCAGGGCGGCGAGGCGCAGGCGGTCGGCGGCGAGGAGCGTGGTGGTGCCCTCGTCGCGGTGGAAGCTGTCACCCAGCGCGATGATTTCGGCGGCGCCGGTTGCGTCGAGATCGGCGTCGAGGCGGCGCAGGGTCATGCCGGTGTCGTAGGGCGGCAGCAGGCTGCCGCGTTTGGCGAACGAGCTCAGTTTTTCGAGGTGCAGGTCGGCGACCAGCAGGGCGTTCTCGGCGCGCCAATAGAGGGCACCCGACGGCAGGGCTTCGAACTGGTGGCCGCAGAAGGTGAGCAGCACCGGGGTCTCTTCTGTGTCGGTGGCTCGCGCCGCGGAAGAATACGTCAAACCTGCCCCATCGCCTCTTTGATGAGTTCGTCGGCGGCGTCGGCCATGGCGCTTTCGCGGGCCTCGCCGAAGACAGCCTCTTTGCCGATATCGAGCAGAATCGGTACCGCCAAAGGGGAGATTCGGTCGAGGGGCTTGTGCACGATGTGCTGCTTGATCCGGGCGAGCATGTGGCCGAGCCGCTCGATATCGAGCAGGCCGCGGGCGGCATCGCGGCGGGTGGCCTGGATCAGGATGTGGTCGGGTTCGTGCTGGTAGAGCACGTCGTAGATGATGTCGGAACTCACCGTGATCTGCCGGCCGGACTTTTCCTTCTGGCCGATGTGGCGACGCTCGATCAGCCCGGCGATGATGGCGCAGTTGCGGAAGGTGCGGCGCATCAGGGCGCTCTCGTCGAGCCAGGCCTCGAGGTCGTCGCCGAGCATGTCCTCATCGAACAGCTCGTCGAGGGAGAGCCGGCCGGTGCGGATCAGGCCGGAGAAATCGCCGAGGCCCCAGATGGCGAGCGAGTAATCGGAAGCGACGAAGCCCAGGGGACGGGCGCGGGCGCGCTCGAGCCGGCGGGTGAGCAGCATGCCGAGCGTCTGGTGGGCGAGGCGGCCCTCGAACGGGTAGCACACCATGAAGTTCTGCGCGCCGCGGGGGAAGGTTTCGACCAACAGGCTGTCGGGCTGCGGCAGCAGCGAGACGTCGCGCTGCAGGCGCAGCCAGTCGGCCACCTGGTCGGGCAGTTGCGACCAGTCGTCAGGGTTGGCCAGCAGCTTCCGCACGCCCTCGGCGAGGAAGGTGGAGAGCGGGAACCTGCCGCCCATGTAGGAGGGGATTTTCGGGTCCTTACCCTGCGAGCGGGAAACGTAGGCCTCGTTCTCGTGCATGCCCTCGTAGGCGACGACTTCGGAGCCGAAGAGGAAGGTGTCGCCGCGGGTCAGCGTGGTGAAGAAATACTCCTCCATCTCGCCGAGCACCCTGCCACCGCGGCCGATCGGGCCGGTGGAGGCGCCGGTCTTGAAGCCCCTGCCCCGCACCAGCCGCACCTTCACCATCGCCTCCTCGACAATAGTGCCGACATTGAGCCGGTATTGCTGGGCGATGCCGGGATGGGCGATGCGGAACCTGCCGTCGGGCATCTGCTTGAGCTTGGCGTAGCGCTCGTAGGCGCGCAGCGCATAGCCGCCGGTGGCGACGAAATCGACGACGCGCTCGAAGGTCTCCCAGTCGAGGTTGCGGTAGGGCCAGGCACGGCGGATTTCGTCGTAGAGGGCAACCGGATCGAAGGCATCGGCGCAGGCCATGCCGAGGACGTGCTGGGCGAGGACGTCGAGGCCGCCGGAAACCGGGTCCTCGCTGTCCTGCCAGTTATGCTCGACGGCTTCGACGGCGGCCTCGCATTCGAGCACCTCGAAGCGGTTTGAGGGAACAAACAGGGCCTTCGAGGGCTCGTCGAGCCGGTGGTTGGCGCGGCCGATACGCTGCAGCATGCGCGAGGCGCCCTTGGGCGCGCCGATCTGCACGACAAGATCGACATCGCCCCAGTCGATGCCGAGGTCGAGGGTCGAGGTGCAGACGACGGCGCGCAGGCGCCCTTCGGACATGGCGGCTTCGACCTTCCGCCGCTGCTCGACGGCGAGGGAACCGTGATGCATGGCAATCGGCAGGTCGTCGTCGTTGGACTGCCAGAGCAGCTGAAACAGCATCTCCGCCTGCGAGCGGGTGTTGACGAAAAGCAGCGTCGTCCGGTGGTCCTTGATGATGCGGTAGAGGTCGGGGATGGCGTAAGCGGCGGAGTGCCCGGCCCACGGAACATATTCCTCGGTGTCGAGGATGCCGATGTCGGGCCTGGCGCCCGCCGCGCCCATCAGCAGCCGCGCCTCGGCGTTGGGGACGAGGCTGGCGATCCAGTCGCGCAGGATTTCGGGATGGGCGACGGTGGCGCTGAGCGCGGTGATGCGCAACTGGGGGGCCAGAGTCGCAAGACGGGCGAAGCCGAGCGACAGCAGCTCGCCGCGCTTGTTGGTGACCATGGCGTGCAGCTCGTCGATGACGATACGCTTCAGCCCGCCGAACATCTTGCCGGCGTCGCCATGGCTGAGCAGCAGCGCCAGTTGCTCGGGGGTGGTGAGCAGGATCTGCGGCGGGTCGGTGCGCTGGCGCTGGCGGCGGTGCGCCGGGGTATCGCCTGTGCGGGCCTCGACCTTGATGCCGAGGCCCATCTCGGTGACCGGCGTCATCAGGTTGCGCTGCACATCAACGGCGAGGGCTTTCAGCGGCGACAGGTATAGGGTGTGGAGGCCCTTCACCGGATTCTCGATGAGGTTGTTGATGGTGGGCAGGAAACCGGCCAGCGTCTTGCCGGCGCCGGTGGGGGCGATCAGCAGGGCCGAAGCGCCGGCCTCGGTGGCCTCCAGCACATCGAGCTGGTGAGCACGCGGGGCCCAGCCCTTGCTTGCGAACCAGTCGCTGATCTGGGGGTGGAGGGCCAAACTACGTTCCCGGTTTGTGCACAGTATGGGATGTGCGGGCGGAGGCGGCAAGTGCTAGGTCTATGACGACGGAGGGCTTTCCATGAACGACAATGAACCGCAGGTGTTGCAGCTGACCCCGGAGGCCGCGCTGGCGGCCATCGGCGACAGGGCCCGCTCGGTGCTGGCCGGGCGCGAGGGGCGCATCGCCGTCGGCATTTCCGGCGGACCGGGGGTCGGCAAATCGACGCTGGCGGTGCGGCTGGTCGAGGAGCTGAACGCGGCCACGCCGGGACTTGCGGCCTATGTGCCGATGGACGGCTTCCACATGCGGCACGCCAAGCTCGAGAGCCTCGGCACGGTGAAGGACAAGGGGGCGCCGCATACCTTCGAGGGGGCGGCATTCGCCGAGTTTCTCGCCGGGGTGAAGGCGGCCACGACGCCGATCAGCGGGCCGGGCTATTCGCGCGAAATCGAGGACGTGGTGGTCGATGCGTTCGTCGTGCCGGCGTCGGCGCGGGTGCTGGTGGTGGAGGGCAACTACCTGCTGCTTGCCAACGCCCCGTGGTGGCAGGTGCGGCCGCTGCTCGACCTCGCGGTATTCATCGACGTGCCGCGCGACGCGGTGAAGGCCCGGCTGCTGAAGCGGCACGCCGAGCACGGGCTGTTCAACGAGGAGCGCAACCGCGAGCACGTCGAGCGGGTGGACCTTGCCAATTACGACCTGGTGAAGCGCTCGCGCGGCCGGGCGGATCTGGCAATTGACCTGGTGACGGAGGGGTGAGCTCAG
>Ga0123337_10003618_pt1 | contig 16349 bp, 19 predicted proteins | sample frozenSSSSmetaG_FD_89792 | JGI IMG/M metagenome (GOLD analysis project Ga0123337, IMG submission 89792) | Glacier valley bacterial and archeal communities from Borup Fiord, Nunavut, Canada, to study Microbial Dark Matter (Phase II) -... | ecosystem: Environmental > Aquatic > Freshwater > Ice >... | reverse complement strand
GCCCCTCTTCCCCCCCCGTTCCTGAAAACACCAGGGCCTCCCCCCTCGGATTATCCAAGGGTAATTTTCCCCCCCGGCCCCCCCCCCCCCCCAATCTTCCCATCCAATGCTGCGTCCTTATTTATTCCTTGTCACCAAACGCCTCAACCGTCCCAACCATACACACCTTCCCACTCTCATCCACCAACTTCATCTCACTCACGCCCTCCACCTCCTCACCCATGCCAATCCTATACCACTCGCCCACATACACCGGCCGTGTATTCCTATACCTAATACTCTTCGGCAGCACCACCTCCTTCCCATCCACATCTCCAAATCCCACCTCCCCTCTCTTTCCCGTCGTTCCCGCCGCCCTCGCATCGCGCCATAAATCGAGCATCAAGACCAAATTCAACGGCCCATGCACGACCGCCGCGCGATGCCCCTCGGTAAAAGCATACGCGGGATCGTAGTGGATGCGGTGACCGTTGAAGGTCAGTGCGGAGAAGCGCAGCAGGCTGGCGGGGGTCTGGAAGTGGTCGCGGTAGTAGGGGAAGTCCGTCGCGGAGGTGAAGATGGAGGGCTTGGGCGTGGGGATGGCGGGGATGACGTCACAGGGGATCCTGGGGGCGGTGGTGGACGGGGCGGAGACGGGGGTTGGGTGGAGGAAGAGCCAGTTCCTGGGGGAGTTAGTTGTGCGGGACGGAGAGGGAGAGAGGTAAAGCGGGAGACGGACCGTTCATCCACCAGCGCGAGGCCGGCGGCGTTGCTGAACGTCTTGGACACGCCGACGACGACCATCTCGTCCCCCTTGGCGGTGCGGGTCCCCTTGGCGCTCAGCACCTGCGTCGTCTCGGTCGCCTCCTGGCCGACGGCGAGCTTGTTGCGCGACCAGGTCATGCTGCCGCCGGCCCACATGCGGCGGGTAAAGGGCGGGGGAGGGTTGAATGTGCCGTCGGTGCCGTCGAGGCCGAGGGCGGCGGTGGAGAGGGTCGGCGTGAAGTAGGTGAGGTGGTAGCCGGCGGGGAGGAGGGGGGACGAGGGAAGTGGTCGGTCGAGGGTGCGGTGGAGGAGGAGGGTTTGGTTAGCGTCGAGGAGCTGGGTGCGGGCTGTGGTGGTGGTGCCGTGGGTGGCAAGGAAGGAGGAGGCGATTGAGGATGCGGCGGGGGAGGAGGGGGAGGAGGGGGGAGGATTGGCGGTTAAGGTCCGCGTGGTGGTGAAGAAGAGGCGGCGGGATAGGGTCGCCATTGCCGTGGAGGAGGTTTTGAGAGACTGAGAGAGAAGTAACCAGGGGATAACGCTGGCCTCATTGATATGATGGCCTCAGGGAACAGCTCCTGAGAGCCACAAGGGATCGTGAGAACATCTCCATCAACTGTGCCAAGAGATAGGTCGCTATAGATGATGATCACGTGATCACGCGGGCTGGACCTGGAGCGCGACAAGCCGACAAGGTCACAAGGAAACGAACGCAACCCAACCACCAAGTTGTGAACTGTCGGCGATGGACTCGTCAGAATTACGACCATCGACATCAGATCTATCAATCTGGGTAGAATCCACTTGGCTTGTTAAGGGCCCTGGTGGCCCTCACCAGCCGCGTGGCCAGCCGTATTGTGATGCCCATCAATGGATTTGGATCAACGGGTGTAATCCATTCCGCCCAGTTACCCTAGGAAAGCTTGAGGGATTGCAAGAGAAGTCTCGAGAAGATAAGTTGGCAGAGCATAGCCACTATCTGATGATATTCTCGTAACCAGCACCGTCAATCGTCAGCCCATAAGTTCAATACGGGATCACTCCTTTTGAGGTGAACAGGAGCAGCGCCAAGGGATGTGTGGGATAAAGGATGCTGGGTGCAATCGTCCGAGGACGAATTATGCTGGTTAAGGACGTGGTACCCTACCTAATTTTCGGCACTATTAGGAATACAACGTCAACGACCATGCCCATAGATCACCTCACGTAATCATGTACACCCGCTCTGGCCGATCTATGCTTGTACGAATCTACTAGGGAGGGCAGGGCTACTAGGGTAGGATTATCGCTGCAGTTTGGGTCGGGGAGGATAATGTCTTTGTAGGATGCAAAGTCGGTGGTGGTCATGGCGCGCCACTCAGGTTCGGTGACGACTTTCGCGGTGTAGCCCAGGGCCGCGGTGGCTTCGGTGTATTCGATGAATCCGAAGTTGTCGACGAAAAGGAGGTCCTCTGCGGCGACCGAGGCGACGAGGCTGGCCAGAAGGTCGAGCTTGGAGAACTTCGTGGTGGCAGCTGCGTAGTCGATTCTTGGGAAGAATCAAGAATGAGTTTAAGATGAGTGAAACGAATGTCTATCCAACGAGGACCTGTGGCAACAGAACTAAACGAATGTTGATGGCATCTGATTCTTCAGGAAAGAGGATACAGAAAGGAGGTGCAAAATATACACAACGACCCATCTCAGCGGATCTGTCTCCTTGTACGAAGGTGGGTAGCATGGGAGAGGGAATTCGCCGTAACTATCTGTGCTCAGCTGGATGGAAGATCAAGCCAATGGTGCTTAAAATGGCATGTAGGTGGTAGAATGAGTCTGCAATAAACTGTCTATGACAAGACGAAATATATAAACAAGGACAAGACAACGAAAGCGATATTGTCTCATATACGCCTACCACAGCTGTCTCTCGAGTAGCACACTAATTCTCCCCGGATCTTCTGTCGTACAGAGGCGCTGAGGTCTAGTGTCACTTGCTGAAAACAACCTGGACAATCGTAGAAATCCAGACGCGGACATCGTAGACGTGTTCTTTGGCGCCAGGTTCCCAAAGAATAAGGCGAGACGGGCTTATTTCCAGACGCTGCAGCAGCAGTCCTGGACGACATGAGCATCCCGAAGAGATTCATGTTTGTGGACGAAACCGACGGAAAGAAAAGCCTTAACATACCTGGGTAATGTAGTAGCAGAGAATATGAAGTCCATCAGAAATGCTCTGAACTTGTAGTCGACGCTGTTGTCAATAAGCCGTCGTCATTCACGCTGAGGTGGCGAGTCGGGTCACGTGACATTTTAAGTTGTGTGTGTAATTCATCGTCGTAACGTTAGTCATCTTTATGTTTTTAATATGATGTTATATAGGATAACTCTTCTTCTTATGATTTAGCTTTGGTTATACCTAATTATATTGATTATACTATTTATACTAATTATACTAATTATACTAGGGAAAATAAATAAAATGATCCTGTCCGCCGCACGCCAGCCACCCAATGAGAAGTGACTGGCCGCCGCGCATCTAGCATTATAAACGCATTATAAATACATTATAAGATGTGGATGTTAACAATGCTACTACGGGGTTAACAGCTCTACGTAGGTATGTATTAGCATCACTAGCATCACTAGTATCACCCGTGACTATGTAGATGGAGCTCACCCCCTGAGAAAAGGGATTGGCGGCGGGCAGGTGGGTAGGCGGGCGAGAGCGAGGGACTAGAGTGCGAACGAGAGCGTTGGACCGAGAATGAGAGTGAGAAGGAGAACGAGAGAGCTAGAGCCTAGCAGCGACAGCAGACTAAGAATGAAGCTTTTCACGGGCAGATTAGACCGTTAGTGCTTCGTATCAGATCTCATCTGCATCAAAGGGCGGGGCTTACTGGGGGGCGATGATAAGTCCTAGTGGGGCAATTTGTTTATTTACTTTTATACTATTATTCATTTTATTCATTTTCCCAGTGTACGATTACGAATATTACCAATCATATTACATGGCACAGTCTCAGAACAGTCTCAGAACAGTCTCAGAACATCCCAAGACGGTAAGACCAATCAGGGCAGATACCGAGAGGTCCGAGGAGGTGTAGTTTGGTCTGGTATTTGAAGTCTCTGGGTCAGATATTGTGCATATATGCTTCGCCCAACCAGATACGTCCAGATACTATCTACATACTTGACAGATGAGACTCCACATTTCTGCCGCCGTTTCTCCGCATTCCCTTTACTGATCAAGATCTACAGTAGAAGGAGCCTGGAGGGAAGGAAGGGGAGGTGGGGGTGGGGGAGAGAAGGGGGGGAGCGGGGGCGGAGGACACGGCGCAGTAATCCATCCGATCCCCATCCCCATTCCCATCCACGTCCACATCCATCCCCATCTATCCCCATCCATCCACATCCATTCCCTCCGCCTCCTCCAGATCTCCATCCGGCGAATTCTCGCGCCAAAAATGAACCTCGACCCCTTCACCCACAATCCGCTATGATTTCATCTGTTCGTGCTCGTTTTGGGAGGTGCAAGTGGCACAGATCAGTTGCGACGGACGGCGTCAGGACCAGCGGAAGCGGAATTGGACACCGGGCGGAGGGATGGACTACCATGGTCACATCGAGAAATGCGGGGAGCGGGGAGCGGAGAGCGGAGAGCGGAGATCAAGAGCATTACCAGCGCTAGGATCTCGAACATCGCTTCCCCTCTTCTCCTCTTCTCGGAGATCCTTGACTCCTTTGGTGTATGTCCAGATGACCCCGCCTTGGATATCACTTTGACGTTTATACTTAGTTGCTTACAATTCCTCCCTTCCTCTCTTCCTTCCTTACTCCTTACTCCTTACTCCTTCCTCACTCTGCAGCTTCAACCTCAACCTCAACCTCAACTTCATTTCTTCTACCAGTGCCAAATACCCCACGAAACAATAAACAATAACACGACAATAACGATAACGACATAATGACTGTCATTGAACTTCACACGCCTCATACTGGCATTTATGACCAGCCAACTGGCCTGTACGTCAACAACCGAGCTTCCTCGCTTCTTACCCCGCATTTTGATGTTTCCTTTCGTTTCCAAGACTCTTAGCTGACATCACATGACATGACAGCTTCATCAACAACGAATTCGTCCAGGGCGTAGACGGGAGGACCTTCGAGACCATCAACCCATCTACCGAGAAGGTTATCTGCTCCGTCGCAGAGGCCACCGAGAAGGATGTCGACCTTGCCGTTGCGGCGGCGAGAAAGGCCTTCGAGGGCTCGTGGCACAAGGTCACCCCCGAGGACCGCGGCAGGCTGCTCGTCAAGCTCGCCGACCTGGTCGAGAAGAATGTCGACACCTTGGCCGCTATCGAGGCGCTGGACAATGGCAAGGCCGTCTCCATCGCAAAGGGGGATGTCGGCATGGTTGCGGGCTGCTTGAGGTACTATGGCGGCTGGGCCGACAAGATTGAGGGGAAGGTCATCGATACTAACACCGATACTTTCGCATACACAAGACAGGAGCCAGTAAGTGAGGTAGCTCCCAAGAGTTTTACTATGCTGACCATATCCAGATTGGCGTCTGTGGTCAAATCATCCCCTGGAACTTCCCTTTGCTCATGTGGGCATGGAAGATTGGCCCAGCGGTCGCGTGCGGTAACACCGTGGTCATCAAGACCGCCGAACAGACTCCATTGTCTGCCCTCTTCGCCGCTACGCTGATCAAGGAGGCTGGTTTCCCACCCGGAGTCATCAACATCATCTCTGGCTTCGGCAAGATCGCTGGTGCCGCCATCGCTTCTCACATGGATGTCGACAAGGTTGCCTTCACGGGCTCTACTGTTGTCGGTCGCCAAATCATGAAGGCCGCCGCTGGATCCAACTTGAAGAAGGTCACCCTCGAGTTGGGCGGCAAGTCACCAAACATTGTTTTCAACGATGCCGACATTGACAATGCCATCTCCTGGGTCAACTTCGGTATCTTCTTCAACCACGGCCAGACCTGCTGTGCGGGCAGCCGTGTCTACGTCCAGGAGGGCATCTACGACGAGTTCGTCAAGCGCTTCAAGCAGCGCGCCCTGGCCAACAAGGTCGGCGACCCATTCGCAGCCGACACCTTCCAAGGCCCACAGATCTCGCAAGTCCAGTTCGACCGCGTCATGGGCTACATCGAAGCCGGCAAGGCCGCCGGCGCCAAGGTTGAGGTGGGCGGCGAGCGCCACGGCGACGAGGGCTACTTCATCAAGCCCACCATCTTCTCGAACGTCACCGAGGACATGAGCATCATGCAGGAGGAGATCTTCGGGCCCGTCTGCTCGATCTCCAAGTTCAAGACGGAGGAGGATGCCATCGCGACGGGCAACAAGTCCACCTACGGCCTCGCTGCCGCCGTCCACACGACGAACCTCAACACGGCCATCCGCGTCGCCAACTCGATCCGCGCCGGAACGGTCTGGGTCAACTCGTACAACATTCTGCACCACCAGGTGCCATTCGGCGGCTACAAGGAGTCTGGCATCGGACGCGAGCTGGGCGAGGCGGCGCTGGCGAATTACACGCAGACGAAGTCGGTGTCGATCCGTCTCGGGGATGCGCTGTTCGGTTAAGTCAGAATGGGCAAAAATGGTCTGCGCGGCGTGCTTTAAATTATGATATGGGAATTAGCCAAATTGAAACGCTGATTTGAACACTCCTGCCTTGCCCGGTGCAGTGAGACGTGCTGTTGTCATAGTTCTAACTCTACAATTACAGCTGGCACATGTCCCACGTAGTAAGACCGGGAGTAGGGTTTTCTCGATCTTCCTATGCCTACAATCCTCCTTGTAATATCCATCCCATCCAGACGCTAAGGTATGATCGCAATACAATACAATACAGTCAGGTCCTCGAAAGGCTCGTGAAGATGCTGGACGTGCTGGATGGATGCCATCGATGGTGAATGTGCGAGATCCTTCCCCACGACCCCGCTTTCGGTCCTTATCGGCCATCCTGCAGGGTTGCCGACGCCTCCGATAAGAAGTGGAGAGCTCTGGTGCGGGAGGATACTTGGCGACGCTTGGAAAGTCTAATCTGAACATCGGATTCCATGACGAGGGTTGGCTCTCGCGATGACAGGAATATCATATATATCTTATGTTTTCCGGATCCCTGAAGACGTTCTGCGCTCGACTTCGGCTTGCAGAAGCTGGACTTGTCGGCGCTGGGTTCGTCACACGGGTACGGGTACGGGTACGGACGGGTACACACTATGGCTGGCTGGATGCGACAGCGGCGGCCGAAGACGCACATGGCTGCTACCGCCGATCAGATGATTGCAGCGCTGTGAGGTGAGCGAGATGAGTGAGGTATGCATAGCATGGCATGGTCATCGAGGATTAGGTTCGGTCGCGGGAGGCCGGCAACACACCATCGACGCTTTCGGTGGAATGTACTCATGTGCTCCCGCTAACCCCGCCGTCGACCTGTCAAAGCAGCGACAACAAGCAGCCAAGGTTGAAGGTTGAAGGTTGGAGGCCATCGAGTCCCCCATCATCATGTCTATCCAGCTGGTTAAATGCCTTCCTAGCCAAAGGCAAGATGCAGCCAAGAGAGCTCAATCTATGCGTTCGGCCCTCTCTTTCTTTCTTCTTCCTCTCCTACCTACCCTACCTATTTATCTCTCGTTCTTTCTCTCTTTGTTGTTGTCGTCACCGAGTCTTCAAGCCTTGTCTTCCAAGTCTTCAACCGTCCTAAGTTCGGCACAGCTGAGAAGAAATGGCGTCATTCCTCCTCCCAGCCCTGCTGGCCCTGAGCTCCGCGCAGCTCGCAGCCTCGCAATCCGACCAAACGACGTGGGGCGCCGTCGTCTTCACGCTCTATGGAGATGCGACACCGATGCTCACGACTCCGCGCCCCAGCCTCACGCCGCTGGGCGCCCAGCAGGCCATGCTCGCCGGCTCTGCGATCCGCACGCGATACATCTCGGGGGCCAGCGACAACATCACCGCGAGCCATCCCGTGTCGGGCATCAGCACGAGCTACCTCGATGATTCGCAGCTCTCCATCCTGGCCTCGAGCGAGCAGCCCATCGTGGCCTCGGCGCAGGCGTTCCTGCAGGGCCTGTATCCGCCGATCGACAGCCCGTCCATGCTGCAGCCGGGTGCTCTGTTGGCGAATGGCTCGGCCGTCGAGATGCCCATTCTGAACGGCTATCAGTATCCGCGCATCGAGGCGATCTCAGCCTCCGACTTCAACTACGTGTGGTATGCATGCTATGCGTCCTCAAATCCAAACCACGCAATGCTAACAATCCCAGGATCGCCGGCGACGACCAATGCGCCAGCTACTCCGTCTCCTCGGCCAACTACTGGACCTCCGCCGAGTACAACGCGACCTCAAAATCCACATGGTCCTTCTACCAATCCCTCCTCCCCAGCGTCTTCCAAGGCCTCATCCCGGACTCCATGGTCTCCTACTACAACGCCCACACGCTATGGGAATACGCGAACTTCGCCTTCCTCCACAACGCCACCGTCGCCGCCTCCCTCGCGGCTCCCGACCTCGCCCGCCTACGCGCCCTCGCCTCCCAGCGCGCCTACTACATGAACGGCAACCTCTCCGTCTCCGACGCCGGCATCGCCGCCATATCCGGCCAGACCCTCGCGGGCAAGGTCCTAGCGCTGCTGAGCGGGAGCCAGAACGCGCTCGGCGGCGCCGAGAACCTGAACCTCCTCTTCGGCTCCTACGAGCCCTTCCTGGCCTTCGCCTCGCTCTCCGGTCTCGCGAACTCGAGCCGCGAGTTCCGCTCCCTCCCCCTCCCCGGATCGGTCATGGCGTTCGAGGTCTTCTCCAACAAGCCGAACGCGACGCGCTACGCGGACAACAGTAATCTGTGGGTGAGGTTCCTGTTCCGCAACGGCACGGCGCCGGACGCGAAGCTGACGTCGTATCCGCTGTTCGGGCGCGGCAAGAGCGCGGTGGACATGTCGTGGACGGAGTTCGAGGAGGGCATGGCCGGGATTGCCGTCAGTGGGCCGGGGGACTGGTGTCAGACGTGCGCGAGTCTGGCGGTGTTCTGTTCGGCCTTCCTGGAGAATGCGGGCAGTGGCGCCGGGAATAATAGCGCAACGGGAGGATGGACGGCGCAGTCGGGGGGGGGGATGACGCCCGCCGGGGCGGGGGTGTTGGGGGCGGGTGTGACGGTGGCGGTGGCGCTGCTGGTGCTGGCTGCGCTGGCGGTTGCGGGGTGGAGGGTGTATAGGCGGGAGAGGGGGAGGAGGGGGAGTGCGGGCCTGGGCGGGTTCAAGGGCGCGGAGAAGCTGGCGAGTGATGTGGATTTGACGCATGCTGTTGCGAAGGACGGGGCCGGGGCCGGGGCGACGGTCGTGAGGCAGGAGAGGGTGGAGAGTTGGGAGATGGGGATGACGAGGGGGAAGGGCGGGGAGGAGGGGGAGGGGGAGGGGAGGGCGGAGGGGGAAGGGGGAGCGGAAGGGGAGGGACGAGGGGAGAGGGTTAGGAGTGGTGCGGATTATGGGAGGAGCGCGGAGGAGGAGGAGGATGAGGTGCATGTTAGTCCCCATGCGGACCCGGTGAAGATCGATGATCGGGTCTAGGTATTGTCCAGGCAGCGGAGTGTTGGATTCGGCGTCTCAGGAGGGCTTGTGTCTGGCGACGGGATGGTCGCTGGTTCCTCGGTGCTATTCTCTTTCTTTCTCTCCTTCAACTCATGGATTTCTCACACCGGCGTTTCAGGGACGAGGGGGGGGGGTTTCTCGGAGTGGGTGGCTTGGTAATGGAGGGGGGCGGGCGTGGCGTCTATTTCTTCCGCTCACTTGATACCCCGTTCGTCCTTTCCTTCGTGTCTAGGCCCAGGTTGGCGCTTACTCGTGATGAGAGCGTCGGGGCGTACATATATACACATACATATATACATATATACATAATCACCAGGCGCAGCCAGCCGCCTACAGATCAGACTCCTGGACATGAGTGCCGCAGCGTTCTGCATGGAAGAGCCAGTCTGCCCATCGTACAGACAGGGAGGGGCATATTTCAATGGTAAACTCGCTTTTTGTCTTAGGATGCATTTAGAGCTGTCCGTGTCGATCCCTTTGAAGAAAGTCAAAAAGGAGAAGCTGACCTCCCACAACATCCCTATATGATTCTTTAAGTCACGTGTCAATATCACGAAATCACGGGTACCCCTGTGTCCTCTCAAAATGGGGGAGAGCTTGTAGATACGGGCTAGATGAATGCTTCTTCTTGCGAGGGCATCTTAATATATTTCTCTAATAGGCTCATATTCATTATTATTATTATTATTAAGCAGTAAATATTAAGCTTCATTATAGGCTTATAGCTGATGCAGATAGTAAAATATTCGCAGTGCCAGTGCCATTAAATTAAAGACTAAAGATTCCATGCAAGTGATGTCCTAAAGTGATAATCATATCAACATGATAAATTAATTAATCATTAAATAATAAGTTCAAAACCTGTTACCGAGTATAATAATAGGTCGTGAATGGTTTTATAATTTCCTTGAGAATTATTTCCGATGTTCGTTGGTGTATCGAAAATTCGAGGGCACGGGCAAATCGTGAGGTCTCGCTGATTGGGGTTATGAGCTAATGACGCCGGGGGGGAGCGAGGCAGAGTCGGGAGGGACTAACGCCTTTTTCCCGATGGTTCGCTCGATTCTGAACACAACCTCATCGCCAGCAGAGGCAGCATTCTCCGGAGACGGCACTATGGAGTCAATCACAGCTATGATGCCTAATGAGCGTAAGCAATCTCTCGATCTACCTTCTCCAATATATTCGTCTCGTCGCCATGCGCTGGCTGTCGTCGAGTCTGTCCTCTCAGGTGTCTGCTCCGAATACTGATCTCCATTTTCTCGCAGAGCCTCAGATCAAGTATGAGTCGCCCTACAGCGCCGAACCGCCTCAGTACGACCCGAATCAATCTCCCCTGAAGCGCCGGTACTCCGAGACAGTGCACAATGCGCAGGAAAGCGACGAGAAGAGGCAGCGGATCGAGGTCGAGCAGTCCTTCGCCGATGACATGGACTTTGCGGCCATGATTGCCCAGGCTGCCGCTACTGCGGCACGGGAGGTCACAGCGGCTGTGCCGAATTTCTCAAACCATGACCCAGTACACCCGGTCGAGGATTCCTTCCAGACTCATGAAGAGCCCGACTACAGCGCGGCGCAGTCGGCGGGGATTAGCAGTGGCTTCTCGTCCGATCCGCATCTCTACATGAGGATTCTAAGCTTGCCCATTCTTGAGAGTTTGGTAAGTGATGTGCTGCTCATGATATGCTAGGCCATGTCTGGCATATGTAGGGTATGCTGACTGTTTATAGTCGACGCAGATTTTGTCAACGTTGGCCCAGGGCCCCTATTCCGAAACGATCAAGATCATCACACAACCAGACTCCGAGCTAGGACAGGCATATGCAACTCTTAAATCCCTCTTTGATCAGACCAAGAAGATCTACTCCCAGCAGAAGCCTTTTCTGTCCGCGGACGAGCTCAACATTCGAGAACCAGAACATCGTGCGACGATAAGAACTACGAACCTGGCAACGTTTGTGTCGTCTGTATTTGGAGGACAAGATGTTGGATTTTATGAGCTCAATGATCACTTCATTGAAACCTTTGTACCCGACGGTGGTGAGCTCCAGAAGGAACCTGGATCATTATACATAAATCTCAAGACGCAAATGTACCTCTCAGCCGTCTCTCAAGAGGAGCAGGAGAGAAGCAAAGAGGAGACTCTTGATGACCTGTTTCCAGCTAGCCTTGCGGATACGCTCCGTGCGAGACATCCTGGAACTGATCTGACGCCAAGTGAGGTTGACTTTGTCAACGAGGCAAACGCGCGAAGAGAATATCTGCAAACCGATTCTGGTGATGCGGATTCCATTTGTAGGTCAAGCCACTTCAGCACGTCAGAGCTTCTTGCTAATAGGGATAGCTGCATTATCGGAACAATATGCTTGGGAGGACTTCCTGCGAAATCTCAGCGATCATCTGAAGGAAGCATACGAACCTTTAATCGCTCCTTATATGAGGCGACATGCCTTGACTGCACCTCCCCCGAGCCTTCACGTGCAGCAGCCATCGAGCGCCGCGGCCAATCATAATGATTTAGATAACAGCAACCCCCAAGAAACTCCACACACAGAGTCTGAGCTCGACCTCGGCGATTTGGATATCGAGCAAGCTACACGGGCTGCAACTCAACATGCGTTACAGAGTGTGGGATATTCGCAATACAACGAACAGCAACAAAATGGAGGCCAGCCGGAACATATGCAGCAAATGCCTCAACATAACCAACAGATGAATGGATACGGTCAGCAATATCCAGCTGGTGCAGTTCCTTATCACACCCAGACTGCGCCAACACAAGTTCTGTATGAACAAGCTCGCCAGGCTGCTGTTGCCAAAGCTTCCCCACACAGTCGTCGCCCTGGACTTCCCAGCCAACGTCGTCCGTGGTCTACTGACGAAGAGAATGCTTTGATGGCGGGCCTTGATCAAGTGAAGGGTCCTCATTGGTCTCAGATTCTCGCTCTTTACGGTGCAAAGGGGCAAGTGAGCGAGATTCTCAAGGACCGCAACCAAGTGCAGCTGAAAGATAAGGCTCGCAATCTGAAGCTTTTCTTCCTTAAGAGCAACATCGAAGTGCCGTACTACCTGCAATGCGTCACAGGCGAGCTGAAAACGAGAGCACCGACTCAAGCAGCACGCAAGGAGGCGGAAGAGCGCGCGAGACTGGCAAGCGATGAGGAGCAGGCTAGATTCAACGGCATTATGGCGCTCGCAGGTGGTATGCAGGATCAATCTCACCAGGATATGCATGGCCAGCATGACATGGGTCAGCAGCAGATGCAGATGGATGGAATTCCGCACAACGATTCTATGGACCAGCACCAGCACCAGCACCAGCAGCGAGAGGACAGCCATTATAGAGAAGAGCTGCACGTCGAGCAGCACAATGCGATGAATCAGCATTCGCACCAGCCAGCGCCTCATGGAACGCAAACGCCGCAGCAGGCAGCCGAGGTATCGCAGCTTGAGTTTGAGGACGCGTTAGGCGCGAGGCTGATGGAGAGTTTGGAGGATCACGATAAGAGAGCTGCGAGTGTGGCTTCTTGATTGCAATCACGTTGATAATGATGGGCTGCTTGCTTGGAGTATGACTGCATTTGCATTGAGCGATTCAATATTTGGCTGGTGGGTGCGGTGCTTATAGACGTGAAAATGAGGTTCTAAGGAGTCTCTGTGGGATTGTAATTGGAAAAGCGCTTGTGTACTGATATAATTGCATATCAAAATATTCAAACCATCTCTCTCCACAGTATGTAACTTTGGTGAATACAATTGTGAGGGGGGAGCTGTGAATGTTGACCCAAGACGGCCAGTGTTTTTGTCATCCTTCACGTGATCACGCGTAAATGATCCGCGTTGCCTATCTCGGACGCGTCTACTCGCAGACGCACAACTCCGCACTGTACGCAGTTATATACCGCGTAGTGGCTCAATGGAACAATGGCACCTCGCCAGGTCATCGCCGACTCAGACTCAGACGATGATTCCGCATCCCTAAGTGATTCGCGCTCATTCTGCAAGCCCTCCATCGCCGCCCGCAACCCCGACAGCACCGTGCTACAACTAACGACCCCTCCCGAGCCCCAAGCCCCGCTGCGCCTAGGCACCGGCTCAACTGGTAACTCCCCCCTCTCCAACGGCCCAGACTCCCTGTCCGAGGCTGACGGAATCGCGCAGACTCCGTGCTCTTCCAGCGCATCTACGACCACCACATCACGGCGCTGGGCCTCGCCTCGACGGACCGGTCGCGCCGGTCGCCGTCGCCGCGCCTGCCGGAGCTCGATGAGAGGATCATCAATCAGAGGATGTCGTCGTCGGTGTCGCCGGTGTCGGGGAGGAAGGTGAAGAGGAGCAGGACGATGCATGGTTCGAGCCTGAGCCTGACGTCTGTTTCGGAGGCTGGTGCGGGCAGGAGGGTGAAGAGGGCGAAGAGCATGAAAGGTGCGAGTGGAGGGAGTGATATTAGTAGTCCTGGGAAGCCGGGAGAGAAGGCGGATGGGAGGGATGGCACGGAGAGAGATGTGTGGGACTTCCCCGAAAGCAGCCCGCCGCAGATTGCGCCTGCGCCTGCTGGGATTCTGAAGAAGAGGATGTTGGCGAAGGTGAATGCTGCAAAAGCGGATGTCGTGAAGGCGAAGGACATCTATGATTTTCCTGCGAGCAGTGCGGCTTCGACGACTTCGGTGGCTGCCAAAAGCGGAACTGCGGAGAAGACAACTGGTGCATTGAAGACATACGGGAAAGTGAGGAGAACGAAGACGATGGGTGTGTCGTCGAGCTCGCCACGGTTTGAGGAGCCGAAGAGAAGGGCCGTGGATGATAATGAGATGGCTGGGCAGGGGAAGAGGAGAGTGGATGGGTTTTTGGATGACGACGAGGTCTGTGAGTTGCCGATGCCGAAGAGGTTCCAGAGAGGACGACATGCGAATGCAGATACGCTGGGTGGTGCCACGATGACGCCCAGCGGAAAGACAGATGTAGGATCCGATGTTTTTCGAATGATTTCGTCCCAAGATATGGATCAAGTAGTCGGCGTCCCTGATACAGTGGCCGTATCGCAGCCTGGCAGCATTGAGGTCCCTCGGACTGTAAGCCAGGAAATCCGCGCTCAGTTGGGTATCAGCCATATTGCTAGCTCAACAGATTTGAACAAGACCATAAGCTCTACAGAGGCCGTCTCCATTGTCAAGGCTACAGAATCCGACAAGTCTTCCTCGAACCATTTGCCATCTTACGACGAGACACCAACAAAACCAATCATCCTGGATGATCCCCAAACCTGCAAAGGTGGGCAAGAAACTACTGCATTTATCAAGGCTACCGATTCCGATATTCTTTCTTCATTAACACACTCGGTGGATAAGGGACCAGCATCTATGGTTATCATGCCAAATACTTTGACGAGCAGCCAAAAAAATGAGTACAAGGTTGTTAGTGTAACTTCCAGCTCAGACATGCATCAATACTCATTACCAGAGATGATGGAACCGGCCAAGGCACTTAAACTCACCGATGCATCAAGTACGATTCCAAACGATACACCTCGTCCCAACCGTCAAGACGAGCACTCCAATTTCGACTTAAGACTGCCTACCGTTGAGCTATTATCTTCACCGCCTATTGACCTTTCCAGCAGGAGGATGAAGAGGTCGAGAACCGAATTTGGACTTCGGTCTTCCCAACATTCTCACCCGTCGTCGCCACCAGAGACACTAGTAGACCCCTCGTCCTCAGCATCGAAAACTGCTAAACGCAAGCTCACCCGGCGCAAAACCATAGGGCACCCCTCACGCGAGGCTTCAGTCGACGAACTCGCGCTCTCACAGCCTCACGCCTCTTTCTCACCAATCCATGTCCAAACCATCACAACGTTCGAACCTCTTAAAGACCCGGATCCTACCACCGCCTCTCCAATCGCAGCACCTAAACCCGCGAAACGGAAAGCGCCCGATGTGGAACTGCCGAGCTCGCAGGAGATAGGTCTGCCGAGGGAGCTGTATCAGCCAAGACTAAGTGCAAGGAGGTCAAAGAGTATGAGTGCACAGGCGGATGTGATTGCGAGCGGGAAGTTTGCGGCGGGGTTGCCGGTTGTGAAGAGGATGAAGAGGAAGGCAAAGGAAGTTGCAGAGAAGGAGGAAAGGGTTGGGGAGGGATCGATTGTGGTTGACGTTGTGAGCAAGTCTAAGGAGAGGGTCGAGGAGGAGGAGATCAGGGCGTCGAAGCAGGATCTGGCGGGGATTTTAGAGCAAGCGCCGGAGCTTGGGAGTCTTCAAGACAACGGACAAATCCCCGACATGGGCGGAGATGCGTTTGAGAGGCCGTCGTTACCGGTGTCACCAATCAAAGAGCCCGCCCTCGCGCAGCCTAAGCCTCATGGCCGACTGCGCAAGCCTTCTACCGCTGGCACCACCAAGTCTGTCCCAGATGTCCAGCACGAACAACCAGAGGATGAGGAAGTCGCGCAGCAGCCGAAACGGCGCGGTCGACCTCCTAAAGCTGCTCCCTCGAAGTCGGCTCCAGTGATTGGAGATTCTGACGCCGAGGAGACGGAGGACGAGACGGCACCCGAGATCGCGGTTCCTGGTCCTAGACGGACGGATCGCGGTGCCGCCGAGAAGCAGGCCAAGCCAAAAGAGATTATCGGAAGCGACAAAGACGGAGATGACGACGAGGCCGTCGACACGATCCAACCGGAACCTAAGCCCCGCGGCCGTCCTCGCAAAGTCCCAGCCGAGAAGCCCGCCCCTCTCGCCGAAGTCTCCATGGGCAAAGAAATGCGCAGGCATGGCGCTCAGCCTGTCCCGGCATCGACGCCCCCGCCAGACACGCCGCGCAAGCCGACGACGCCTCAGCAGCAACAGGTCAGAGCGGGCACGGCGACGCCGCATAGTCCGCTCCAGAGCGGGAAGGTGCCGTATCGGGTGGGGCTGAGTCGGAGGACGAGGATTGCGCCGCTGTTGAAGGTTATTAGGAAGTGAGGGGCGAAAGGGGGGGGGTTGTTCGGGGGACTGGAGATGGGGGGGAAAACGAAAACGGGGAAGT
>Ga0123337_10003617_pt1 | contig 16353 bp, 14 predicted proteins | sample frozenSSSSmetaG_FD_89792 | JGI IMG/M metagenome (GOLD analysis project Ga0123337, IMG submission 89792) | Glacier valley bacterial and archeal communities from Borup Fiord, Nunavut, Canada, to study Microbial Dark Matter (Phase II) -... | ecosystem: Environmental > Aquatic > Freshwater > Ice >... | reverse complement strand
GCCTCTGGCGGATGAAGTGCCTGCTACCAGCCGTAAAATAGGCAAATTCAATATCCGCAGTGTGACCCCAGGCGAATGGCTGCCTCAAAGCAGCGTTCGCAAAAGTGGTTGCATAATCTCCGCACAAGGCCTGTTGGCGGATTGCTGGATCGGCAAAGGCCGCGCTATCCTTGTGGCTGATGCCGATTTGCTCGACGCTGCTTTTTGGGAAGGGCAGGGGATGCGGATGATTACTGGCGGGGATGAATTCGCCAATATGGCATTTATCCAAGGACTTTTGACGGCGCTGCAAAACAACAAGGGACTGGACAGGGATTTTGTGGGAAAATGATGGGCACCGAGCTAGATTTGGGGATAACGAAAGGGAAGACCGCCGATTTTGGTTCTCGATTGAAGGAAATATTTGCGCGCGCGAAAATGCGTTTTTGGAGAGGCGCGTAACAAGCGACGGAATTCCGGCACATTTCCTTTCCAAAAATTAATGTTTCCATAAAATCCCTCTTTTCATCCATAAAATCCCTTGCTATAAAGATGGCCTCAAGGGGTGGATTCCTGATTCTATCGGTCGTTACGGCGTCCGCATGGCGAAGTGCTTCGCCATGATTGGTAATCTGCGCCCTTTATCGGGGGGTGGTTCAGGCAGTGTCAGCATTGGTCGTCTATGCAGGTTCGGGGGTGTCTAATGTTGACGCCAAGGGCCGCACGACGATTCCAGCCGAACTTCGCGACAGCGTCCAACAATCCAGCGGCAGCAACAATGTCTGCATTTCGCGCCACTCCAGCCTGCCGTGCCTTATCGGCTTCGGTGGTTCCGAGCGTCTTAAGCTGCGCGCCGATATTGAGGCACAATGGCAAAGCGCCGTTAATCGCGGCACCGAATTTGACCGCGAAATCGCTGGCGTTTCGGCTTCCTCCATTTTCGAAACCGCTTTTGAAGCCAGCGGCCGTTTTGTACTCTCGCCCATGCTCAAGCATTTCGGCCGTATTGACGACCGCGCATTCTTCTTTGGTGCGACAACGCATTTCATGCTGTGGAACCCTGACGTCTTCCTCAAGGAAGCGCCTGCAGCGTTCAACCCAGTTAAGGACGAGCTGAACTATTGGCTGTCCCAGGCAAAGCGCGACAAATGAGCGCGCTAGCTCCCCATATTCCAGTTCTACTGGATGAAGTGATTCACTCTCTGGCCATCACCCCTGGCGCTGAGATCGTGGATGGCACCTTCGGTGCAGGTGGATACAGCCAAGCGATACTGGCTGGTGGTGCGCGCGTTTACGCGTTCGACCGCGATCCCGATGCCCTCAAAGAAGGTGCGGACCTTGCAGGCCGCAGTGAAGGCGCTTTGCGTCTTTACTCGGCCTGTTTTTCTATCATGGACGATGTGTTGATCGCTGACGGCATTTTGTCGGTTGATGGCGTTGTGCTCGATATCGGCGTTTCGTCGATGCAGCTTGATCGCGCTGAACGCGGCTTCTCCTTTCAGAAGGATGGCCCGCTTGATATGCGCATGGGTCAGGACGGCATGACTGCCGCCGACTTCGTGAACGAGGCGGAAGAAGCCGATATTGCCGATATCATCTACCGCTATGGCGAAGAACATCGCTCACGCCGTATCGCGCGTTCTATCGTCGCTGCGCGACCAATCGAAACCACGGCGCAACTCGCAGCAATTGTTCGCAAGGCTGTTGGCCATAAGCCAGGTGCGCCGAAAGACCCGGCTACCCGCGCGTTTCAGGCCATCCGCATTCATGTGAACCGCGAACTCGATGAGCTGACCGACGGACTCGAAGCCGCCGAGCGCATGTTGAAGCCTGGTGGCCGACTAGCAGTCGTTACCTTCCACAGTCTTGAAGACCGCATCGTAAAGCAATTTCTGCGCCGCCGTAGCGGAGCCGAGGCAGCAGGATCGCGTCATGTGCCCATGGTTGGCAGCGATGGCCCGGCACCCACTTTCGACAAAGCCGATAAGGCGATCCGTCCATCGGCCGCCGAGCTGGCACGCAACCCGCGGTCGCGATCAGCGACCTTACGTTCCGCAACCCGCACACACGCCCCCGCATGGGCAACAGGAGGACTGGCAGCATGAGTCTCGCCATGAAAAGACTAAAGAATCTCGGCTGGTTGGCCTTGGTATTTATGGTCGCGATCCTTTTGTACCCGTTGTCGCTGAATGTCGCGGCAACGCACAGCGATCTGGTGTCGGTTGACCGCGAAATCCTTGAGACAAAGCGCGAAATTAGCTTTCTTCAGGCGGAAATCCGGACACGTGCAAGCTTGCTACAGCTTGAGGAATGGAACGAGCTTTTATACGGTTATCAGCCACCATCGGCCGAACAGTTTGTCAATGGCGAAGCGGCACTTGCGGAATTGACCGGCGACCTGCAAGATACAAAGCCAGTGATGATGGCTTCAGCAGACATTGATGTGGCGACAAGCGCGAACCAGGCCAATCCCGCGCCTACGATCGAAGCTGTTGTAAAAAAATCAACTGCGATTGCTACGGCGGTTGCGACGCCGATTTTCGCAGAGTCTGCCAAGCGTGCTGCGCCAATGCCCGAAGCACCAAAGGTTGAGCAGACCCGTACCGAGCGGCTTGCGCGGATGGACGAAACACTTTTATCCGACGATCTCTTGCGCGACATATCGGCTAAGGCCGCTAACGAACGCCGTCGTTAATGACCCCTGTAGTCGCCCGCACCACAACACGGAAAAGCGGCGTAAACACCCCGCCATTTGCGGCACACAGTTTCTGGCGCATGCTGGTTTTGCTGCTGGCATTCGGCATGTTTGTCGTTCTGCTGATTGGCCGCCTTGCGACTTTGGCCTTGTTTGAAAGCACACGCGCTTATGGCGCAACGAGCACGGAATATGTGCCGGAACGCGGCGATATTGTTGATCGCAACGGTATCCCGTTGGCGCGCAGCATCTATGGCTATGCTATCTGGGTGAAGCCTGAAGATATCCTGGGTGACCGCAAACAACTGGCAAACCAGTTGGCGGCAATTTTTCCAGACACGCCAGCGTCCGAATTTTATGCCAAATTGATAGCAAACAAGCCAGGCTATTTGCGCAAGCGCGCGCTGCCTGAGCAAGTGCGGCAGGTTCATGATCTCGGCGAAATCGCTATCGAATTCCCGCGCGAAGCAACGCGCCTCTATCCGCAGCATGATATGGCGGCCCACGTCCTCGGCTTTGTAAACCGTGATGGCAAAGGCGCGATGGGCATGGAGCGAGTCATGAATGACTATCTGCGCGATCCATCGAAGCGTTCCACACCGCTGAACCTGGCTTTGGACGTTCGTGTCCAAGCGGCACTCGAAAGCGAACTGGCGTCGGGCATGGCTGCAACGTCCGCCAAAGGTGCAGCCGGTGTCATCCTGGATGTGCAAACCGGCGAAGTTATCGCCATGGCCACCCTGCCTTCGTTCAACCCGAACCGCCCGTCATTCGCCAATATTCCCGACCTTGGTCAGAATATTGTCGATGGCCGCTACCCGATTTCGCGGCAGACCAACAATGTCACCAACCGCGTGTATGAACTTGGCTCCACTTTCAAGCCGCTGACCGTTGCTGCTGCCATGGACGCAGGCACCGTGCGGGATCTTTCGGTACGCTATGATGCGACCAAGCCGCTTCAGGTTGGCCGTTTCAAAATTCGGGATTCGCACCCCTCGGAACGCTGGCTTAACGCGCCAGAATCGCTGATCCACAGCTCTAACGTAGTCACCGCGCAGATTGCCGACAATCTGGGTGCTGCGCGCATGGACGCCATGTTGCGCACGATGCATTTCAATGCGCGACCAGATATTGAGCTCGCCGAAAAAGCGATGCCCTTATATCCCAAGACCTGGGGTCGCCTGACCAACATGACCGTAGGCTATGGCCACGGGATTTCCGTGACACCTCTGCATCTGGCAAGCGCCTATGCCGCGATGGTCAATGGCGGGATCTATCGTCCGGCCACCATGTTCAAAACCAAAGCTGGCGAAAAAATCCCCGGCAAGCGGGTGTTCAAGGCGGCAACCAGCGCAAGGATGCGTCAAATGATGCGCATGATCGTGGTCGACGGTACAGGCAAGAAAGCCGATGCTTTGGGCTATCGCGTTGGCGGAAAAACCGGCTCGGCTGAAAAACCCGGCATCGGCGGTTACAGCCGCAATCTGGTGGTTGCGACCTTTGCCGCTGCATTCCCCATGGACAATCCGCGTTATGTGGTGCTTGCGATGCTGGACGAACCAAAGGGTACCGAGGCATCGAGCTTTCAGCGGACCGCAGGCTACACTGCCGCACCGGTCGTGCAGAAAACGGTGACTCGCATTGGTCCGTTGGTGGGAATTATTCCGGATATGAAACGCGATGTTGATGTATCCGAACTGATGCCTTTATTGTGGAAGGCGAAGGGAGAGCAATAGTGAAGCTCGGGCAATTGGTAAGCGGTGCCGACACGGCATTTGCCAACATAACAGTGACCGGCTTTGCCATCGACCATCGGAAGATTGCGCCCGGTACGGTTTTTGGCGCGTTCGAAGGCGCTGCATTCAACGGCGAAGATTTTATTGATGACGCGATTGCCGCTGGTGCCGTTGCGGTGGTCGCGCGTCCCGAAGCTGTCGTACGCGGTGCTTTGCACGTCGCGGATGCCAATCCGCGCCAAGCTTTTGCCCATCTCGCCGCGAAATTTTTCCGCCCTTTTCCAGACCATGTTGCGGCCGTCACTGGAACCAATGGCAAGACATCAACGGCTGAACTGACGCGGCAACTTTGGCGGATGGCGGGGCATAACGCGGCGTCGATTGGAACGCTCGGCATCATCACCGCGTCGGATCAGGCCAAAACCGGGCTGACCACGCCCGACATCGTCACCTTCCTTGCCAACATGTCCGGTCTCGCACGCGAAGGCATCAGCCATGCGATATTTGAGGCTTCAAGCCACGGGCTGTCCCAATATCGCAGCGAAGGCGTGCCAGTTTCGGTTGCGGCCTTCACCAATTTAAGCCGCGACCATCTCGACTATCACGGGACGATGGAAGCCTATTTCGAAGCCAAGATGCGGCTGTTTGACGAAGTCGTCGACGAAACTGGTTGCGCGGTCATTTGGGCCGACGATGCCTGGTCCGACCAAGTCATTGCCCGCGCGCGCAAACGCGACTTGCGCCTGATTACAGTGGGCGAAAAGGGCAAGGGCATTCAATTGCTGTCGCGCCAGGCGACTCAGCTTGGACAGACGCTTGAACTGCGCATTCAGGGCGATGTGCATAAGGTCAAGCTACCTTTGATTGGCGCATACCAGGCTGCGAACGCTTTGGTCGCTGCTGGCGTAGTCATGGCGAGCGGCGGCGATGTGGAGAACCTGCTGTCGCATCTGGCGCGGTTGCAGCCAGTGCGCGGACGTCTTGAACGCGCGGTCATTACCAAGAGCGGCGCGCCCGTCTATGTCGATTACGCGCACACGCCCGATGGCTTGCGCGCGGCGATTGCCGCATTGCGCCCACATACGAAGGGCAAGCTCATCACCGTTTTTGGCGCTGGCGGCGACCGCGACACAGGAAAGCGTCCGGAAATGGGTGCGGTGGCCGTGGCGGATTCCGATATTGCGATTGTCACTGATGACAATCCAAGAAACGAAGACCCGTCGCTCATCCGCGCTGACATCATGGCAGGTGCCAAGGGCGCACATGAGATTGGCGACCGGCGTTACGCGATTGCGTTTGCCATTGAACATGCCGAGCCGGACGATATCGTCCTGATCGCGGGCAAGGGGCACGAACAGGGCCAAATCATCATGGGCCGCGTTTTGCCCTTCGACGACGTCGAAGTTGCACGGGAATGCGCAGCATGACCCCGTTGTGGACCTTTGAAGAGTTGCTTGCCGCGACCGGCGGGACGGCGTCGGGACATTTCGACGTCACCGGCGTTGCCTTTGACTCGCGCGAAATCGGCAAGGGCGATCTGTTTCTGGCATTGAAAGGCGCGGAGACCGACGGACATCTGTTCATCGACAAGGCGTTCGCCAATGGAGCAGCAGGGGCAATTGTCTCGCAGCCAGTGCCGCACCCGCATATCCTTGTGGCCGACACGATGCAGGCGCTGGAGGCACTGGGCCATGCGTCGCGTGCGCGCACCAAGGCGAAGATCATTGGGGTGACGGGTTCCGCCGGCAAGACTGGCACGAAGGAAGCCTTGTTTGCCGCGCTTGACCGATGCTCACGCGGACGGGCGCACCGATCGGTCAAAAGCTACAACAACCATGTGGGCGTTCCTCTAAGTCTCGCGCGGATGCCCGCCGATTGCGATTTCGGCATATTCGAAATGGGTATGAACCACGCGGGCGAGATGCGCGCGCTTAGCCACATTGTCCGGCCCGATGTGGCCATCATCACAACAATCGCCCCTGCACATATCGAATTTTTCAAGGACGAAAGCGGCATTGCTGATGCCAAGGCGGAGATATTCGAAGGCTTGGTCGAAGGTGGCACGGCCATCTTACCCGCCGACAGTGCGCATTATTCCCGCCTTCGTGCCGCGGCAGAACGTTACACCGATTCCATATTGTCCTTTGGCTTTAGCCCGGACGCCGATGTCCGCGTTATCGACCATCTCGGCACCGCTAACAGTGGCACGCTGATCACCGCAAAAGTATGCGACGCGATGTTGTCCTTTACGTTGTCGCAGCCCGGACAACATTGGATCGCCAACAGCATGGCAGTGCTGGCCGCAATCTTGGCAGCGGGTGGCGATCTGGCGTCTGCTGGCCTTGCGATGGCCGAAATGGGCGGCCTTGCTGGTCGCGGCGCGCGGCATGATTTTGCCATTGGTGACGGCACTGCGCATCTAATCGACGAAAGCTATAACGCCAACCCGGCATCCATGGCCGCGACTATTGGCCAGTTGGGGCAATCGGGCGGTGGACGTCGCATTGCCGTGTTGGGCTCGATGAAGGAATTGGGCGAAAAAGGTGATCATTATCACCGCGCGCTTGCCGTACCCTTGGCTGCCGCAAAGGTCGATTTTGCAATCCTCGTCGGTAAAGAGATGGAAATTCTCGCCGAAGAGTTGAATGCAGGGGTTGAGGGACCGAAGGAATTCGCGCATTGCGCGACCGCGCAGGAGGCATTGGCCCTTCTGCAACGAAATCTTTGCGCATCGGATACGGTTTTGGTCAAAGGTTCCAACTCAATGGGACTTTCCACCATCGTCAGCGCGCTGACGGGTGGGAAAAACTGATGCTATATGTTCTAGCCGAATATCTTGGGTTTCCGGGTATTTTTAACCTTATTCGCTACCTCAGTTTCAGGTCAGGTGCGGCGGTCGCGACGGCGTTGATCATCGGATTGATGATCGGACCTCGTTTCATCAACATGCTGCGCGTGCGTCAGGGCAAGGGCCAGCCCATTCGTAGTGACGGCCCACAATCGCACCTTGCCAAGGTCGGCACGCCAACGATGGGTGGGCTGATGATCTTGGTGTCTGTCGGCATTTCGATGCTGTTGTGGATGGACCTGAAAAACATCTACGTCTGGGCCTGTTTGCTGGTGACGGTCGGCTTTGGCACCGTCGGGTTTCTGGACGATTATGACAAGGTCAAGAAGCGCAGCCACAAGGGCGTTTCCGGAAAGGTCCGTTTGTTGTGGGAGTTTGCCATTGCTGGCGTCGCGGTGTCGCTGATCGTCTGGCAATCGGGCGGGAATTTGTATCTGCCCTTCGTCAACGGTCCCGTGGTTGACCTTGGTTGGTGGTATGTGCCCTTTGGGGCGTTTGTGATTGTATCTTTCGGCAACGCGGTAAATTTGACCGATGGTTTGGATGGTCTTGCGACAATGCCTGTCATCATCGCGTCCATCGCCTTCATGTTGATCGTCTACATGGTCGGCAACGCGAAATATGCGGAATATCTCGGCATTCCGTTCTTCTTGGGGGCAGGTGACCTTGCGATGTTATGCGGCGCGATTGTCGGCGCTGGCCTTGCCTTTCTGTGGTTCAACGCCCCGCCAGCAGCAGTATTCATGGGCGACACCGGAAGCCTTGCCTTGGGTGGGACATTGGGCGCGATTGCCGTTGTGGCGCACCATGAATTTGTTCTCGCCATTATCGGCGGCCTGTTTGTGGTCGAGGCGCTGTCGGTCATCATTCAGGTGTTTTGGTTCAAAAGGACCGGCAAACGCATATTCCGCATGGCGCCAATCCATCACCATTTTGAACAGCTTGGATGGTCAGAACCGACCGTTGTCATTCGCTTCTGGATTGTCGCTTTCGTATTGGCGCTTGCAGGGCTATCAACCCTTAAACTCAGATGATCACTACCCCTGCCTTTAAAGACCGGAAGTTCGCAATTTTGGGACTTGCGCGCTCCGGCCTTTCGGCTGCGCATGCGCTTGTCGCGGGCGGCGCGGAAATAATGGCGTGGGACAATGACGAAAGCGCGCGCGCCAAGGTCGCCGACATTGCAACGATTGCCGATCCGCTGATCAGCGATTTGTCCGGATATCAGGCGATTGTTGTTTCGCCCGGCGTCCCCATCAACCGCCACCCAATCGCTGAGACGGCAAGGGAGGCGGGCCTGCCGCTCATTGGCGATATGGAATTGTTCGCGATGGCGCGGTCGAACCTGCCGCCCCACCGCGTGGTCGGCATTACCGGGACCAACGGCAAATCCACCACCACGGCGTTGGTGCACCATTTGTTGAAAAGCGCGGCGATACCTGTCCGCATGGGTGGCAACATTGGTCTGCCGATTTTGTCCCAAGTGCCGTTGCCGGCAGGCGGCGTTTATGTGCTTGAGCTTTCAAGCTACCAGATTGATATCACGCATACCCTCGCGTGCGATGCCGCTGCCTTGATCAACCTCTCGCCCGACCATCTTGACCGTTATGACGGTTATGAAGGCTATATGGCGTCTAAGGCGCGGCTGTTTGAAATGCAAACGGGCAAAGAGTTTTCGGTGTTTGGCAAAGGCGATGCCGATACCGAACGTGTTTATCGCGAAGTGCTCGCACGGCGCGGGGCCGAGTTTGTACATCTGGCCGATCCGCAATCTGTGCACGGCCAGGCTGATTGGCCCTCGCTTCAAGGGCCGCATAATTTACAGAATATAGCGGTGGCCATCGCCATCGTAGAATCGCTTGGGCTCACCGAGGCCCAGTGGCGGCCAGCGATGCGCAGTTTCAAGGGGCTTGCCCACCGGATGGAAGTCGTTGCCGAACGCAACGGCGTATTGTTCATCAATGACAGCAAGGCAACGAATGGCGCGTCCACCGCGCCAGCCTTGGCCGCTTACCCCCGCGTTCACTGGATCGTTGGAGGCCTGCCAAAGACCGACAATCTCGACGAATGCATCCCCAATTTCGGCCATGTCGTAAAGGCTTATACCATCGGCGAAGCCGGTCCGCTTTTCTACGAACTGCTGTCGCCGCACATGCCCGTGGAGCGCAGCGAAATGATGGGCGCTGCGGTGCATTCGGCAGCAGCCCAGGCGCAGCCTGGCGACGTCATCATGCTGTCGCCCGCCTGCGCATCGTTTGACCAGTTCAAGGATTTCGAAGCGCGCGGTGACGCGTTCCGTGCAATTGTGGAAGCGTTATGAGCGATCGCAAAGAGGTTCCCTGGGTACTCGCGGCAAAGACCGGCAAGATCGGCTTTGCCAACCGGCTTGGCCGCGGCGATCGTTCGCCGCTGGGCGTCTGGTTCTGGGAACTGGACCGCGTATTATTGTCGCTAATGATGGTGCTGATCGCCATCGGTCTGCTTGCCGTGGCTGCGGCGTCTCCAGCTGGTGCGCAGCGGCTGTCCTCCTCGACCACGCAGCTTTCGTCGCTCTATTTCTTTTACCGGCAATTGATGTGGGTCGTCGTCGGTGTCCCGATCATGCTTGTAGTTTCCATGTATCCACGTGAGCAAGCGCGCCGGTTTGCGGTCTTTGGTTTCTGCGTGTTTTTCGTGCTTCTCGCTTTGGTGCCTATGTTGGGACGTGAGGTAAACGGGGCGCAAAGATGGATTGGCCCCGGCTTTGCGGGGCTTCAGCCGTCGGAATTTCTGAAACCCTTCTTTGCGGTCATGATGGCGTGGATTATTAGCTGGCGATTGAAAGACCCGTCTTTACCGGTTCTCATCCTTACCAGCATCATCACTGGCTTTGTGTGTTTCTTCCTGCTGCTTCAGCCGGACCTTGGGCAAACAATTCTGTTTATGGGCACATGGTTTGCTCTGATGATGGTCGCTGGCGTTCCTGCCGGGCGGCTGTGGTTCCTCGTTATCAGCGGCGTCGTATTCATCGTCTTGGCCTATAATTTCTATCCGGTTGCAACGCAGCGGATCGATGCATGGATTTTCGGCACCGAGGGTCTGACCCATGACAAGATGGCGCTGGCGACCCTCACCAATGGCGGCTTCATTGGCCTTGGCCCGGGGCTTGGTATCAAGAAATATTCGCTGCCTGAGGGACACACCGATTATATATTCTCCGTCATCGGTGAGGAATTTGGACTGCTGGCGTGCATGGTCATCGCGATTTTATATTTTGCCATCTTGGTGCGCATCATCATTCGTCTGTTGGATGAAAAGGACCAGTTTGTGGTTATGGCGGTCACTAGCCTTGGCGCGCAATTCTGCGGCCAGGCGATGATTAACATCGCGGTGAACTTGGGCGTGTTCCCATCGAAGGGCATGACTTTGCCCTTCATCAGCTATGGCGGATCGTCTATATTGGCGCTCTCGCTTACCTGCGGTCTGATACTGGCGTTGACGAAGCGAAACCCATATCTTGACCGGTCGCTTTATATGGTGAAGGGACAAAGGCCATGACCATTTCTCGGCATTATGTATTGGCCGCTGGCGGAACTGGGGGGCATTTGATCCCTGCCTTTGCGCTGGGGCAGGAATTGATTAACCGCGGCCATCACGTGGCGCTGATCACCGATGAGCGTGGCGCGAAAATTCCTGGCTGCCCGGCCAAGATGGCAACGCACAAGCTGCCCGCTGGCCGCATCACCAAAAACCCGGCGAGCTGGCTTCCCGGTCTGATGGCCATCACCGAAGGTCGCGCCATGGCGCGCCGCTTATACGAAAATTTTGAACCCAGTGCAGTCGTTGGCTTTGGCGGCTATCCAGCCTTTCCAGCTTTGCTGGGTGCGTTTGCCGAGAAGATACCGGCGATCATCCACGAACAAAACGCCGTGCTTGGCCGCGTCAACCGCTTCACTGCCCGGCAAGTGAACGCGATTGCCACTTCCTATCCAGAAGTGCTTCGCCTGTCGCCGCGTTACGCGAGCAAGGTGCATCTCGTTGGCAATCCCGTTCGCGAGGAAGTTCTGGTTCTGCGTGATCAGCCTTATCCGCCGCTGTTGGCCGATGGCATTTTCCGCGTACTTGTCACAGGCGGAAGCCAAGGTGCGACGGTGCTTTCCGATGTTGTGCCCGATGGCCTGTCGATGTTGCCTCTCAATTTGCGGCGGCGATTGCAAGTCACGCAGCAATGCCGTGCCGAAGATATTGACGCGGTGCGCGCGGCTTACGCTGCACATAACATTCCGGCGGAGCTGGCAACCTATTTACCAGACCTGCCCGAACGGCTTGGCTGGGCGCATATGGTGATTGCGCGAGCAGGGGCATCGACAATTGCAGAACTGACCTGTGCCGGACGGCCAGCCATATTGGTACCGCTGCCAAGCGCGACCGATAACCACCAAAGTTATAACGTAAAAGAAATGGTCCAGGCGGGCGGCGCACGCGCGATTGCGCAGCCATCGTTTACAGCAGTCGAACTGGCCAAGCAGATCCAGAAAATCGCTTTGGAACCTGGCGCGCTGGAAAATGCGGCTAAGGCGGCGAAAAGCTGTGGTCGGCCCAATGCGGTTGCTGACCTTGCCGACCTCGTTGAATCTTTCGGCCGCGCCCCAATCATGCATGGAATAAAATCAACGCCAGAACCAACAAGCGCGTTCAGCCCGTCCCCCGCTCTTGCCCGAGAGAATGCAGCGTGAGGGGCGTTCCGACTGACATTGGTATCGTGCATTTCGTCGGTATTGGCGGCATCGGCATGTCGGGCATTGCCGAGGTGATGCACAATCTGGGCTATCAGGTGCAGGGGAGCGATATCGCCGACAGCTATGTCATCGACGGTCTGCGCCAACGCGGCATCAAGGTGATGATCGGGCATAGCGCCGATAATCTCGGTGAAGCTGCGGTAGTTGTGACATCGACTGCAGTGAAAAAAGGTAACCCTGAGCGCGACGCCGCGTTGGAACGGCGCATACCTTTGGTTCGCCGTGCTGAAATGCTGGCTGAGTTGATGCGGCTGAAAAACACTGTCGCCGTCGCTGGCACGCATGGCAAGACCACGACAACTTCGCTGATCGCCGCGATGCTTGACCATGGCGGCATTGACCCCACGGTCATCAATGGCGGCATCATCAACAGCTACGGGTCCAACGCACGCCTTGGCGCAAGTGACTGGATGGTGGTTGAGGCAGACGAGAGCGACGGCAGTTTCCTGCGGCTCGATGGCACGCTTGCGGTTGTCACCAACATCGATCCAGAACATCTCGACCATTATGGCGACTTTGACGCGATCAAGGACGCTTTTGTTGAATTTGTCGAAAACGTCCCTTTCTATGGCGCGGCAATCATGTGCCTCGACCATCCCGAAGTGCAGGCGATTCTTCCCAAGATCCGCGACCGCCGGATCATCACTTACGGTTTCTCGGCACAAGCCGACATTCGCGGCGAAAATGTCACCCCGCATCCCGGTGGCAACAGCTTCGATGTCGTCGTTCGCGCCCGCGATGGGTCGCAGCGGACCATAGAGGGCATTCGGCTTCCCATGCCGGGCCGCCACAATGTGCAGAACGCGCTAGCCGCCGTCGCCGTTGGCCTTGAGATGGGCATGAGCGATGCCGACGTCGCACATGGCTTTGACAAATTCGGTGGCGTCAAACGCCGCTTTACCAAAGTCGGCGAAGTAGATGGTGTCACCATCATCGATGATTATGGCCATCATCCTGTCGAAATCCGCGCAGTGCTCTCTGCCGCCCGTGAAGGGGCGCAGGGCCGCGTGATTGCAGTGGCACAGCCGCACCGCTTCACACGATTGCGCGACCATATGGACGATTTCCAACAGGCGTTTAACGACGCCGACATGGTTTTCATCTCGCCGGTCTATGCGGCGGGCGAGGGACCGATTGACGGCATTGATGCAGACTCGCTGGTGCATGGTATCAAGGCACGGGGCCACAGGTCAGCTGCTGTCGTGACGGATGCGGATGACCTGGCACGCAAGCTGGCCGAGGTGATTCAGGAAAATGACATCGTGGTGTGCTTGGGCGCTGGCGATATCACGAAATGGGCCGCTGGCCTTGCTGACGCCATTCGGGCAACACGTGCATGACCATGCAGCTTTTGCCGCGAGTACAAGGACGATTGACCGAAGGTGCGCCGCTCGCGCCATTGGTTTGGTTCAAATCGGGCGGCTGTGCCGATTACCTGTTTGAACCCAAAGACGTATCCGACTTGCAATCCTTTTTGCGCGAACTTGACCCTGCAACGCCGGTTATGGCGCTTGGTCTGGGTTCCAACCTTATTGTCCGCGATGGCGGTGTCAGGGGCGTTGTTATCCGTTTGGGGAAGGCTTTTGCCAAAGTCACCTGCACCGATGCGGTGACGCTGGAATGCGGTGCTGGGGCGTCAGGCATATTGGTATCCTCCACCGCGCGCGACAATGGCATAGCGGGCCTTGAATTCTTGCGTTCCATCCCCGGCACCGTCGGCGGCTTTGTCCGCATGAATGGCGGCGCTTATGGCGGCGAGGTGAAAGACATATTGCGAGATTGCGACGTCGTGATGCGCGACGGGACGCTGGTGACTTTGTCGGTTGATGATTTGCATTACAGCTACCGCCATTCCGAATTGCCCGATGGTGCAATCGTGGTGGCGGCGCGCTTTCAAGGGCATCCGGGCGAGCCAGAAGCGATTCAGGCCGAAATGGATCGTATAAGCGCATCACGTGAAGCATCGCAGCCATTGCGCTCCAAAACCGGCGGCTCCACCTTCAAAAATCCCGATGGGCATAAGGCATGGCAATTGGTTGATGCTGCGGGATGCCGCGGGCTCCAGATCGGCGGCGCACAGGTATCCGAAAAACACACCAATTTCTTGATTAATACTGGCGACGCGACCAGCGCGGATATTGAAGCGCTCGGCGAAGAAGTCCGTGCCCGCGTAATGGCGCATTCGGGCATTGAGCTAATATGGGAAATCCAGCGCGTGGGTGAAACGAAATGAGCAAGCAAATTCACGTCGCGGTGTTGATGGGCGGTTGGTCGAACGAACGGCCTGTGTCCTTGATGAGCGGCAATGGCGTGGCTGATGCCTTGGAGAAGGTTGGTTATAAGGTCAGTCGCGTCGATATGGACCGCAATGTTGCGCAAGTCCTCGCTGGTCTTCGGCCTGACGTGGTATTCAACGCCTTGCACGGTGTTCCCGGCGAAGATGGTTCGGTGCAGGGCATGCTGGACCTGATGGGTATTCCGTACACGCATAGCGGCATGGTGACGTCGGTCATCGCCATCGACAAGGAACTGACGAAGCAGTGCCTCGTCCCAGCAGGCATTCCGATGCCTAAGGGTACGATGGTCGACAGCGAAAGCCTGTACGCCGCTGACCCGCTTCCGCGTCCTTATGTTTTAAAACCAGTCAATGAAGGCAGCTCCGTCGGCGTTGCGATTGTCACCGATGACAGCAATTACGGCAACCCGATTGCTCGCGATGCCAAAGGGCCTTGGCAAGAATTTGACCGTCTGCTTTGCGAGCCCTTTATCAAGGGCCGTGAACTGACGGTTGCGGTGTTGGGCGACAAGGCATTGTGTGTGACCGAGCTGAAGCCCAAAAGCGGCTTTTACGACTTTGACGCGAAATACACCGACGGCCTAACCGAACATATCTGTCCCGCCGAAATCCCCGGCGACATTGCGCAGTATATGCTTGATACAGCCCTTCGCGCGCACCAATTGCTTGGCTGCAAGGGCGCATCACGCACTGATTTCCGCTGGGACGACGAAGCCGGCATGGATGGCGTGTTCGTGCTGGAAACCAATACCCAGCCCGGCATGACACCCTTGAGCCTTGTGCCCGAACAGGCACGCCATGTTGGCATAAGCTATGAACAATTGGTCGACATCATCGTGAAAGAGGCGATCGCATAATGGCAACCGCCACACGCAAACCCGCCGCGAAACGCAAGGCGAATTCCCCAAGCCCACGGCAGAAGGTGCGGCAAATATCGTGGGTAGACAAGGCAATGCGTACCCTGCCTTTTTCCGAAGAGGAGGTGCAGCGCGTCATCACCTGGATTTTCGTGGGGGCGCTCACGGTGCTCGCCTTTGCTGCCGCGCAATATGCTGGCCTGACTGCGGCGGCCTATCAACAATATGCCGCACTCGCCGCCAAGGCTGGCTTTCAGGTGCAGCGCGTTGAGGTGACTGGCATGGAGCGGGTTGACCAGTTAAAAGTCTACCAGCTTGTTCTCGCGGAAAAAGATCGCGCCATGCCTCTGGTGGATATTGACAAAGTCCGCGCGGACTTGCTGCAATATGGTTGGATCAAGGACGCCCGCGTTGCGCGGCGCTTGCCCGACACGCTTGCAGTGGAGATCATCGAACGCAAACCTGCTGCGGTATGGCAACGCGACGGGAAATATTCGTTGATCGACGCTGACGGAATAGTGCTGGCGAATGTCCGCCCCGGTGAAGGTGGCGACTTGCCGACATTGAACGGCAACGATGCCAATCAGCAGACCGTGGCGTTGAACGCACTGCTCGACAAGGCGTCTGCCCTGAAATCGCAGGTTTCAGGCGCAACCTGGGTTGGCAATCGCCGCTGGGATTTGAAGTTTCAAACTGGCGAGACGCTTGCCTTGCCAGAGGGCGAGGCTGAAGCCGCAAAGGCATTGCTTAATTTTGCCCGCATGGACGGTGTCCATCGTTTGCTTGGCCGGGACCTGATTCATTTTGACCTGCGCGACCCCGACCGAGCATATTTCCGCAAAGCACCCAAAGCAGAACCTGTTAAAGTGGAAAATAACGAAATCACCTCAAAAACAAGTGGGCTAACGGCATGAAAACGGCGCGTGTTGAACGGCTGATTTCCGCCATCGATATTGGTTCTTCCAAGGTGTCGGCACTGATCGCTGGCCAAACCGATAGCGGCGAATTGCTTGTGCTTGGCACTGGCCAGCGCGAAAGCCGCGGGGTGACCAGGGGCTGCATCGCCGACGTGGAACAAGCCGAATTGTCTGTGCGCCATGCGGTCGAACAAGCGGAGCGGATAGCAGGTCTCAACATCGACCGCGTCTGGGTGGGCATGTCTTC
>Ga0123337_10003616_pt1 | contig 16353 bp, 11 predicted proteins | sample frozenSSSSmetaG_FD_89792 | JGI IMG/M metagenome (GOLD analysis project Ga0123337, IMG submission 89792) | Glacier valley bacterial and archeal communities from Borup Fiord, Nunavut, Canada, to study Microbial Dark Matter (Phase II) -... | ecosystem: Environmental > Aquatic > Freshwater > Ice >... | reverse complement strand
TCACGAACGGCCGCACGATGAGCGACAGCCACTCCATCGGCCGCGCCACCACGCGCGCCACCGACTCGGGATACATGATGCCGATGCGCTTGGGCACCAGCTCACCGAAGATGATGCTGAGAAAGGTGATGGTGACCACGACCATCGCCGTCGCCGAGACGTGGGCGGCGCGGTCGCCGATGCCGAACGTGGCGTGCAGCCAGGCGGCGAACGGGCCCGAGAATGCCGCGTCGCCGATGATGCCGTTGAGGACGCTGATCGAGGTGATGCCGACCTGCACGACCGATAGGAATTTGGTCGGGTCGTCGTGCAGCGCCATGGCGTGCCGCGCGCCGCTGTCGCCTGCCTCCACCATGACCTGCAGCCGAGCCTTGCGACTGGCGGTGAGCGCCATCTCCGACATGGCGAACAGCGAATTCAGCAGGATCAGGAACAGCAGGAGGACGACGTCCATGCGCGGGCGCGTCAGCGCGGGCGTAAGAAGAAGGGGAGCGTAGCAGAATCGATCCCGTGCCCGACTCGTCGCCCGCCCCGTGAACTACCTCGTGGGAGACGTGCAAGGCTGCGCCGGCGCCCTCGACCGGATGCTCGACACCATCGCCTTCAGCGCCTCGCGCGACCGGCTCTACGTGCTCGGCGATCTGGTCAACCGCGGCCCGGCCTCGCTGGCCGTGTTGCGGCGGCTGCGCGGCTTCGGCGACGCCGCCGTGTGCGTGCTCGGCAACCACGACTGGCACCTGCTCGCGGTTGCGGCGGGCGTGCGCCCGCGCCATCGCAGCGACACCCTGGACGACATCCTCGACGCGCCCGACGGCGAGGCCTGGCTCGAGTGGCTGCGGCAGCGGCCGATGGCCGTGCATGCCCATGGCTGGCTGATGGTGCATGCCGGCGTCGCGCCGCAATGGGACCTTGCGACCACGCTCCAGCTCGCCGCTGCGCTCCAGACCGCGCTGCGCGACGAGCCGCCGCGCGAGTTCCTGACGACGATGTTCGGCAACCGGCCGGCGCACTGGCGCGACGTCGGCAGCGATACCGAGCGGCTGCGCTTCACGCTGAACGCGCTGACGCGCATCCGCTACGTCGACCTCGAGGGCGCGCTCGACTTCGACACGAAGGAGGCGCCCGCGACGGCGCCGCCCGGCCTGACGCCCTGGTTCGATGTGCCCGGCCGCGGCACGGCCGGCGTGCCGATCGCGTTCGGCCACTGGGCCTCGATGGGCCTGGTCGATCGGCCCGACCTGCTCGGTCTCGACAGCGGCTGCGTCTGGGGCCGCCAGCTCAGCGCCGCTCGCATCGACGGCACGTCGCGGGAGATCATCCAGGTCGACTGCGGCGGCTAGAAGTTGGCGCTCAGCGAGACCCGGAACGAGCGCGACTCGATCGGATGGAAGTGGATGTCGCTGACACCTTCGGCCGCTTCGCCCGGCAACCGCGAGGTGTAGTAATAGTCGATCGCCGACGCCTTGCGGTTCGTGAGGTTGAAGCCTTCCAGCTCGATCCGTACGTCCTTGTTGAACTTGTAGCCGATGCGGCCGTTGAGCGTCGCGGTGCTCTTCGAGCGAACGCTGTTGTCTTCGAGCAGAGGTCGCGGACCGAAGTAGCGAACTTGCAAGGCACCGAAGTACGGTCCGACGTTGTCGAACGCCAGTGCGAACGACGCAACGCCTTCCACCGAGCCCGGAATCCGCTCGCCGACGGGAAGGGTGTCGCGAAACCGGGCACGCGCGAAGGCGATGTCGGCATCGACCGTCAACCAGTCCGAGAGCTTGTAGTAGTTGGCGAGCTCGAAGCCGGTGCGACGGCTCGGCCGCCCCGCCTCGGTGGTGCCGGCGTCGCCCGCGAAGATCAGCTCGGAATCGAAGTCGAGCCGGTAGACAGACAGCGAGGTCTGCAAGCCCGGCACGACCGACGTGCGCACGCCGACCTCGTAGCCTTTCGAGCGCACCAGCGGCGGCACCTTGTCGGCCGGGTCGCCGGTCTTCGGGTCGACGGTGATCGTCGAGCCCCGCGCGTCGTTGCTGTGAAATCCACCGCCGAGGTTGACGTAGTACTCGGTCTTGGCCCAGGGGCCGAAGATCAGGCTCAGCTTCGGGTTGGCGATGCTGTCGCTGGCCTTGCCCGAGTTCGCTGCGTTGTCGCTCTGCACGTTGAAACGGTAGGCGTCGGCACGGACGCCGGCGACGGTGCGGAACCCGTCGGTCCAGCGCGTCGCGTTCTCCGCATGAATGCCGACGCTGCGCTCGACGATGTGGTCGGACCGCGTGGTCGACAGGACCTGCCGCGCCCGGGTGCTGTAGAGCCCGTTGAAGATGTTGTCGTTCTGGGCCTGTACGCCGATCGTCCACTCCGAGTCGCGCCCCCCCCATGGCGAGCGCCAGGTGTGGCTGGCGTTGACGGCACTCGTGGTGCGCTTGTCGGGCTGGCTGAACTGGTCGCCGTTGACCGGGTCGTCGAGGAAGTAGGTGAAGTTGGAGAACAGCTTGAGTTGCCAGCCGATCACGTAGGCGTTGACCTTCGTCGACGAGCTTTCAGACGTGCGATGCCATTCGCCCGACAGGCTGTAGCGGTGGGCGCTGCCGCCATCGCTCGGGTCGATGGCGTCGAAGCGGTTCGAGATCAGGCCGCTGTCGATCGCCCGCTGCGCGATCTGGTCGGTGGCGTTCCACTTCGCGCGGTAGCCCATGCCCGTCACGTTGAAGCCGTTGGCGATATCGCCCTGGCTGTAGCGGAGCACGCCGTTGACCTTGCCGTAGTCGTCGGGATGAACGAAAGGACCGTCGTTGTGCATGGCCTCGATCGCGTAGAGCACGGTGCCGGCGCCGATGCCGTTCGAGTTCGCGATCAGCGCCCGCCGGTAGCCGTTCTCGCCGAGGCCGACGCTGGCGATGCCCTTCGGCAAGGCGTCGGCGTAGCTGAGGCTGACCGCGCCGGCCGACGAGAAGTCGCCTTCGCTGGCGTAGTACGTGCCCTTCTTGTATTGCAGCCCGGTCGCCAGCTCCGGGATGATGAAGTTGAGGTCGGTCCAGCCGTGGCCGTGGGCGTGCGAACGCTGATTGACGAGCATGCCGTCGACCGTGGTGCGCAGGTCGGTGCCGTGGTCGAGGTTGAAGCCGCGCAGGTAGAACTGGTTGGCCTTGCCCTCGCCGCTGTGCTGACTGACGACGAGTCCGGGCGCGCTCTCCAGCAGCTCGCCCGGCCGATAGACCGTACGCGCCTCGAGCTGCTTTTGCGTGACCGTGCCGACGTTGGCGGAGTCGGCCACGCCGATGAGATTGGTGGCGCTGCCGGTGACCTCTACTTTTTCGAGTGCCTGCTCGCCGCCGGCACGAGCCGGCGGGCTGAAGAGCGAAGTCACGCATGCAAGGGCGGCGGCAAACGGCAACGCGGAACGAAGTTGAACGAACGACATGAACAAGGCCTCGGTGGCAACGGCTCGATGGGCGACGCGATGCCTCCAGGCATGCGCCGCGACGATCGCGCCGTGAAGTGAAAGCTCGCGAGCCATCGCGAGCGCGGGAGGCGGCGGCGCCGATTCGATCGGTCAGGCCACCTCGTAGAGCACCGGAACCTCAGGCCTTCGGCGGACGGTCGAGCGGAATGGCCGCAGGGCCATCCCAAGGCTGGCCGAGATAGCCTGGCCAGGTCGTACCTGTCGCGCCGGCGGCAGCGACGCTGGTCGCGCAGGCACCGGGCGTGCACAAGGTGAGCTGCGCCGCGCTCGTCCCGGCGCCGTCGCTGGCCGGATCCTGCGCCGTGTCGTCGAGGGCGGTGACGGTAGCGTCGGCCGTCGAGTGATGGTGGCGCAACCACAGCGAATGGCTGTGAGCCGGAGCCGCGGCTCGCACGTCGTAGGCGAAGCGACGAACGTCCTGTAGTCCCGGCGATATCGGCTCCACCCGCGTCACGCGCGAATGCTGGTGGCTGGCGCCGAGCAGGCCGACCAGCAGGGTCGCCACGCCCTGCACAGGCAGCGCCGCCAGCATCAACCAGAGAACGAGGGTGCGCATCGGCCGCGCGGGGCGCGGCCGAGCGACCGCACGGATTTCAACCAGCCCGCTGCACTGCATGACGCGACGATACGTGACCGGCGGTCGTTCGGATGCGTTGCCAGCCGGGCGCGTCTCGAGCCGCATCACCCGAAGACGAATCGCTGCAGCAGCCAGAGATTGAGGACGACGATCAGCGCCGCCGCCGACCACAGCAGCACCGCCATCGGCCGGCCGAAGGCGAAGGCGCCGAGGTGGCGGCGGCGCGTCGTGAACAGCAGCAGCGGCACGACAGCGAACGGCAGCTGCAGGCTGAGCACGACCTGACTGAACACGAGCAGCGAGTTGGCGCCGCTCTCGCCGTACCAGGCCGTCGCCGCGAGTGCCGGCACCAGTGCGATGGCGCGCGTGATGAGCGCCCGCGCTGCCGGCGAGATGCGGATGTCGAGAAAGCCCTCCATCACGATCTGCCCGGCCAGCGTGCCGGTCACCGACGAGCTGAGGCCCGAGCAAAGCAGCGCGACGCCGAACAAGGCGCTGGCAATGCCGACGCCGAGCAGCGGCGACAGCAGCCGGTAGGCGTCGCCCAGCTCGGTCACCGGCGCGCCGCCGGGCCGGTGGAAGGCGCCGGCGGCGACGATCATGATCGCGGCGTTGACGAGCAGCGCGAATGCCAGCGCCAGCGTCGAGTCGATGGTCGCGAAGCGGATCGCCTCGCGCTTGGCGGCGGCCGAGTTCTCGTGGCGGCGCGTCTGCACCAGCGACGAATGCAGGTACAGGTTGTGCGGCATCACGGTGGCGCCGACGATGCCGACGGCGATGTACAGCATGGCCGGGTCGGTCACGATCTGCGGCCGCGGCACGAAGCCGGCGAGCACGGCCGCCAGCGGCGGCTGCAGCCAGGCGATCTGGAATGCGAAGCAGATGCCGATGGTGGCGACGAGCGCGATGATCGCCGCCTCGAGCCAGCGAAAGCCGCGCCGCTGCAGGGCCAGCAGCAGCATCACGTCGAGCGCGGTGACGACGACGCCGAGCGCGAGCGGCAGGTCGAACAGCAGGTTCAGGCCGATCGCCATGCCAATCACCTCGGCCAGGTTGCACGCGATGATCGCGACCTCGCAGAACAGCCAGAGCGCCAGCGCCACGCGGCGCGAGAAGTGCTGCCGGCAGGCCTGCGCGAGGTCGATGCCAGCCGCCACGCCGAGGCGAACCGCGGCGGCCTGGAACAGCATCGCCGTCATGTTCGAGAGCAAGATCACCGAGAGCAGCGCGAAGCCGAAGCGCGAGCCGCCGGCCAGCGAGGTCGCCCAGTTGCCGGGATCCATGTAGCCGACAGCGACGAGGTAGCCCGGCCCGAAGAAGGCGAGCATCCGCCGCATCGCCGAGCCCTGCGTTGCCGCATCCGGAGCGGCGATGGAGCCGTGCACCTGCGGCAGGCTGCGTGGGCGGGAGGTCGGCTCGGCGGCGTCGACGAGGAAGGTGGCGGTGTTCACAGGCGCGGCAACGAGCGTGCGAAGATAACGCGTTGCCGGCTTTGGCGCTGCCGGCGCCCGGGAGACGTGGCCGAGCGGTCTAAGGCAGCAGTCTTGAAAACTGCCGGGGGGGCGACTCCCCCGTGAGTTCGAATCTCACCGTCTCCGCCAGCCCGCCCTGGCCGGCTCACTCTGGACCGACATGCGAGGCGACGAAACGACAGCATCCTCCGTTCGAGCCGATCGCCGGCCTGTGACCCTGACTTCCCAAACCGGTCGCTACGACCGCGTCGCCATCGCCCTGCACTGGGCGATCGGCGCGGCGCTGCTCGCGCAAATCGCCTTCGGCCTCCTGCTCGACGAGATCGCGCCGCGCGGCACGCCGGCGCGCGGGGCCGCCATCAACCAGCACAAGTCGTTCGGCTTGGTGCTAGGCGTGCTCATCGTCGCCCGCGTCGCGTGGCGGCTCACACATCGGCCGCCGCCTTGGCCGGCCTGGATGTCGATCGGCCAGCACCGTGCCACCCGCCTCGGCCACGGCGCGCTCTACGCCTGCATGCTGATCCTGCCGATCGCCGGCTATGTCGGCTCCAACTTCAGCAAGTACGGCATCCGCTTCTTCGGCATGCCGCTGCCGGCGTGGGGGCCCGACTGGCCGGCGGCGTATGCGCTTCTCGTCGGCGTCCACGTCGCCACTGCCTTCGTCTTCATCGCGCTCATCGCCGGCCATCTCGGCATGGCGCTTTTCCATGCGCTCGTCAAGCGCGACCACCTCTTCTCACGCATCGTTCCATGAAGCCATCGCTCATCGCCCTCCCGTTCTTCGCTGCCGCCCTCGCCACGCTGGCGGCGGCCGCCCTCGCCGCCCCGTTCGCCTATGTGCCCAACGAAGGCTCGGGCACGCTCAGCGTCATCGACACCGCGACCGACGCGGTGGTCGCCGAGATCGCTGCCGGCAAGAAGCCGCGCGGCACCGTGATCTCGGCCGACGGCCGCACTGCCTACGTGAGCGACCAGCCGAACGAGGCGCTCGTGGTCATCGACCTCGGCTCGCGCAAGCGCACCGGCACCATCGCGGTCGGCGCTTCGCCCGAGGGCGTCGGCATCTCGGCCGATGGTCGCTGGGTGGTGGCCGCGGTCGAGGAGACCAACGAGATCGTCTTCATCGACACCCGCACCAACGCCGTCGCCTTCGCCGTGAAGCTGCGCGGCAAGAACCCCGAGCACGCCGTCTTCGCGCCCGATGGCGGCCTCGTGTTCGTGAGCGCGGAGGACGGCCAGGCCGTGGACATCGTCGACGTCGCGCGTCGCTCGCAGGTCGCGCAGATCGCGGTCGGCGTGCGGCCGCGCGGCATCGTCTTCTCGGCCGACAGCGCTCGTGCGTACGTCGCCGCGGAGAGCTCGAACGAGGTCTACGTGATCGACGCGCGCGCCTTCACCGTGATCGCCAAGCTGAAGGTCGGCCTGCGAAGCAACGGCGTCGCCATCCATCCCGACGGCAAGCGCCTATACGTCTCGAACGGCGGCGACGCGACGGTCTCGGTGATCGACCTCGCGTCGGGTCGTGCCATCGCGACCGTGGCCGTCGGCCAGCGGCCCTGGAACATGGCGCTGACGCCCGATGGCAGCAAGCTCTACGTCGCCTGCGGCCGCTCTGGCAGCGTCTCGGTGATCGAGACGGCGACCAACACGAAGGTCGCCGAGATCGCCGTCGGCAAGCTGCCCTGGGGCGTCGCCATCCGCTGATCGACGGCGCCCTTCAGAAGGCGTAGTTCGCCGAGGTGCCGACGAGCCAGGTCCGGCCCGGTGCCGGCTCGAAGAAGCGGCCATTGCCCTCGTTGACGATCACCGAGCCGGCATATCGGCGGTCGAACAGGTTGTCGCCGCGCACGAAGCCGCTCAGCTGCCAGCCGCCGGCACGCGCGACGTAGCCGACATTGCCTGCCACGACGATGGCGCGCGGCGCTGCGTCGGTGTTGGTGTCGTTGACCGGCACCATGCCGATTCGCCGCGCCTCGACGCCGCCGCGCCAGCCGAGCGCCGGTGCCCACGCCACCCCCGCATACGCGGTGCCACGGGCGACGCCGGGGATGCGGTTGCCGGCGGCGACGAGCTGCTGCCGCGCCACCGGGCACGGCGTGACGTTGCAGGTCAGGAAGCTGTCGCGATAGGTCGCATCGAGGTAGCTGAGGGCGAGCTGCAGGCGCAGGTTCTCGGCGTAGGTGGCCGACCAGGCCGCCTCGACGCCGCGCCGCCGCGTCGCGCCGGCGTTCTGGAAAGTGGAGCGACCGCCGACGTTGGTGAGCGTCACGATCTCGTGATCGGTGCGGGTCTCGAACAAGGCGAGCGTGGCGCTGCCGAAGTCTTGCCAGCGCGACTTCACGCCGACCTCGAGGTTGTCGCTCTTGGCCGGCTGCAGCGCAAAGTTGAGGCCGGTCGCGCCGTTCGGGCTGTAGGCGAGCTCGTTGAAGGTCGGCGTCTCGAAGCCGCGGCCTGCGGTCGCGTAGAGGTGCAGATGCTCGTCGATGGCGAACATCGTGCCGATCACCGGCAGCGTCGCCGAATAGCTCGCCGAGCCGCTGTCGTTGCCGTTGGCGCCGACGATGTAGTTGTCGACCGACGTGAAGCGCACCTGACTGCGCCGGACTCCCGCCGATACCGACCAGCGCGACGTGAGTTGCAGCGTGCCCTGCGCATACGGGTCGAGGTCCGACGCGGTGTCGTTCTCGTCGCGGCGCAGCGCACCCTGCACGCCCAGCGTGGTGCCGACGAAGTTCTGGTAGCCGAGACGACGCTGACCGAGCGAGTCGGACGCAAAGCCGGCGACCACCGTGTACGGCTGATCGCCGATGCTGCCGCGATTCGTCCAGCGCAGGTCGGTGCCGTAGTAGTCGCTCGACAGCGCGATCACGCCGCCCGGGTGCAGCGGGCTGGCCTGCGTGGCCACTGGGATCGACTGGAACTGCGTCGTGTTGCGGTGGCCGACGTAGACCAGCAGGCGCAGTGCGTTGCCGGCGTCGATGCGCTGGTCGTAGATGAGCCCGGCCTGTTTCTGGTCGACCGTCTTTCGGGTGTCGAACTGCAGTGCCGACGCGTCGACGCCGCGCGGGTCGGCTTCGTACTGCGCCCGCGTGAGGCCGAGCGGATCCTGGGCCTTCGGCAGGTCGAGGACGTTGACGACAAGGGTGACCGTGCCGCCGGTGTCGTTGCCGAGCCTGAGCTTGGCGTTGCCGATCGTGCGCTCGGCGGCGCTGTGGTCGCGGTAGCCGTCGGTGCGAAAGCGGCTCGCGGCGACCCCGTAGCCGAGGCCGCCCGCCGTGCCGCTCGCCTTTGCGCCGAAGCGCAGGTTGCCGTCGCTGCCGCCGGCGGCGCTGAAGTCGACGATCGAGGTCGTCGTCGGCTCCTCGCTGAAGACCTGGACGACGCCGCCCGACGAGTTCCCGTAGAGCGCCGAGAACGGCCCGCGCAGGACCTCGATGCGGTCGACCGAGCCGAGGTCGACGTTGGAGATCTGGCCCTGGCCGTCGGGGAAGGTCGCGGGGATGCCGTCGACATAGAGGCGCACGCCTCGGATGCCGAAGGTGGAGCGGGCCCCGAAGCCGCGCACCGAGATCTGCACGTCCTGCGCGTAGTTCTGGCGATCGCGGGCGAGCAGGCCCGGCACGCCGCCAAGGCTTTCCGAGATGTTGATCTGGGCCCGGCCGTCACGGATCGTCTCCGAGCCGACGCGGTCGATCGATGCCGGGATGTCGAACGGCGCCGCCTCGGTGCGCGTGGCGGTGACGACGACGGGCGCGAGCTCGGCTGGTCGGCTCACGGGCGGCGACTGTGCCGATACGGCGGTGGTGGCCAGCAGGCCGCTGCAGGCAGCCAGCCGCAACGTCGTCGATTTCTTCTTCATCGGATTCTCCAGGTTTCGTGTGAGGCTAAGCTGTCAATCGAACGTGTATTGGATGCCGGCCCAGGCGCCCCGCGGCGCCACGTAGCCGCGAAAAACTTCAGCGTTCGGCTGCGCCGGATCGAAGGTCCGCCCCGGACCGGTGAACACGTTGCTGGCGAGGACGCCGACATTGGCGGCGCGACGATCGAATACGTTGTCGATGCGGGCGAACACCACGACGCGCGGCCCGAGCCGCCAGCGCGTGTCGACGTTGGCGAGCGCGTAGCCGGCGACCGGACCGTGCACGTCGCGGTTGTTCTCGTCGCCGCGTGCGCGCACGCTGCTGGCAGCGACGATGCTGGCGCCGACGCTCCACGACGCCGTGGCCTCGACATCGAGCCGCGCTTTCAGCGAATGGCGCGCGATCGAGGGAATGCGGTCGCCGGGGCGCACCACGATCGCGCCGTTGCTGTCGGCCGCCGAGTTGGCCGGGCTGTTGCCGACGAAGCCGGTGCGGAAGGTGGCGTCGACGAAGGCGTAGCGCAGCGTCAGCGCCGCCGGCCCGAGCGACTGGCTGGCACCGAGCTCGAGACCCTGGCGGCGCGTGCGGCCGACGTTCTGGAAGAAACCCGAGTTGATGGCGACGCCGTCGCTGCTGATGAACTGCAGGTCGTCGCGCAGGTCGGTGCGGTAGAGCGCAGCGCTCCAGGACGACGCGTCGCCGAGCTTGCCGCGGGCGCCCAGCTCGTTCGTCGACGAGACGATCTTCTTGAGCGGCGGGTCGGCGAGAAAGCTGTTCGGCAGCTTGCACGGCGCGGCCGGGTCGGCGCAGGTCAGTTCGATCGCGGTCGGCGCGCGCATGCCCTCCGTGTGGTTGACGTAGGCCGTGAGTGCGGGGCCTGGCGTGAAGGTCAGGCCGAGCGCCGGATTGAAGCGCGAGAAGCGGTGGGCACCGTCGAGCTCGGGGGCGACGCCGCTGCGATCGGCGATGCGAACGCGGGCAATGTTGAAGCGGCCGGCAGCGAGCAAGGTCCAGCGTTCGTCGAGGCGGATCGTGTCGGCGGCGAAGACGCCTTCGTAGCGCGTCGAAGCGTCGGCGTCGGTGTCGCCCACGAGTTCGCTCGTGGCCACGGTGCCGCGGTCGGGGCTGAACCGAGCATCCTGCACGCCGCGCGTGAAGCGCGCCCGGCCGCTGTCGATGGCGGCGCCGACGACGAGCTGCTGCACGATGCCGGCAATCGCACCCGTGCGGGTGAGCTGCAGGCCGATGCCGCGACCGAGCTGGCGGATCGTGGCGTCGTCGTTGACAGCCTGCGGTCCGCCGACGGTGGCGAAGTCGGTGTTGACGTTGCTGCTGACGCTGTGATTCGAGAACCGGCGCACGTAGGCGTTGCCACTCAACAGCCAGCCGTCGGTGATCTCGACGCTGCCCTTCAGAGTCACCGCCGCCACCCGGTTCTCGTTGACGTCGGGCCAGGTATAGGCCTGGCGGATGTCGTCGAAACTCGCCGGCAGGGTCTGGGTGCCGCCGAGGCGGTTGTCGGCGAGCTGCACGGAGAGGTCGAGGTCGGTGCGGTCGTCCTGGTGCCCGACCTTGGCGAACAGCTGTCGCACGCGGCTCGGGTTGTGCTCGGCCCAGCCGCGGTCGCGGCTGCCCTGGCCGGTGGCGAACCAGTCCCACGCGCCGGCGCGACCGCCGGTCTCGAAGCCGAGTGCGCGCCGACCGAAGGAGCCGCCGGAGAGCGTGAGCGAGCCGCCGGGTCGGTCGGGGTATTCGCTCGAGCCGCTCTTCGTGTAGATCGCGATCGCGCCGCCGAGCGTGTTCAGACCGAAGGCTGGATTGGCACCGGGCACGACCTGGATGCTCGAGATTGCGGAGGTGGGGATGAGGTCCCAATTGACGCCGTCGCCGAACGGCTCGTTGATGCGCACGCCGTCGAGAAAGACCGACAGGCCCTGCGGCGTACCGAGCACCGGCGAGACCGTGAAGCCGCGCAGGTTGATGTCGGGCTGGAACGGATTGCCTTGGGCCGCATTGACCGTGACGCCGCCGGCGTTGTCACCGAGAAACTCCGCGAGCGTCGTCGCTCCCTGTCGTCGCAGCTCGCGGCTGGTGAAGATCTGCGCGTTGGCGGGCAGCTGGCCGAGCGGCACGCCGAGGCCGGGCAAGGGTGTCGTGCCGACGATGCGGACCTGCGGCAACTCGAAGACTTCGGCCGGGTTGTCGGCACGCGCTGGCGCCGCCACGACGCAGGCTGCACCGGCGGCGAAGGCAAGAAGGGCATCGCGCGTAACCATCGAGCGCGCGCGCGCAGCGCAACCTCTGTTCAATTCCGGAACAGTGAGACTCGGGCCGGCAGCGTCAGTGTTGCGGCTCGGCGCCGCGCAGCTTGCGGTAGACCGTGTTGCGGCTGATGCCAAGCGCTTTCGACGCCGCCGAGATGTTGCCGCCGGCGGCCGCCACGGCCTGTCTCACCACTTCGATGCCGCGGCTCTCCAGGGTCTGCCGCTGCAGCGATTCGTCGCTGGCACCGGTCGCCGATCCGGCCCGGGCCGTCGCCTCTTCGAGAAAGTCGTCGGCCAGATGCTCGCGACGGATCTCCCCCGCGCCAGCGGCCATCGCCACGGCGCTGCGCAGCACGTTGGCCAGCTGGCGCACGTTGCCGGGCCACGGGAACGGCTCGAAGAGGCGTACCACTTCCGGGCTCAGCACCGGCACCGGCTCGGCGCAGTGGTTGTGCAGCAGGGCGTTCGCCAGCGCTGCCAGATCGCGGCGGTGGCGCAGCGCCGGCATCGTCAGCACGAAGCCGCTCAGCCGGTAGTAGAGATCCTCCCGAAACCGGCCGGCCGCGATCATCTCGCGCAGGTTGCGATGCGTCGCCGCGATGACGGCGACATCGGCGCCCTGCGAATGGTCGCTGCCGAAGCTCGCCAGCCGCCTTTCCTCCAACACCCGGAGCAACCGGCCCTGCAGGTCGAGCGGCATGTCGCCGACCTCGTCGAGGAAGAGCGTGCCGCCGTCGGCCTGAAGCACCTTCTCCATCGACAGCGGCTCCGAAACCGAGACGCAGCTCATGACCACGAACGGCCGCCGCGAGCGCAGCGAGTCGCGGTGGATGGCGCGCGCGAGCAGTTCCTTGCCGGTGCCGGTCTCGCCAAGCAGGAGCACCGGGATCTCGCGATCGAGAACCCGCCGGGCCTTGTCGACCAGTGCCTGGATCCGCACATCGCCCGCCTCCAGGTGCGGCTGACTCGAGGCCGGCTGGCGCGTGGCCGGCGCTGGCGCCTGCCCGGCTGCCACCCAAGGCACGACCACCGCGCCCGCCGTGGCCGCCGTGGCCGCCGTGGCCGCTGCATGCTCGGCGGCGCCCGGTGCCGCCGGTCCGGCGAAGTTATGGATCGTCGCCCAGTTGAATCGCGCTCTCAGGTGGCAGACGACTCCGTTCGCCAGCCGCAGAGCCAGCGGCGCCGCTTGCGGCGAGCGGAAATGGTCGACGAGCGCCGAGACCGTGGTACCGAGCAGGCTGGTCACCGTCTGCGCTCGCAGACCGGCGTTGGACAGGCCGACACAGTCCAGCGCCGCCCGATTGGCGCCGACGATCGAACCGTCGCGGGCGACCGCGAGAATGCCTTCCATCAACGTGCCGAGAAACTCGACGCGGCTGTGCAGATGCAGCCGCAGCACGCTCGCGAAGTCATCGGCGAACCAGTGGCTTTCGATCATCCGCGCCGACATCTTCACGAGACCCATCGTGTGCTCGTGAAAGCCCCGATGGTCGCCGGTCACGTCGAGGACGCCGAGGATGTTGCCGCGGGCGTCGAAGATCGGCGCCGCCTGGCAGCTCAGGAACTGATTGGCATGCAGATAGTGCTCGTCGGCGAACACGACGGTCGGCTGCTCGTCGATGAGCGCGGTACCGATGGCGTTCGTGCCCTTCGACGACTCGGCCCAGTTGACGCCGGGATGCAGTGCCACTTTCGACGCCTTGGCGAGAAAATCGTCGTCGCCGATCGAGTGCAGGATGGTGCCGCAGGCGTCGGTGAGCACGATCATGCTCTGGGTGTTGACGATCTGCTCGTAGAGCATCTCCATCACCCCGGCGGCGTGGCTGAAGAGCCGCCGGTTGCGGTCGCGCAACGTCGTGAAGTCAGGCCGGCCGAGGGGGTCGAAGTCGGTCGACAGGACACGCGAGAGGCCGATGTGGGCACAACGGTCGTGCGATTGCTCGATGACCTCGTCGTGGCGCGTGCCGAGCGAAAGCGTCGATGCGAGCGGGCGCGTCGCCGCCGACTTCTTCCAGCGGTCGTGCAAACGCACGGGCATGACCATCTTTATACCTTTCGTCGGGCGGTCGCTGCGCTCGCCCCTCGTCTCTGGTTTGTTCTTGCCCCGGCCGCTCTCACCGGCTTGTCTCGGCGGAATGTACATTGCGGCGAACACCTCGCCGGTGACGCTCGCAGGATTGGCGCTGCTGATTGGCGCTGCTATCCTGGATCGCGCTGGCCCACCCACTTCGCGCCCACCAAAGTCTTACCTATGAACGACACCGATCCGCTCGCCCGGCAGATGAGCGAGTTGCAGGGCTCCATGCTCGCCATGGAGTGCTTCGTCAACGCGCTCGCCGAGGCGCTGAACGGCCAGCAGCGCCTCGTCGTGCAGGCGTTCTATGCCAGCGAATCGGCGGCGTTTCGCGCTGCGCTGATGACGTCGACTGCGCCCGAAGCGACCGTGGAGGCTTTCGAGCGCGACGTGCAGCGAGCCCTCAACCTTCTCGAGGAACCGGTCGACCCGGGCAACGTCAGCCCCGGCAGCTGATCGGCCTCAGCCGATGCAAGTCCGGTTCTTGCCGGTGCGCTTGGCTTCGTAGAGCGCCTGGTCGGCGCGCTCGAGCGACTCCTCGATGCGCTCGGCGCCGCGGTAGCGGGTGACGCCGGCCGAGAAGGTCACGAAGACCTGCTTTTCCTTGTGCATGAAAAGGCCGCCGGTCAGGGCGCGCTGCAGGCGCGTCAGCACCTGTTCGCCTTCGGCCGCCGGCGTCTGCGGCAGCAGCACCACGAACTCCTCGCCGCCGTAGCGGGCGACGTGATCGGTCGGCCGCAAGGTCTTGCTGACGATCGCCGCCAGCGACTTCAGAGCCTCGTCGCCGGCGCTGTGGCCGAGCTCGTCGTTGAGGCGCTTGAAGTTGTCGATGTCGAGCAGGCCGATCGAGAGCTCGCCGCCGTTGCGTTCGAGCCGGGCGCGCTCGGCCTCGAAGGCCTGCATGAGGCCGCGGCGATTCGCGATCTGCGTCAGCTGGTCGGTGGAGACTTCGTCGGAAAGCCGCTTCATCTCGTCTTCGAGTTCGGTCACGCGCTGTGTCAGTCCGGTCGCCTTGCTGTGCTCTTCCTGGAGGCGCTCCTGGGTCTGCTGCACCAGGGTCTGCACGGCGCGGCTTTCGGCGACCATCTCGCGGACGACGCCCGTCAGGCTCTCGAGCGAGTCCGAATCCTCGATCACCGCGGCGTAGCGGCCGACGCTCGCGTGGAAATTGCCGGTCTTCGAGCCGAGCTCGCCGAGCTCGGCGAGCATTTGCGTGATGAGACCCTTCAAGGCGTCGCGCGCCTTCTCGCGCTCGCCGCGGACCTCGCCATGACGCTTTCTGGCGTGATGGAGCATGTCGCTGACGGCGCGGACGCCGCGAGCCGTGAGGCCCTCGTCGATCTTGACCCGCATCGCCTCGCACTGGCCCTTGACCCAGCTGCCGTCTTCGGCGAGATCGGTCAGGCTCGACGTCAGCTCGCCGCACAGCTTGCCGAGCTGCTCGAACAGGTGGTGCCGATGCTGGAGGACGCGTTCGGCGCGGTGCAGGAGCAGCGCAGTCTCGTCGGCGAGGGATGCCGTGGCGCCCTCCTCGTTCATCCGGGTGAACAGGCGGTCGAGGTCGCCGGCGAGCGCCCGGTTGGCGTCGTCGTGGCGGGGCAGCGCTTGCTGCAACGCATGGCCGAGGCTGCGGGCGACGCGATCCCAGGCCGGCGCCGGACCCGCGGGCGGCAAGAACTCGGTCGCCGGCATGGCAGCGAGCCGCTGCAATTCGCCGGGATCGAGCGTAGCCGCCATCGGCATCGGCACGATCGCCGCCGGCGCCACGCCGTCAAGCACGCCCAAATCCGTCGCCGCGGCATCGCCTTCCCAGCTGTTGACGAGTTGCGAGAGCCGCTGCTGCAGTTTCTTGGCGTCGTTGCGGCTGCCGGCGAGGACGCGCTGCATGGCTTCCTTGCGGCGCGCCGGCGTCCAGTTGTGGCCGCCGCGCTCGATGCCGCGGAGGATGCGCTCGATCAGCGTCGCCAGCGCATCGGCGATCGGCTCGGCTTCGCCGGATTCGTGACGATAGGCGCGGGCGTAGTTCTCCGGCGTCGGCTCGAGTCGGTCGAGGGCCAGCTTGCGAAGCGCCGCCTTGGCGACCTGGGCGACGGCGATCTCGGGCTTGCCGAGCGATGCAGGGCGCGTGGCGTTCATGGCGGATCCGGTCAGCCGAGCGGCGTGGTGAGGCGTGAATCGCGCCCGCGGGTCGCGCGCGGCGGCTCCGGTACATCGCCCGCCGACGCCTGGCCGATCCACGGCGCCTTCTTCGGCAGCACGGTCTGCTGCAACCAGCGCTCGATGTCCTCGGGAGCCTGCGGCTTGCTGAACAGGAACCCCTGCATGATCCCGCAACCGAGGCGGTGCAGGACCTCCATCTGGCGGAGGTTTTCCACACCTTCGGCGATCACGCGAAGGCCGAGCGAGCGGGCCAGCGCGATGATCGCGGTGACGACTGCCGAGCTCTGGGGTGTCATGCCGAGATCGCGCACGAAGCTGCGGTCGATCTTGAGCTCGCTGATCGGCAGCGTCGTGAGATAGGCGAGCGACGAATAGCCGGTGCCGAAGTCGTCGATCGAGATCTCGACGCCGATCTCGTTGAGCCGGTGCAGCGACGGGATCACGTTCTGCAGGTCCTTCATCAGGCCCGTCTCGGTGATCTCGAGCTCGATCATG
>Ga0123337_10003615_pt1 | contig 16353 bp, 8 predicted proteins | sample frozenSSSSmetaG_FD_89792 | JGI IMG/M metagenome (GOLD analysis project Ga0123337, IMG submission 89792) | Glacier valley bacterial and archeal communities from Borup Fiord, Nunavut, Canada, to study Microbial Dark Matter (Phase II) -... | ecosystem: Environmental > Aquatic > Freshwater > Ice >... | reverse complement strand
TAAGATACCTGTGCCGCATTGGCATTGTGCTTTGCCGCCCAGCCAAGAGATGGCGTGGAAAACACCGGGCCATGGTGGGTCCAGTTTACCATATCGGTGGTGGAGAAACACAGGTAATCATCCATTATAAAACCTTTGGAAGTGGCGCTGTCTTCATCATGCCCCGTGAAGAGGAACACCGTATCATTGTGAACCAATGGGGCAGGGTCGGCCGTAAACACAGTTTGTATAATTGGGTTTTGTGCAAAGCTCATTAAAGCTGCTCCCATACCCATCACCGTAAATATTATTTTTTTCATTTGATTGTTATTTCAAGTGGCGCAAAAATTACCAGCTATAATATTCGCATTGCGAAATAGTGGCACTGCATTTTAGGAAGCACTACTATTTTCGGTAACATTCCTGTAAATCATCGCATTAATTTCTAATCTATTTTGAATACTACAGAAGTAGCAAAGGGAATTTTTGCAGGGCAAATAATGGTAAGCCCATCAGCTTCCTGTTTCCATTTCAATTTTCCTTTATGCCCAAGCATCGTTACTTTTTTAACTGCTTTGCCGAGATAGGTTGAATCTGTACCAAGCGATTTAATTTTTAACTGTTCTCCGGGCGCAGGCACGTTCATACAAAATGCATACAACACATTGTTTTTGCCAATGGTGAACCGGAAATCCTTTGTATCAAACTTAAAGTCGGCATGTTTTTTATTAAGCGCACCTCCTGGCAACATTTTTAATTTACCATTTACTATTGGCCCTTCGCCGGGGATGGTCCAGGCACGGCTGCCATAAACTGATTCTCCATTGCGACGCATCCATACGCCCACTTCTTTCAGCATTTTCAGGCTGCCTTCGTCCAGTGAGCCATCTGGTAAAATAGAAATGCAAAGCGCTGCATTCCCATCACGGGCTATGGCCTCAATGACGTATCGTATCATCATATCTGAATTGTAAGTAAAGCCCGGGGCGTAAAACCAATCACCCACCGGTGCTTCAGCTATCCATGGCTGGCTGGTATTGATCTTTTCCGATACTCCAAACTCTTCCGTGTTAACAGTACCATTTGTTTTGTGCCGGAATTTTACAATGCTGAATGTGTTTACTACGCCACGACGTTGCAATGTCCGGTTGTAATAATCTGCCATTACATGTTGCATGGCGTCGGCCTTCAATCCTGTACCTGTTCCATCACCGGTAAAGGGGCCCTGAACTGTTCCATCGGTATAAATAAAATCGGGGTCATAATGCTCCACCACATCCATCATGCGCAATGACCAGTTGGTGGCATACCATTTAGCATATTCAATATGGTTAACAAAGATACCTGCCGGTGGTGGCGACCAGGCAGAGTGCGCTTTTTCATCAACCCCTTTGTACTCCCGCAAATCAATACCATACAGCATACGGGGATCATATCCTTCCGACCATTTCCCTTTGCCATTAGCCAGCGTCAGGTTGCCGTCATAAGGAACACCCTTCTTTGCGCCAGCGGTATCGTTGCCAAATGCGGTCTGCCACCACCACCAGCTATACTCATGGTGGAAGGTGACGCCAAAGCGCATCCCATCTGCACGACAAGCTTTGGCCCATTCGCCAATCAGATCTCTATTAGGCCCGATATTAACAGAATTCCAGGGCTGGTATTTAGAATTCCACAGGTCATAATTATCATGATGTACTCCCTGTATCATTAAATACTTTGCACCTGCATCACGATATATTTTTGTAAGCATGGCCGGATCCAATTTGGCAGGATTCCAGTCCCGCAACAAATCCTTATAACCCGTCTCCGAGGGATGGCCAAATTTTTTGAGATGATTTTTATTTGCTGTGGAATTCTGTACATACATCTTGCGGGCATACCAGTCGCCGCTTTCACCTGCAGCCTGCGGACCGAAATGTACCCAGATACCAAACTTTGCATCACGAAGCCAATCCGGTGAGCCGGGGTAATTTTTTTCGATGGATTCCCAGGTTGGTTTGAAAGGGCCGGGTGTTAATGGTATATCCAATTTCATTTCCGGAAAGGTTCTCCAATCACCTAATGACTCACTGTCAATTGGCTTTGCTACAGGAACAGCGGGCATGGGATTTTTTTGCTGTGCGAACAGACTTATCTGCAATACAAAAAAGGCAAGAAATGAAAACATTTGTTTCATAAACGATTATTTTTTTGGAGGCAAGCTAGTTCCTTCTGTAGTAAGAGTGATTGGTTTAATCGTTCCATCCGGGTTGAAGTAAAGATATTCCACACACACGCTTCTCCTTGTATCTCCGCCGGGCTCTCCGTTTAAACTATAGGAACCATCATGATAAAAAAAATACCACTGTTTTTTAAATTCTATTACAGCAGGATGAATAGTGAATCCATGCTTTGCTGCTTCGGTTACGAAACCACCGTAAGTCCATGGCCCCGTAATTTTTTGAGCAAAGGAATAGCACATCTGTTCCGGTTGTACGCCGGGCGCATCTGCTGCATACACATTATAATAGAGATTGCCTCTTTTGAATAACCAGGGCCCTTCTGAATAATTCCTGAAAGGCATTTTTGTAATGGGGCCATCCAGCTCAGTCATGCTGGGTTTTAGCTTTGCCATATAACAGTCACCATTACCCCAGGCAAGCCATGCTGTGCCGTCGTCATCTATCAATACAGTGGGATCTATGTCTGAGTTTGGACGGTGTGAATCTTTGGTCATACTATCAATAACCAACGGCTTACCAGGTGTTACTTCTGTAAAAGGGCCGGTTGGACTATCACCAACAGCTACTGTAATAAAATGTCCATACTTGCCATCGAGTGTTACATAGAAATAATATTTGCTTCCTTTTTTTACCACTTGTGCCGCCCAGGAGGAGTAGGCATTTGCACCGCCAAAATCCTTAGCTGCCAGTACAGGCCCGTGAGCTTTCCAGTTTTTCATATCGGTGCTGGAATAGCAGAGCCATTCGGGCATATTAAACCATCCGCCAACAGAAGCCGCATCATGACCAACATATACAAACACTTCATCGCCTACTACCAAAGCTGCAGGGTCGGCGGTAAAGACATCCGTAAATATTGGATTTTGTCCGGCTTTGCGTGGAAGCCCTTCGCCCTTAATAATCACTTCATCAATCGCTCCATCAAGCACCGCCTGGTTATTTGGAAACCCCGAGGGATAACCTCTTCCTACTACCCATATACCTGCATTGCGGTTGAGTGCCGGGCCTTTAAAATCAATGAAAGTTGCATTGTTGAATTTGGCTTGTCCTGAAGACCTTACTTCAAAGCGCAATGTTGTTTTATCAAATTTGGCATCATAAACGGCCTGTGCTTTTACATCGTACCATTTACCTGCTGCTACCTCATCTCCATTTACTATACGCCGTGGTTTACCATCGGCGCACAGTACTTCTACAAAATATTTTTTTTGCATGTTGTCAAAGCCAATTGATACATCACCTGCTACGGCTCCTTTTGCTCCTTCCTTGCATAAATAAACCTGCTCTGTACCCAACAGGTTGCATAGCAGGCTGGCTTCGATGCTCCAGCTTTTTTGCATGTCAGCAAAAGCAAGTGGACGTTCAAAGGTTAATACGTATTCTCCTTTCTTTATAGCGAGTGAACGGGTATTGGGCATTCCGCTTACAAACGGAACGGGTACATTATCTGAAAAAATATTAGTTGAAGGACGGGCGCCACGAACCTGTAGAAAGTTACCTTTGCCAGCGTTATCGAAAGCGAAGGGTTGAGGATCTGCAGGACGGCGATCATCTGCAGTGAGTGGATTACCTGCAATTGAAGAAACGGTGTTGCCATTCAATAGCTGCACCTGTTCAAAACGCCAATGGGCAAGTAATTCGCTTTGGGAAAACAAGCTCACCGGGGCAAAAAATAAACCTGCCTGTAGTGCTAAAGAAGCACAGCAATTTAAACTAAGTTTCATCTTTTTAATACAGTCCATTTTCTGCCTATTTAAATTGCCACCAGTCAAAATTGAATAAGTCAGCTTCACCTCCCCTGAAAATAAAATACAGATCATGTATGCCTTTTATTTTTTGTTCCGTTTTAAAAGACTGGGTTTTCCATTGGTTCGAATCACACGTATTTCTAATATTGCAGGAGGCGAGTAAAGGGCCTGTTAAACTATCGACACGAATTTCAATAATGCCTTCACCTGCTGACACACTTGCTGTAAATTTTTTAGCAGCTTTTCTAAAATCTACACTTCTTACTTTGATATAATCACCATTACTGATATCGGTTACGTAAACACCGGTTTCGTTGCTTACTGCAGTTTCTACTCCCTGCTCCCATGCGATGGTTTCTGCTTCGGTGCGTTTAAATGGATCCAGGTTTTGTACCGGTTTAACTCCGGCTACTGTATTCTTTATTCGTGGAATGGTGCCATCGGCGTTGTAAGTAAATTCATCTACGCATACAGAACGGGTAAAACCCCCGCCTCCCGGTAATGCACCATTGTGATAAAAAAGATAAGATCTCCCTTTATAGTCTATGATACCGGGATGATTGGTAAAGGCACCACCCTGCTTTATAACAGGCATAATGGTATCCCGGTAAACCCATGGACCGGTTGCACTTGCAGCGGTTGAATAAGCAAGGTGCTCGGGTACGCCACCCGCAGGGTATAGCAGATAGTATAAGCTGTTGCGTTTGTATAACCACGGTCCTTCTTCATACTCGCTGGGTCTTTTATCGGCGTCTTTGATACGTCTGCTGAAGCCTTCTGCATCCAGGGGCACCGTTATTACATCGCCGGAATAGGAGATCATATCTTCATTCAGTTTCACATATTTTAAATAAGGATTGCCCCAGTACAGGTATGCCTGTCCGTCATCATCTATATAAACTGTTGGATCAATATCTCCGTTGCCGCTATGTACCAGTGGTTTTCCAATCGCATCTGAAAAGGGGCCGGTAGGGCTTGTTGAAACAGCCACACCAATAGACATGCCTTTACCGCCCGACTCATTCATTGGTACATACCAATAAAATTTCCCATTGCGAAAAATACACTGACCCGCCCAGGCATCTTTCTTAGCCCAGCTAAATGTTTGGAGAGATAACGGTGTGCCACGATCTGTCCAGTTTACCATGTCTGTTGTTGACCAGGCGTGCCAGTCTTTCATGGTAAACCAGGTGGATTTATCCTCATCATGTCCGGTATATAAAAATACAGTGTCTTTATAAACTAGGGGTGCAGGATCGGCTGTGTAAATGGTTTGTATAATAGGATTTTGGGCTGATCCGGCAAAAGGATTCATTAACATCATTATGGCCACAATCGCAAATACGCCTAATTTTTTCATCGTGTTTTCTTTATTTTCTGCCGGAGACAATGTACTACGCCAATGGCGTGCAGAGCGTATGCAGAACAATTTGAGTTTAATCATTTGTCTTCAAAATCTTTTCTACATAAGGTAGCTAATTCATCTATGAGAACACAATGTTCATTTTATTCTCTGCTGCAATTCATTTGATGGATTGGGTTTATAAATACCACTCAAACTTTCCACATTTAGCATCATACTTAAATGCTAGAAATTTGCATGGCAATTATTTTTTATAAATTGCTTTCGTTGAACTTTCTCCCCGGGACGATTTGGTAGTTGCACCAATTGAGAGCAGACCGTCTGGTGTAATCGTCCAGTTTTCGGTGGATTTAAATTCAAAAGACTCACCATCCCGTTCGAAATTCATGGTGCTGTTGATCATGAGTATTTTGCCATCTTCTGACCACTTAGCTGTTGACTTTCTTTTAGAACCACCAAACCCTTCAGACTCCACTACTTTACCATCAAAGGGTAAGCTAACAGATGTTGTAACAGGATCACCGCCATTGAAACCAGGGGTAGTTCTTGTTACTGTAATAGCATCGTCTTTTTGTTCAGCCTTTACGGAACGTGCAATCCTCCCTCCAAATTCGCCTAACTCACTTTTTGATTCATCCAGTTTCCAATCACCTGTAAAACTGGTGCGTTGTGCGCTTAAGGAAAATGAACTACAAATCATCATTGTTATGGCCATCATTGCCGGTAGCGACTTGCCAAAAAGAAAACTTTTCATGTGTTTGTTATTTAAGGATTATAAAAAAATCAGCAGGTAAAACGATCAGTAAAACCAGCTTCTAAAAAAATATTATTAATTATGAAAAACAATAACTTTTGCGCAATCAATAGTCAGGTGAAGAGATTTTCAATTATATAAGATTCATTTGGCTAAAGTACTGCTTATGTGAATTCATTTAAACCGTTTAACTTTTCTTCGACATATTTACCTTATTTAAAGACATTATTTTCATATTCTCATTTTTTCCAGTGCCGTTTATGTTGGGAGCTACCGATCGTTTTGTAAAAAATACTTCTCAACTTCAAACGAATACCAGGAATGAACGAAAATGCAATACGCATTACATGGGAATTAAATATATTGGTAAAGCGGTGGAACTTTAAATAGATTGCCACGTAGCACAACCTTTATGAGTTTACTTATATTGATAGAAAGATTAAGATGTTCCGTTAGCATATTACCTTAATTTGCTTCCCCTAAAAAAAACAGGAGGAATGAAGAATCATCCCTCCTTTGATTGATTGCACATCAATTGCCAAATTGACTTACGTATACCAATTAAAAAGCAACACATTTCAACTGGCCAATTGTAATTTTTTAAAAGCTAGCAATGCAAATTAACAACCGGCCATTTACCTGCTTGTAAAAGAAGGCTTCGAATGCGTTTTTCGGTTTTCCAAATATGATCGCCTAAATGATTATTATTCAGAAGATAGATTTTAGCCCATCTACATTTTTTCCTCACTTACACAGATAGCAACGGACAGAAAAAAAATGATTAGTACGGGAAGCGCTCCAGCCTATCCACTCTGCAATAATGTGGTCTATACTTTTTTCACACTGCTATTGCCTGCCTTGTGTTCCCTGTGACAAAACAAATTGTTGGTCTACGAAATTGCTAATACACTAAATAAGAAAACCCGGTCTGTTGACCTTTTACTTAAAAACAGGCGTAAAAGTTTCCAATGCTACAGCACGGTCACGCATTACCAGTGTATCGGTAGATGTTACCTGCATGTTATTACTAGTCAGATCCACATTGTAGTTCAGGTAAAGTGCATCACGATCTTTACTACCCCAACTATTTTTTTCGCCTTTTTTTACAAATTTACCAGACCCGGAAGCTGTAACACCTGCGGTTATTGATGTAATGGAACAGTTACCGGAAGCATCAAAACTAAGTTGTAAAGTACAGTTCACATTGGTTCCCGTGGCGTTCTTAAATACAACCGGGAAATTAAGTTTACTCAACGAAACGGTTGTTAGCTTATTAACTTCATCGCTTTCAACATATTGCTTATGCCTTACCACTGTTTGATTTACGCTTCCTGTGATTACATCGGCGCCACGGCGCAGGTAGTTTCCGTGCCAGCTATTTACGTACTTAAGCGCATAAATAACGAAGTCACGAGGTTTTACTACCCAATGAGCATCAATACTACGGTTGGGATTAACAACAGATGCAGTGCCTTTTAGAATGGAATCAACACCTTTAACACCTTTCAATACAACCGGAAGCGCATAGTTATTGTCCAGTGCCAATGGATCTTCAAAAAAAGCATCTGTTAGTTGCAACTCCACCCCCCCGAGAAAGCTCCCTTTTGGGATGTTGATTTGGTTTGAGGCCAACTGGTAATAATTAGCAGGCAAAGGAAGTATCTTTCTGCCACCTTTGTTTGATGGGAAAAATAACCTGGTAGAAAGCGATGTATCAACCGAAAAATTAAGCAGGATATCTTTACTATTTTCACGCACACCACCAGTGGTAGCATTCAGCAAAACCTTGCGTTGATTATCGAGGGTATTATCAATCAATAAATCTTCGCCTAACTCAACTGTCCTTATGGGAAATTGAGTACCAAAATAAACTGTCTGGTAAGCAGTATCAGGATGGTTGATTTCGTTATTTTTCAAACACCCGGTTAACGCAGAAACCGAAGTAATCGCTAACCCTAAAAAAAATTTATTCATTTTCATGTCTTAGTATTTTAAATAAACCTGTTATTACTTCCAGCCTTTGTTTTGAGATAAATTACTAAACTTCAGCACCTCAGAGTTTGGTAACGGACCATAATTCATGTAATCTGCATAAGTCCTGTTCTCTACATCCAAAGGACTGTACATGTTGCCATTAACATCCAGGCCCCGTGCAGTTTCATTCAAGTTTACTTTCCAGCGGCGCAGATCCCAAAAACGGAAGCTTTCGAAACACAGTTCCAACCGGCGTTCATTGCGGATCAAGTCACGCATTTTAATTTGATCGGCTTTGCATTCCTCTAAATAGGCATCTCCGTTTGTTGTACCTACCCCTGCCCTGCTACGGATTTTTTTTATTACATCGTAAGCAGAATATGCACGGGTTCCAACTCCTGTTGGCCCCCATGCCTCATTGGCAGCTTCAGCATAGGAAAGATACATTTCAGTATAGCGAATACGGGGTATAAGATGGTTTTTACCGCTTGTTGAGGCAGGATTACGGTTTACATCCATACGCAGACGCTTTTTCATATAATAACCTGTACGGGTAGAAGTTCCCCTTATGTTGATACCATCATCAGTGCCAGACTGACTACCAGTAAGAATTACCTGGTTGCTCACGCCTGCCTTGCTACCGTTGTAAATAATATACTTGGCAAAACGTGGATCTCTTGAGGCATACGGATCTACCGAATTATAATTTGCGTTGCTATGACTGATAGGATATCCGTTGGCCATAGGAAAGGCATCTACCAGATTTTGCGTTGGATTCATATTTCCGTTACCATATAAAGTAGGCGGAAAGTTGGCCGTCTCCTGGCTACCTTCATTGGTAACAACATTTTCCCTCCAAATGAATTCAGGAGGATTGGTGCCACCGCTAATATTGTCGATCTCCGTTTTATTTTCATAATAAGTGACCCCGGTAGCAGGTAATGCATTAACACCACCTTTATGATCAATTACAGCACCTGCAAATTCAGCGGCATTGGCCCATGTGCCGGTATTTGACGCATGTTGAAACGCAGGACTGGCAGCCAGTAAAGCAGTTCTGGCCCTGAATGATCTGGCGATTAACCCATTGAATAACTGACGGGAATATTGCCCCATCACCCGATTATATACTGCAGGCTTTTGCGTTACTACTTTGAAACGATCAGGAATCTGGCTGACATTAGTTAAGTCATTATATTCAAGTGGCAAATTTGCTTCAGCACTATCCAGGTCTTTATAAATTTGCTTTACGCATGCCTCAAATGTGGCACGGGGTGAATTAAGATCAGATTCAATCGTCTGCAGCGTTGTAACGATGGGCACACCCATCAACTGACCATCTTGTGTAAAACCTCCGTGCGTACGTAGCAGGAAATATAGGTGAAGGGCACGCAAACCATAAGCCTCACCCTTCATTCTCATATTAAAAAGTTGCCTTGCTTCAGGATCTAACGCCCATTTTACACTATCTGCATTTGCAATAAAAAGATTTATATACTGCAAAGCGCCATACGACCCGTCCCATACAGAAAGGGGATTGTTTGTAGCGGCCCACCCCCCGGTTGCTATTTGTAAAAAGTTATTAGCCCTCTGATTAGTAACCGCATCATCCGTCGCATACTCGCTGTTGTTATAATAACCGGGGATGGTTCTGTACGCATTCATCAAAAATCCCTGTGCGTAGTTACCATCGGCATACATTTCATCCACGCCTTTCAAATTCTCCGGGTCTGCCTCCAATACTTTTTTACAACCTGTAAAAAGCAGCACGATCAGCCCGATAAGTATCAATTTTATTTTCATATAATTTCTCTTTATTTGTTTGTTAAAAAGCTGCCTTAACACCCAGATTATAAAAACGGTATTGGGGAGCTGTTCCTATATTCATTTCCATTAGTTCCCGCTCTTTAGATACCACAAGCAGATTATCACCCAATACATATACGCTCAAGCCGTGAACAAAGGAGTTCTTAAAAATATTTTCATTGAAATCGTAGGTAAACTGTACTCTGGACAGGTTAAAACGGTTGGTTTTGTACATCCAGAAGGTGGAATTCTGATAATTGTTGTTACCGGCAGTAGTAGTCAGGCGTGGATAAGTAGCCGTATTTTTAGTTGCCGCTGTCCAGCGATTCAATACTACTTCGGAATATTTGCTGTCGCTTCTGGCCCAAAAGTAGGAGCTGTTTTTATAGCCGACAGCGCCTGTTTGTCCGCTACCCAGTGCAAACATTGTTAAATTCTTCCATTTTAAGGTAAGATTTACACCGTATGAAAACGGAGCAGCAGCGAAGCCGTTTTTACCCAATTCTACCTGGTCGCTATTATTAATAATGCCGTCATTATTAATATCCTTATATTTTATATCTCCCGGCTTGATAGCACCAAAGAAAGTTTGAGTGGGGCGGCTATCTATTTCAGCCTGGTCCTGAAAAAATCCCTCACTAATGTATCCAAAGGAAGCATCTAAATTCCGGCCTGCTCTATATTGATAAGCTTCCGGAGAAATTTCGTCTCTTTGAACAGCTTTGGAAGAATACATCATACCGGAAACACCCACAGAGTACTTTAATTGCCCGATTTGGTTATTTACATTGGCTGCAAAATCAAAGCCGGAACGCTTGTCTTTATTAAAATTTAAATACGGACGAAAATCACCGGAACCTGTGAAGTAGGAAGGATACAATGAACCACCTCTTGAAAGCAGGCCATTGGTATTTTGTGAAAAATAATTAATATCTAAAGTGATCAGGCTTTTGAACAATGAAGCCTCCAGGCCAGCCCGAACTTCTTTTCTTTGAATGAATGTAAGATTTGGATTACTTATGCGCCCTGACATTGTTGTGAACCCACCCGAAGCACCATCACGCCACTGGTAATAGCCGCCTAAATTACCGTCATTACCATAAGTACCTGCATACAAATAATAGTCTGTCGGAACGGTGCTATTTGGCCTTGTGCCGGTTATATCCAAATCCTGTTTCAAAGATGCATAAGAGGTTGTAATTTTCAGATTATCAACAAATGACACTGCATCCTTGAAAAATTCTTCATCGCTGATTCTCCATCCAAGCGATACTGTTGGAGATAAGGCATTCCTTTTATCTTCCGGAAGTTTAGCAGAATGGACGTATGCGCCGGAAAAATCCACGTAATACTTTTGAAGGTAGTTGTAACCCGCCTGGAATCCCAGGTTTGTATTCCGGATAGGATGATAATCGCTTCCACCAGCGTTACCGCTAATACCGTTACCGGCATCGCTTGAGTTTTGCGTCATATACCACCATCCCAGCAAAGCAGCGGTTACATTGTGGTTGCCGCTAAACGTGCGGTTATAGTTAAATTGAGAGCGGAATGAATTGGTTTGAGAATAAGTAGTCTGGCCAATTGATTCGTTGGTAGTGTTTCCATCAGTACCATACTTTCTTAGGGAAGTAATAACATCCCGGCCATTTACATTTGACCATTTGGGCTCATAGGTTGCATAAGCCACCTGGTAAGCTTCAGAATACAAAGACCGGTAATCCATACTGTAAGAAGCCTTAAAAGACAACCCTTTAGCGATTGAACCTAAATTGGCCGCTGCCCCTACATTATATAAAAATGTACGGCCTTTTCTTTTAATGTAGCCGGCCGCCAGCATATCTGCAAATGCATTGGTCTGATTGGTAGATATGCCTCCTAAAAGATACTGGCCGTCAATCAAATGACCGCTGCTTAAAACAGTGGCTTTGTTCAGGGGAAAATTACTTGTATCTAAACTGCTAATGGGAATCAATGGAGAAACCAAATTAGGGCGCAACGTAGAGGAGGCCCCCCAAAAATCGCCCCGGCCTGCGTAACTGTCAGACATATTGATGGCAACATCTGCTGAAGCACTCAACCATTTGCTAACATTCATATCTACATTTCCCCTTACGTTAAACCCGAAATCTTTGTTGTTTTTCTGGTCTCCGTAGTTCATGATGCTGTTGTTGTTTGTTAGTCCAAGGTTAGTATAATACCTGGCCAACTCGTTTCCTCCGGAAATCTCGGTGGTTACATCTGTTCTTCGATAGGCATTTTTAAGATAATCGGAATTGAAAAAATCAATATCTGCGAATCTATAAGGATATAACCCAGACCGTGTACTATCAATTTCTCCTTGGCTATACCTTGGTTTGAGGATAGTTGCGTTATCATTACGCTCGGCTTCGTCATATAGGGTCATATAATCTGCAGCATTCAAATATTTGGGATAACTTTTTGGAACAAAGAAACCCGTATTAGCCCGCACATCAATTTTTAAAGGTTTAACACTTCCTCTCTTGGTTGTAATGAGAATCACCCCCTTTGAAGCATTGCTACCGTACAGCACCACAGCACTGGCGGCTTTTAATATAGTAATAGATTCTATTTCAACCGGACGCACATCAGTGGCCAGACGGGGAACCCCATCTACCAATATCAGTGCTCCCTGTCCCCAAATATTACTATTGCCCGTATAGCCGCCAACAAAACTCTGGAGATTATCAAGGCTATACGTGGCATAATTTTTCTTAATCAACTCAGCCACATTTACCACTGATACACCACCCAACAGATCTTTCTTCGCAACCGATCCAAAAGCAACATTCACAACAGTATCAGTTTTTGGCGGCTTTTGTACTTCCACCGCATCCTGCGCTGATGCGGTTACCCCAATCAATAAGGAGGTCGCAATCAGAACAAAACAGGTCTTTATATTTATTTTCTTCATTTAGTTTAATTTTTATTTGTTACCAACCTGGGTTTTGCTTAAAATCGGAATACATATTAGCGTCACTTGCAACAAACGGTATCCAATAATGACGTTCTCCAAACTGTCTTTGAAATAATATACGTTCCCTGAAGTTTTTCACTTTTGCGTTTCTTGGGTTAGCATAAATTTCACTATTAGGCATATCACGGTCAAACTCGATGGCTTTTTTTAATGTATAAGGCTGCTCAGTTAATAATAGCCAGCGTCTGAGATCCACAAACCGATGTCCTTCAAAAGAAAGTTCCACTGCACGCTCCCTTCTGTATTCACTCCGGAAAGCGTCCTGCGACCCGAGGAATTTGACGGCAACATGACCTAAACCTAATCCCGGCCGATCCCTTACAAAATTAACCGCCTCTACTGCTGTTTTACTATAACCCGGTGCCTTACCAGTTGGTGAGTTATAACCTTCAGATGCCGCTTCAGCATACAACAGGTACACATCAGACAACCGCAGAAAGCTTAATACCATTGTATTATTATCCCTATACCCATCCCACTCGTTCATTAGCTTTGATATATACTTTGAAAGCATATAGCCTGTGAACACAGCTTTATTAGGATTATCTGTTCTGTATAAGCCACCGGTATATAGGCTGGCATACTGTCTGAATTGATTGTTTCCTACGTTACCGGCATTATTAACCGCTTTTTCGCCATCAATCATAATATCATGGTAGAAACGGGGATCTCTGTTTTTCCATGGATATTGCGGGTCATAGCCAGATTCAGGATCTGCTGTTTCGGGATCCGTAATAGGCATGCCATTGGCCATCCCGTAATAATCAACATAGTTAGCAGTAGGGTAACACTTAATACCAGAATTGAGGATGGTAGGTGGACGATAATCATTCACCTGGTTCCAACGAAAACGGCCCGCAGCACCCGCTAAACTTTCCATAAATATCGCTTCCTTAAGCCCGGGTATTTTTCCACCCTGGTTATAGGTGTTAAAGATCTCAGCATATTGAGAAAAATCAGCCAGTTGGTAACGACCTGTTTCTTCGATCAGTTTTAATGTTTGCCCCAAAACATCTGCAGCTTTCTTTGAGTACGCTGCATTGTAGGCACTATTGCCGGTAGCTTCTCTGTTCATTAAAGGGCTTGCTGCATAAAGCAGGTTTTTGCCTAAAAAGGCCATTGCCATAATTTTATTGATTCGGAAATTGTTATTTCCTTTCGTTTGCAGACCTACCGTAGTTTCGTCCCAATCTACAGGAAGTAAATCTGCAGCCTTCTGAAAATCCGCTGCTACTTTATCTGCTGCTGCCTGGTAACCTAGTTGTGGAAGTTTAGGTGTTTCATCCGTAGGCAAAACCACATCAATATAGGGAATATGCCCCCAGTACTGCATCAGCATGAAATGATACCAGGCTCTGAAAAAGTACAACTGGCCCGCAACAAGTTTTTTTTCCTCTTCGGTTGCATCTTTCATTAATTCGAGATTGGCTATACCGATGTTGGCTTTGCGAATTGAATACCAGGCGAGTCCCCATAGACTTCCCTTATCCCAGTTATTTTGACTGGATGGATTTCCCCCCGGTCTGATCCATGAACCATAAAAGATGGTATTCCACACCGGGTAATTTCCCTGGTCGATACTATTGGCCCATAACCGGGTTTCTGCCGGTTCCCAATATTCATCCTCTCCCCAGTTCCAGTTACTATGACCGGCGTTTTGAGTTGAACTCATTATTGGAATGGCACTATAAAGTTCTTCAGTCCAACCTTGAAAATTTCTAAAATCCTTAAAGGGAGCTGTTGGTTCTATATTGGTAAGCGGTGACTTATCCAGGTATTTTTTGCAGGAGCCCAACGTTAGCATAACGCTTAAGCCGATCGTTAAGAGTATTATTGATGTTATATATCTTTTCATTGTTCTTAAAATTTAAAGATTGATGTCTAAACCTAAATTGAAACGCCTTAGAGTAGGATATGCGCCATTACTACCGTCACCTGAACCAGAGAAATTCGATTCGCGGTCATCCGGCATCTTGGTCCACAAAATCAAATTGTTTCCATTTGCATAAATCCGCACCGACTTCATTCCCAGGTGGCTGACGAATTTTCCATTTAAAGTATAAGCTATTTCTGCATTTTTCAGACGTACGTAGGAACCGTCATATGCATACCTGGTTGCTTCACCACCATTGGGGTAGAGTGTACTCCATCTTGGCAGCGGCATTTCACCTCCACCATCCTTTGCCCAGAATGCCCCTTCCACATAAGCCACATTTGAATTAGGATAGGTATTAAAAGTTGGAAATCTAACCTGGCGGGTTACGTTGTTAACACCATAAAACTGCACAAAGAAACTCAGGCCTTTCCAGTCTAAACCAATGGTTGCATTGTAGGTGTTCTGGGGTGAGCCACTGTATCCATAGGCGTCTTGGTCATACTGGTCAATGACTCCATCACCGTTGATATCGATGATTTTGTAATCGCCAGACAATTTGTTTTGATCGTTGGTAGCCCGCTGGGCAGTTCCATACATATCATCCCAGGTTTGCAGGAAACCATAATCTAAGTAAGACCGGTATTGATTGATCATATAACCGGCCCTTTTTTGATAGTCGGGTAACAGCTCGGGATCATCGCGGAAAATAATTTTATTTTCAGCATGTGTCATATTCATATTTGCGTAAACACGCACTTTGTTTCCAAGCGTTTCACTAAGCCGAAGTTCAATCTCATAGCCCTTGCCTTTTACCCTTCCTAGATTGGCTTGCGGAGCACTTACTCCAAAATAAGTAGGAATAGCACGCTCATTACCATTAATTATAATATTGGTTCGGTCGTCATTATATACATCTACATTTCCTGCGACCCTTCCGTTAAAAAGTGAGTATTCAACTCCTAAGTTACTTTTTTTCACTGTCTCCCAGGCAAGGTTAGGATTGCCCAATTGCGACACTCTATAGAAAGTATAGGGCGTATTGGCTAACGGACTGCCCATTTGGGTATTGCCTCCAAAATTCAACTGGTCAGCATAAGCGTTACGGCTACCAGAGTTATCATCCCCCACTATACCCCAGGAACCTCTCAGTTTTAATGAATTGATAAAGCTTATTTTTTCCATGAACTTCTCATTCGTAAGCACCCATCCCGCAGAGAAGGAAGGAAATAAATCGAACCGGTAGTCTGGACCAAACTTAGCAGAGCCGTTATAAGCACCGTTAATTTCAATAGGAAATCTTGCGTCATAATTATATGTGGCACGAAAAATCCAGGCTTCCCGAAACTCGGGAAATACACTTCCGGTAGCATATTTTTGACGTTCCATCATGGCAAGTCCCGCTACATCGTGTTTCCCGAATTTATTGGCATAATTTAATCCAAGCTGGTAGTTGGAACGACGGTAGGTTTGTCCTGTATTCACGTTCCCTGCCTGTGTAAGCCAGCGAACCGGGTCAAAGTAATCGAGCTGTGTACCGGTATTTATCGGCGTTTCGAGTGTTACCACTCCAGTCTCCGGATCGATCCATTTACGTTGCGGACCATTAAACCGATCATCTATGCCGCGGCCATCT
>Ga0123337_10003610_pt1 | contig 16371 bp, 13 predicted proteins | sample frozenSSSSmetaG_FD_89792 | JGI IMG/M metagenome (GOLD analysis project Ga0123337, IMG submission 89792) | Glacier valley bacterial and archeal communities from Borup Fiord, Nunavut, Canada, to study Microbial Dark Matter (Phase II) -... | ecosystem: Environmental > Aquatic > Freshwater > Ice >... | reverse complement strand
GCTTTATGCTCGTGCCAACGCTGCTCGACCGCTTAGAGCATTTCGGTTTTGTCTCCTTCCACCATGCCCGATCCTGTCGCCGTCAACTCCATGTTCGCCCGTATCGCCCGTCGTTATGACGTGGCGAACCGCCTTTTGAGCGGCGGCGTGGATACCTGGTGGCGCCGCCAGCTCGTGGCCGCGGTAAAGCTCCATAACCCGAAAGACATCCTCGACCTCGCCACCGGGAGCGGAGACGTAGCGTTCTCCCTCAGCCATCGACTTCCCTCAACCGTCAAGATCATCGGCATGGATTTCTGCCAGCCCATGCTCGACGAAGCCGTCGTCAAACAACGCGCCAACGGTCATTACCCCAACATCGCCTTCCTCCACGGCGACGGCATGGCCCTGCCCTTGGCCGACGCCACCTTTGACGCTGTCACCATTTCCTTCGGCCTGCGCAACATGGCCGACCGCCTGCAGTCCCTCCGTGAGATGCACCGCGTGCTCCGCCCCGGCGGACGCCTCTATGTCCTCGAATTCTCGCAGCCCCACGGCTGGTTCAAGCCGCTCTATTATTTTTACACCAAGCGCATTCTCCCGACGATCGCCGGTCTGGTGACGGGAGATCGCCCCGCTTACGATTACCTGAACGCCTCCATCGAGCGTTACCCCGACTACCAATCGATGTCCGCCGAAATTCGCCAAGCAGGCTTCGGCTCGGTGTCGGTCAAGCGTATGACCTTCGGCATCGTGGCGCTCCACGCCGCCGTAAAAGCCGCCTGATCCAGACCAGCAAGATTCGATTTCCGAAGTAGGGCGTGACCGCTGGGCGCGCCGCTCCGCTCAGTTAAACGACTTCCCGCAACCACAGGTGCTCTGCGCGTTCGGGTTTTTGATTTCAAACCCCTTGCCGTGCAGTCCGTCGTCAAAATCGATGTGCGAGCCATCCAGATACGCCAGACTCGTGGGATCGACGAGAATCTTAACGCCTTCGCTCTCGAAAGCCTGGTCATCCGTCTTGGGCTCGTCGAAGGACATGCCGTATTGGAACCCCGAACACCCGCCTGTTTCCATCAACACACGGAGCAATTTACCATCGGCCGGAAGCTCTGCCTGCATGGTCCTGACTTGGGTGGCTGCGCGTGGACTGAGCGTGATCATGACCCCGCAACCTAGACGCTCATCGTGATCTGTCAATGGGTGTAGCACTTTCCGTGCTAGGTCCGATTTCGCCTCTTGCCAGAGTCCCCACTCTAGCCTTCGCTCCCATACCGTGGCAGCCATAAAACACATCTTCAACGAACTGCACTATGAGATGATCCGCACCATCGCAGAAGGCGGCATGGGCGTCGTTTACGAAGCCGTCCAGCGAGGCGCCGGCGGCTTCACCAAGACCGTCGCGGTCAAACTCATCCGCGAGGAGTATTCGACCATCCCCGAGTTCCAAAAAAATTTCATAGGTGAGGCGCGTCTCGTCGCGAATCTCATTCATACGAACATCGTTCAGACCTACCATCTCGGCCAGATCGGCGGACAATATTTCATGGTCATGGAGTTTGTGCAGGGTGTTAACCTCGAACAATTCCTCGAACGCCACGCCGCCCTCGGCCGCCGCATGCCGGTGGACTTGGCCGCCTTCATTGTTTCCCGCATCGCTCGCGGCCTCACCTACGCCCATCAAAAACGCGACAAGGAAGACCGCCTCCTCGGCATCGTCCACCGCGACATCGGCCCTAAGAACGTCATGATCGCCATCGAAGGCGACGTGAAACTCACCGACTTCGGCATCGCGAAAGCCCTCGACCTCATGCACAATGAGGAAGGGCAGGTCATCGCCGGCAAAGACGAATACCTCTCCCCCGAACAGGCCAGCTACGCCGTCACCGACGCCCGCGCCGACCTCTTCCCCCTCGGCATTGTTCTCACGGAACTGCTCCTCGGCCGAAACATCTTCCGCGACGCCGACCGACTCACGTCCCGCCAGAACATCCTCAATCTGCCCATCCCGCAGTTCTCCACGCTGCGCCCCGAAATCGACCCGAAACTCGAAGTCATCATCCAAAAGTCCCTCCAGCGCGACCGCGAGAAACGCTACGCCAGCGCCTACGAGATGATGAACGCCCTCGAAGTCTACCTTTACAGCGACGGCTACGGCCCCACCAATGAAAAGCTGGGCGTTTATCTCAAGGAAATCATGGAGGCCCAAAAACCCTCCGACCCCACCAACCCCACTACCCCCATCCGCCTCCGCCTGATTCCATGAGCGGTCCCGGATTTAGCCACGACCTGCGCCAGCGCCAAAACCAGTCGCTGGTTCTCGCGCCACAGCTTCGCCATTCGCTCAAAATCCTTCAGGTCGCCGCCCTTGATCTCCGCTCTGTGATCCAAGAGGAACTCCAGAGCAACCCTACCCTCGAAGAATTGCCCATGGACGGCGTCAGCCTCGACCAGGAGCAACAGGAAAGTGCCAACGAAAATAACGAAAGCGGCGAAGGGGCGGACAACCGCGAGGAGATGGATTTCTCCAAGGAATACGACATCCTCACCAAGCTCGACGACGATTGGAAAGACTACATGTCGCAGGCCGGCGGCACCCAGACCCACACCGCCGAGGATGCTGAACGCCGCCAGCATTTTTTCGATTCCCTCGTAACCGAAACCTCCCTTCAGGAACACCTGATCCGCCAGGCCGAACTCGCCGACACCCCGGACGACGTGATGAAGGCCATGAGCTACCTCGTCGGCAGCATCGACGACCGCGGCTTCCTCACCCAAGGCCCCTCCGACGTCGCCCTGCAATCCGGTCTCCCCCTCGACGCCGTGCAAGAGGCCGTGCGCCAGCTCAAGACCTTTGAGCCCGCCGGCATCGGCGCGGCCAACCTTGAGGAATGCCTCCTCCTTCAGCTTCAGGCCAAGAATAACGGAGACGGTCTCGCCGCCCGCATCATCAAAGATCATTTCCTCCTCCTCACCCGCCGCCGCATCCCCGAGATCGCCCGCAAGCTCGGCGTCCACACCGACGACGTGCAGGACGCCATCGAGGAAATCGGCGCGCTCGACCCCGCCCCCGGCCGTCGCTTCGCCGAAGATAGCAACCGCGTCGTCGTGCCCGACGTCACCGTCGAAAAAGACGACGGCGAGTGGAAGATCCATCTCAACAGCGACTACATCCCCCGCCTGCGCATCTCCAGCACCTACAAGGACCTCATCGCCAAGGGCTCCCTCTCCAAGCAGGAACGCGATTACGTCCGCGAACGCATCCGCTCCGGCAAGTTCCTCATCAACTCCATCGAGCAGCGCCAGCAGACGATCGAGCGCATCACCCGCGAAATCATCAAGGTCCAGGGCGAATTCTTCGCCGAAGGCGTGTCCAAGCTCCGCCCCCTCACCATGACGCAGATCGCCGATGTCGTCGGCGTCCACGAGACCACCGTCAGCCGCGCCATCGCCAATAAATACATCAAGACCCCGCACGGCGTCTTCGATTTCAAGTTCTTCTTCACCCCCGGCTATCAGAACGACAGCGGAGCCTCCGTTTCCAACACCAGCGTGAAGGAAATGATCAACGATCTCATCGCCATCGAAGACCGCAGCCACCCGCTGAGCGACCAAGAGATCGTCGTAAAACTTCAGGAAAAGGGCATCAACATCGCCCGCCGCACCGTCGCCAAGTATCGCGAAGAACTCGGATTGCTCCCCAGCAACCTCCGCCGCGAATACGTCTGATCGGCCTGCCAATCGACAGCGTTCAGCCCTTCTTTATCTTCTGAACGAACGCCGCAAATCCCGCGGCCTGCGACTTCAGCCTAGCCAGAATCTCCGGCGTCGTGATGCCACCCGTCGCTCCGAGATGCCCATGCACCGCCGGGATGAAAACCCGCTCGGGATAGAGGTAGGCATTGCGATAGCCAAAGATGGCCTGCAACTGCTCCACCGGACGCAACGCACCCCACACGCCCGCCGCGATGCCGGTGAAGGCCACCGGGCGATGTTCAAAGCTCTCGGGGAACTTCAGCATATCGATGAAGTATTTCAGGACGCCCGGCATGCCGCCGTTGTATTCCGGCGTCACCACATGCAGCCCGTCGCTCTCCAAAATCGCGTCATTAAAACGCGCGAAAGAAGCTGGCTTCGCCGCATAGGCCGACGGCAGAAAAATCTCTGTCGGCAGCTCCGCCAGATCCACGACGGTCGGCTTGTAGCCGAGGTCCTTGTAGATCGCCTCCAACTGCGCGACGACCTTGCGCGTATTGCTGTCGGGACGGTTCGTGCCGGACAAAAGGACAAGTTTCATGCTCGGAAGACTGCCCGACCGAGCGCTTCTGGCAAGCGCACGGTCGAAGCAGAAAAACTCCGAGTCATTTCCGGCGTAGGAGCCCATTTATGGGCGATTCCCAGCCCCGCCCGATCACTTCCAATCGTAGCGCACACGGTAGGTGATCTTCTTTTCCTCGTCCGGCTTAAGCTTAACGCGAAACTCCGCCGTCTGCGCATCGGTCTTTTCAGAGGGGGCGGATTGCTGGACGAGGCTCCAATTCGGCCCGCGATTCAAGTGCTCGACGACCCGCACTTCGATGGTGTCGGCCTTGCGATTGCGCAGCGTGATTTCGTAGGCCTCCTCCAGATAGTCGTTGCGGTTGCTCGACTGCGAATCCGTGACCTTCCGCTCCGCCACGATATCGAACACGTCGCCGGTGTAGATGCGCACCGTCTCGTTCTTCGCCGTGTGGTCGATGTTGTTCTCACCCACAAACTCCAGGCGCCCGTCCGCCGAATCCTGACGGTAAAAACGCGTGCGCCCCTTCGGCAATGGAAGACCGAGGCCGCCGTTTTCCTTCGTGTTCTTGAACTCGCGCACCGTCGCGACCTTTGCTCCGTATTTCTGCTGGTCAAAGATGTAGAGCTGCGGCGCGGTCACGCCGGTCGCCCGCAAAAACTCGACTTGCTTCGTCTCCTGATCGCGGAGCGTCACGGTGCGCGGCAGCGAATAGAGGTGAAACTCGTCAAAGGCCTTCTCGGTGACGTCGGCTGCCGCAGCAGCCGTTCTCATTAATTTTGGGGCAAACGGATCCGCACTGACCGAAACCGCTTCCTGCACCCGATTCACATCACCCGCCATGAGCTTGATCGTCGCATCCTTGAAAGTCTTGCCCGTGTTATTCGTCACCGTCACCCAACCGACGATGTCCACTTGGTCGCCTTTCTCAGGCGCCACAAAATTATACGCTGCCTGCCAGCTCATCCCGCCCGTGATATAGCCGAGTTCGGCGTCCAGCTTGCCGGCCTGGGCGGCGTTCAACTGCCATGACAACGTCGGCTGAAGAATCGTGCCATCGCCCAGCGCCGGAAATACCGGCTGGCCCGGCAGCGAGAAACGCAGTTTCCCGTCCACCTCGATGATCGGCGACGCCGCTTCCCCGCCCGCCTTGTAGCCGCTCCGGATGACCCGGCCCTTCACCACGTATTCCTTGGCGTTCTGGTCGGTCACAAGAAAATCGAGCGTCTTGCCCTCGTTGAGCGAGAGCAGCAGCCCCTGCGACGCGGCGTCGGCGCGGTAGCTTTGTTCTAGGATACTCAGCCCCACCTTGCCGTCCGCATCGAGCAGAACCACCGAATCCGGCTCCAGTTGCGTGGTCACGCCCGCAAAATTCACGAGGTTGACGCCCTCCTTAAGATCGAGCGGGATCGTCTCGCGCACCACGGCGAAATTCTGGTTATAGATCGTCAACGCCGGCCCGGCGGCCAACGACAGGGGAAGCAGCGCCACGGCCACACTAAACAGGGGATGAGTTTTCATGGTAACGAAGATGGGGTCTAACCCATAAGACACCCCAAGCGCGAGTTTCTTGGAAGTTTCCTAAATCTTCTTTGCCTCCCCGCCTCTTTGCGTGAGCCTTGCCGCTTCGCGCATGGAAATCTTTCTCGATAACAACGACCGCCCCGCCCACCCCGGCGTCCCGCCCATCGATTTCCGCGCGGCCCTCAACGACGAGCAATTTGCCGCCGTCACTGCCGAGCCCGGCCCGCTCCTCGTCCTCGCCGGCGCCGGCTCCGGAAAGACCCGCACCCTCACCTACCGCGTCGCCTACCTGCTCTCGAAAGGCGTCCGCCCCGCCGAGATTCTCCTGCTCACCTTCACGAATAAAGCCTCCAAGGAGATGCTCCACCGCGTGCAGGAGCTCACCGGTATCGAGCCGGGCCGCTTCTGGGGCGGCACGTTCCACTCCATCGGCAACCGCGCCCTCCGCATCTACGGCGACGCCATCGGCCTCCAAAAAAACTTCACCATCCTCGACGCCGACGAGTCCGAATCGCTCCTCAAGCAGGTCGTCGAAACCGAGAGCAAGCTGTTCTTCAAGGACAAGACCAACCCCAAGCCCGGCCCGCTCTTCAACGTCCTCTCCCTCGCCCGCAATACCCAGAAACCCATCGTCGAAACGGTCGAGCGCTTCTTCCCGCAATACGACGAGATCAAGCTCATGCTCCCGCCCTTCGCCGCCGCCTACGCGGAAAAAAAGCGCGCCCAAGGCGTCGTGGACTACGACGATCTCCTCGAACTCTGGCTCGAACTTCTCACCAAGGCGCAGGACGTCGCCGCGTATTTCGCGAACCGCTTCAAGCACATCCTCGTCGATGAATACCAGGACACCAACACGATCCAGTCCCAGATCGTGGACGCCCTCGCCAAGCACCACCGCGTGATGGCCGTCGGCGACGACGCCCAGTGCATTTATTCGTGGCGCGGCGCCGACTTCGAAAACCTCATGACGTTCGAAGACCGCCACCCCGGCACGGTCATCCACCGCATCGAGACCAACTACCGCTCCACCCCGCAGATTCTTCAGCTCGCCAACGGCGTTCTCCAAGCCCAGCCCAAAGGCCGCCACTTCGACAAAGAACTCCGCGCCTCCCGCAAAAACGGACAGAAGCCCCTGGTCGTCCAAGCCATCGACGACCGCGAACAGGCCGAGTTTATCCTGAAGCGCGTCGGCTCGCTCATCGAAGACGACGGCGTCTCGCCCAACGAGATCGCCATCCTCTACCGTTCGCATTTCCACGCCTTGGAAATCCAGCTCGCGCTGTCCCGCGCCGGCATCCCCTACCAGATCACGAGCGGCGTGAAATTCTTCGAGCGCCAGCACGTGCGCGACCTCATCGCGTTCATCCAGTTCGTCGCCAACCCGCGCAACGAATCCGCCTGGCAGCGCATCGCCATCCTCCTCCCGAAAGTCGGCGAAAAAGGCGCGCAAAAAATCCACGCCGCCGCCTACGACCACGCCAAGCTCATGCAGCGCGACTTCATCGACGCGCTCGCCACCGACGACGTGAAAAGCAAGGTCGCCAAGGATGCGAAGGACGAATGGGCCAGCTTCTGCGCCTCGCTCAAACAGGTCTCCGACGTCATGCGCACCGGCAAACCCGAGTCCGTCGTCTCCACCGCCCTCGACGGCTGGTATGGCGACTACCTCAAAGGTGCCTACGCCGACTACATCGACCGCCTGGAAGAATTGAAAGCGCTCATCGGGTTCGCCGGCCGCTTCGACGACGTCGCCGAAATGCTCGCCCAAGTCGCGCTTATGAACGGCGAGACCAGCGAACGCCATGTCGATGTCCCGAACGACACCGTGAAGCTCACCACCGTCCACCAGTCCAAGGGCCTCGAATTCGACGTCGTCTTCGTGATCGGCGTGGCCGACGGCATGTTCCCTGGTCGCCGCTCCATCGAAGCCGACGACGTCGAGGAAGAACGCCGCCTCTTCTACGTCGCCGTGACGCGCGCCAAAAACGAACTCTACATTTGTTATCCGAAAGTCGCCACCCGCGCCGGCCCCGGCGGCATGATGCTCACCCCCAGCCGCTTCCTCACCGAGCTCGACCCCTCTCTCTACGAACCCCTCCGCATCAAGCGCCAGTTTGGCTGGTGATGTGCAGGCAATGCGGCGATCACGCGTTTAGTCCACGTAGCGCTCTAACACCACGAGGAGATCGCGCAGCTTTCGACGCGCATCATCGGGCGACGACGCGTGTTCGATGCAGTGTTCCATGTGAGACTGGATGAGCTTTTCGGACAAGGCCTTGATCGCCCGCCGCGCGGACACCAACTGCATGAGCACCTCGGGACAGTCGTAGTCCTTGGCGAGCATCCCTTCCACCGCGTTGAGCTGCCCGGTGATCTTCCGAAGCCGGGTGGTCAAAGCCTTGGTTTCTTCCGGCGGATGAGATTCACGGGCATTAGACATGAGTGCATTCAAAGCAGTTGGCTCTTTTTTCCGCGAGCCGATAATCCGCCTTGCCGCCTATGGGGGGTGGGGGCATAGGTCATGCTATGGACTCAACGGTTCTCACCACCATCGTCGTCACCGGCTTCACCATCGCTTTCCTGCACGCCGCGATTCCCACCCACTGGCTGCCCTTCGTACTGACCGGCCGGGCCCAAAAGTGGACCCGCGGGAAAACCCTCCTCGTAACCGCCGTCTGCGGATCGGGTCATGTGCTTTTCACCGCCGTGCTCGGCTTTCTGGTCGCCTGGCTTGGCTTCGCGATCAACGAACGTCTGGGCGCGTGGTTCCCACGCATCGCGGGCGGTGCGCTTCTGGCGTTCGGTCTGTTCTACGTTTACCGCCAGTTTTCCGGCCATGGTCACGGGCACAGCCACATGTTCGGCGGCCACGATCATCACGACCATGCGGACCACGACGACCATGACCACGGCGCGCATGGTGGACCGCTTGTGGACACAGGCCACGGCAGCATCGAACTGAGCGTGTTCGAGACCGTCGTGCCGCCACGTTTCCGGCTGTATTTCACTAGCGAAAAAGGCCGCGAGATCGCTCCGCCCTCACCTGCGAGCATCGGCCTGAACACGTTGCGCCCCGATGCCACCCGGCAGGTCTTCACTTTCAAATCGGGCCCGGGCTACTTGGAATCCAACGAGGACATCCCCGAGCCGCACGAGTTCACCGTCTTTGTTGAGCTGAAGCACGGGAGCCATTCCCACCAGCATAAGATCCACTTCACCGAGGATCACCATCACGGCGAACACGGCCACGACCACGCCGCCGAGGCCGAGGTTAAAGCACCCGCGCCCGCAAAATCGGACTGGGCGGCGATGGTCGGCCTGTTCGTGCTGCTTACATTCTCGCCCTGCGAAGGGTTTATCCCGGTTTACGTCTCCGGCGTGCGCTATGGCTGGAGCGGCTTCGCGTTGCTGACCGCCATCCTGTCGATTGGCACCGTCCTCGGCATGCTGGTGTTCACCTGGCTCACCCTCATCGGACTCGACAAACTCAAGATGAAATGGGCCGAGCGTTACGAAAGCGGCGTGCTGGGCGGCCTGCTGTGCATTCTCGGTCTGTTCGTCATCTTTTTTGAAAAATAATCACAACCACCATGTCCACCCACGATCACTCCCACGAAGCGCACGATGAGCCGGAGCACGAATGCAAGGATGGCGGTCACGACCACGACGAAAAAGACGGACACGGTCACGATCACTGCGGCTGCAACCATGGTAACAATGATCCTCGCTGGATCACGTTGAGCATCGCCGCCTCCGGTATGCTGGTGGGAGTCGGCCTGCTGCTTGACTGGCTCAAGATCGGTCCTGCGCTGCTGTCACTTGGTATTTTCGTCGCCGCGATCATTGTTGGCGGATGGATGCTGCTGCCGGGAGCGTGGGCGGCGGTGCGTCAGCTACGACCCAATATCAGTTCGCTCATGGTCATTGCCGTGGTGGGCGCATCCGTCATCGGTGAATGGGCGGAAGCCGCCACGGTGGTTTTCCTTTTTGGTGTGGCCGAATGGCTTGAAGGCTGGGCCGACCGCCGTGCGCAGCGGGCGACCGAAGCGTTACTCAAAATCGCGCCCAAGACCGCGACCGTAAAACGCGACGGGCAGTTTGTGGACGTGCCTGTGGAAGAGGTTAAGGTGGACGAAACCGTCGCCGTAAAATCAGGCATGAGCGTTCCCCTTGACGGAGTGGTGGCCACGGGCGAGTCGGCGGTGAACCAGGCTCCTATCACCGGAGAATCCGTGCCCGTGGACAAGAAGCCGGGTGACACCGTGTTTGCCGGCACGATCAACGGCGAGGGTTCGCTTGAAGTCCGCGTGACCAAGCCCGCAGGCGACACCACGCTGGCCAAGATCATCCGGCTGGTGGCGGAAGCGCAGGAGCAAAAGGCGCCGACCCAGCGTTTCGTGGATGTGTTTGCCCGTTACTACACGCCGGCGGTAACGGTGGTGGCCCTGTTGGTTTTCCTCGTTCCGCCTCTGTTTATGGGCGGCGAATGGAGCGCATGGCTTTACCGCGCGTGCGTGTTGCTGATCATCGCGTGTCCGTGCGCGTTGGTTATTTCCACGCCGGTCAGCATCGTAGCCGGACTGACGGCGCTCGCCAAGCGTGGCGTCCTCGTGAAAGGAGGCGCGCACTTGGAAACCATCGGCGGACTCAAGGCGCTGGCGGTGGACAAGACCGGCACCATCACGGAAGGAAAGCCCAAGGTGTTAGGCATCGAGTTGGTCAACGCGCAGACGAATGAAGATGTGCTGAGAATCGCCGCCGCGCTCGACGACCACTCTGCCCATCCGCTCGCCAAGGCGGTGGTCGCTTACGTCAAAGAGCAGAAGGTGGCATTCACCCGGGCGGAAAATTACCAGGCCCGCAGCGGACGCGGATCGGAAGGCGTCGTGGACGGCCACGCCTATTTCGTCGGCAACCACCGGTTCACGCACGAACTCGGGGTGTGCTCGGAAGACATAGAACGCCGTCTCGCGGTCATCGAAAGCAAGGGACAATCGGTGGTGGTGGTTGGCCACCGCCCGCATGATGGCTGCAAAGGCGAGGTGCTCGGCATCATCGCGGTTGGCGACACGTTGCGTCCGAACGCCAAGGCGGCGATTGCCGAACTGCATGCGGTGGGGATTGCCAAGATCGTCATGCTGAGCGGCGACAACCAGCGAGCCGCCGATTTTATCGCCCGTCAGGTCGGTATCGATGAAGCCCGCGGTGATCTCTTGCCCGAAAACAAGGTGTCCGCCGTAAAAGAACTTCGGCAAAAGCACGGCGTGGTCGCGATGGTGGGCGATGGCGTAAACGACGCCCCAGCGATGGCGACGGCCAACATCGGCATCGCGATGGGCGCGGCCGGCACCGATGCCGCCATCGAAACGGCCGATATCGCACTCATGCAGGATGACCTCGGCAAAATCGCCGAGACGGTGCGGCTGGGCCGACGCACCATGGGAATCATCCGCTTCAACATCACCTTCGCACTCGGCTTGAAGGCGTTATTTCTCGTCCTGACGCTCCTCGGCCACGCGAGCCTGTGGCTGGCGATCATGGCCGACACCGGCGCAACCTTACTGGTCGTCGCGAATTCCCTGCGACTGCTCAGAACGCCGTCGCCCGCTTAATCCATTCTCGACTTTATCTTATCCGCGTTTCTAACAACACACGCTTTTACATGGAATGGATTTCAAAAATCACGGTGCTGCTCTTGCTGGCCCTTTGGGGACCAGCCACACAGCACTGTGATTTGGAAGCAACCGGTCTGCTCTCCGCGCATGCGGCACACGAAGGAAGCACCAGTTGCAGCGATAGCCATTCACCCTGTCCTTTCGAAAGCTGCCAGATCATCGAAGAAGGCAGCTATAAGCCCGCCAGCTCTTGGGTGAAAACGTCCTCCCCCAGCCTGCTCGCCTGCGTCTTTTCAATCTGCCTTCAGCCCGCCGCCCTCGATGCGTTGCACGAATCGGTCACCCCGGTCGTCGCCTTGGAGCATCCGTTAAGCTGGGTGCCCACGCGGCACTTCGTTCGTGGAGCCGCGCCGATGCCGCGCGCTCCGTCCGTTTTGGTCTGATCAGTCCCTGCGCGGACTGATCGCCTTGTCTCGTTTCCTTCGCGGCGCCTGCGCGCGCCCGCTGCGTTCCTCCACCCGTTTCGTCCCAGCCTTACCACGTCCATTTTATGCCATCATTCCGCTTTTCCCACTTCGCTCTCCTGTCGTGCGGCCTCTCTCTGCTCCCCACCGGCATCGCCGCCACCGAGCCCGTTTCCCTCACTGCACTCGTCAGCGAAATCACCGCCAACAATCCCGAGCGCCAGTTCTACCAAGACGAGATCTCCATCGCCAAAACCGGTCGCCGTTTCTCCGCCTCGCTGCCCGATCCCGAACTCTCCTTCGACGTCGGCCACAAGCGCGTCAAAGACACCTCCGGCACCCTCGTCGGCGAAGGCGCCGCCTGGTCCGTCTCCGTCACGCAAACCTTCGAGTGGCCTGGCCGCCTCGCCCTCCGCAAAGCCATCGCCAACCAAGAAGTCGAACTCGCCGAACTCGGCCTCGCCCGCTTCGAAAACGCCCTCGACGCCCGCGCCCGCGCGCTCGCCTACGGCCTCCACGCCAGCCACGCGAAAGCCGCCGCCATCCGCGAAGTCTCCGACCGGTTCACCACGCTCAAGGAAACCTTCCTCGCCCGCGATCCCGCCGGCATCACCCCGCTGCTCGAAACCCGCGTCATCGAAGCCGCCGAACTTGCGCTCCAACGCCGCGCCACCGACGCCGAACTCGCCGTCCAAGCCGCCCTCATCGAGCTGAACCAGTTGCGCGGTGCCGCCCCCGACGCCTCCTTGCGCATCGCCGCACCCGCCCTCGTGTTCAACGCGGCGCCCGACCACGCCACCCTCGCCGCCGCCGCCCGTGAAAAAAATTTCGAGTTCCGCCAACGCCGCGCAGAACTTGAGCAACAAGGCTACGCCGTCCGTCTCGCGCGCAACGACCGCTACCCCGCCGTCAGCGTCAGCCCGTTCATCTCGCAAGAAAATGCCGGTGACCGCGAAACCATCATCGGCCTCGGCTTCAGCCTCCCGATTCCCGTGACCGGCCGCACCCGCGGCGCAGTCGACGTCGCCGATGCCCGCCGCCGCCAAGCCGAAACCGCCGTGCTCATCGCGCAACGCGAACTTAATCGCGAAGTGCTCATCGCCGCGTCCGCCTTCCACGCGAAACGCGCCGAAGCCCTCCGCTGGCCGCCCGACGTCGCCGATAAATTCCGCGAAGCCGCCGCCCTCGCCGACCGCCATTACCGCCTCGGCGCCGTGCCCATCGCCACCTACGTCGAGTTGCAGACCAGCTACCTCGACGCCGTCGAAGCCTTGCTCGCCACCCAAAGCGACGCCCTCGCCGCCGGCCTGAAGTTGCAACAACTCACCGGCCTCACCCTCAACCTCGTCGAACTCAAGCCATGAGCACGCCCCCACTTCCCCGGCTCATCGGCACCCTCACCCTCGCAACTCTCCTCACCGCCTGCGGCCAAAAAGAAACCCACCCGGAAACCGCCCACGCCGAACATAGCGAACATGAAAAACACGAAGGTCACGACGACCACGAAGAAGGTGAAGCCGGCGCCTCCTTCGATGCTGACCACGGCCTCGAATTCTCCCCCGAAGTCACCACCGCGCTCGGCATACTCACCGCCCAAGTCGAAACCCGCGCCCTCCCCCGCACTCTCCATCTCACCGCCCAAATCATCTCAACCCGCGCCGTCGCCTTCGTCTCGCCCGCGCAAGCCGCCGCTCTGAAACCAGGCCTGCGCACGACCACCGGCGCCGAACTCATCGCGATCTCCCGCACCGCCGAAAAAGCGACCGGCCACATCGAGTTGATCTTCACGCTCCCCATCAACGCGCCCACGCCCGCTCCAAACGACACCGTCTCGCTCGACCTCCTCCTCCCCTCCAGCGCACCCGCGCTCACCATCCCGTGCGCCGCGCTGCTCGATACCGCCACCGGCCCGTTCGTTTACTTCGTCCACGAAGGCCACTACCGCCGCATCCCCGTAAAAATCGGTGCGACCACCGCCGACTTCCTCGAAATCACGAGCGGCCTTTCCGCGGGCGACACCGTCGTCACTGCGTCCGTAAACCAACTCTGGCTCACCGAACTCCGCCTCACCAAAGGCGGCGGCCACAGCCACTGATCGAACCTTTCGTTTTCACGTCAGAACTTTTTCCAAATGATCGATAAAACCCTCGAGTTCGCCCTCCGCCAGCGCGCCCTCGTCCTCCTCGCCGCGCTCGCCCTCATCGGCATCGGCCTCTGGTCCGCCTCGCGCCTCCCCATCGACGCCGTGCCCGACATCACCAACGTGCAGGTGCAGATCAACACCTCCGTCCCCGCCCTCGCCCCCGAGGAAATCGAAAGCCTCGTCACCTACCCCATCGAAGTCGAGATGGGCGGCATCGAGCGCCTCGAAGAAATCCGCTCCCTCTCAAAGTTCGGCCTCTCCCAAGTCACCCTCATCTTCGAGGAAGGCACCGACCTCTACCGCGCCCGCCAGCTCGCCGGCGAACGCCTCCAGGCCGTCTTCGACTCACTCCCGCCCGGCGTCACCCCCAAGCTCGCCCCCATCACCACCGGCCTCGGCGAAATCTACCACTACGTCGTCCGCTACGCGAAAGACGCCAAGACCGCGCCCGCCGATCCCATCGATCGCCTCCGCGAGTTGAAACTCATCCAGGATACCCTCGTAAAACCCGCCCTGCGCACCGTGCCCGGCGTCACCGAGGTCAACACCTCCGGCGGCTACGACAAACAAATCGTCATCACGCCCGACCCCGCCCGCCTCGCCCCGCTCGGTCTCACCATCAATGAGATCGCCAACGTCATCGCCGAAAACGTGTCCAACGCCGGCGGCTCCCTCGTCGAAAAAGGCGGCGAGAGCGTCACCGTGCGCGCCGTCTCCCGCGTGCAGACCGCCGCCGACATCGCCAACCTCCCGCTCAAATTCGCCGGAGGCCGCCCCGCCGCGCTCCGCGTGCGCGATGTCGCCGAGGTCGCCATCGGCTCCGGCGTGCGCACCGGCACCGCCACCCTCGACGGCGAAGAAGCCGTCCTCGGCTCCGCCCTCATGCTCATCGGCCAAAACAGCCGCACCGTCTCCGCCCGCGTGGATGCCAAGATCGCCGAACTCCGCGCCAAGCTCCCTCCCGGCGTGGAAATCGAAACCGTTTACGACCGCACGAATCTCGTGAACGCCACCATCGGCACCGTGGAGAAAAACCTCTTCGAGGGCGCCATCCTCGTCATCACCGTGCTCATCGCCCTCCTCGGCAACTGGCGCGCCGCCCTCATCGTCGCCTCCGCCATTCCGCTGTCGCTCCTTTTCGCCATGACCGGCATGGTGCGCTACGGTATCTCCGGAAACCTCATGAGCCTCGGCGCGGTGGACTTCGGCCTCATCGTGGACGGCGCCATCGTCATCGCCGAAAACATCGTCCGCCTCCTCGCGCAACGCCAGCACCAGCTCGGCCGCCTGCTCACCAAGGACGAACGCCTCCACACCATCCTCGCCGCCTGCAAACAAGTCGGCACGCCCACCGTCTTCGGCGTCGCCATCATCACCATCGTTTACCTCCCGCTCTGCACGCTCACCGGCGTCGAGGGAAAGATGTTCGCGCCGATGGCCTTCACCGTCGTCTTCGCCCTCATCGGCGCGCTCCTGCTCGCGCTCACCCTCGTCCCCGTGCTCGCCTCGTTTTTCATGACCGGCAAAGTCCGCGAAGAGGACAACGTCGCCATCCGCCTCGCCAAGCGCCTCTACCTTCCCGCGCTCCACTTCAGCCTGCGCGCGCGCCGCCTCCTAAGCCTCGCCGCCGTCGTCATCTTCGCGCTCTCGCTCTGGGTTTTCTCCAAGCTCGGCGCCGAGTTCATCCCGCAGCTCGACGAAGGCGACCTCGCCGCCCAGATGATCCGCACCACCAGCATCGGCCTTACGCCGTCGCTCGAATTGCAGACCGCCGCCGAAAAACTCCTCCTCGTAAAATTTCCCGAGATCTCCCACACCTTCGCCCGCATCGGCACCTCCGAAGTCGCGACCGATCCCATGGGCGTCAACGTCGGCGACGCCTACATCCTCCTTAAACCGAAGTCCGAATGGCGACGCCTCGACGGCCGCCCGATCACCAAGGACGCGCTCACCGATCTCATGGCCGCCTCACTTGCCACGCACTTCCCCGGACAGTCGCAGCTCTTCTCCCAACCCATCGAACTCCGCTTCAACGAACTCCTCTCCGGCAACCGCGCCGACATCGCCATAAAAGTTTTCGGCGACGACTACGCCACCCTCGAAACCCTCGCCGTCGAGATCCGCGAGATCGTCGAAAAAATCCCCGGCGCGGCCGACGTCGAGTTCGACGCCGCCGGCAAATCCCCCGTCCTCCAAATCGTCCCCGACCGCGAAGCCATGGCACGCTACAACGTCCAGGCCGACGCCCTCAACCAAGTCGTCGCCACCGCCTTCGCCGGCGCCGAAAGCGGCGTCATCATCGAAGGCAACCGCCGCTTCCCCATCGTCACGCGCCTCCCCGAATCCGCCCGCCAGGACTTCGCCGGC
>Ga0123337_10003609_pt1 | contig 16372 bp, 15 predicted proteins | sample frozenSSSSmetaG_FD_89792 | JGI IMG/M metagenome (GOLD analysis project Ga0123337, IMG submission 89792) | Glacier valley bacterial and archeal communities from Borup Fiord, Nunavut, Canada, to study Microbial Dark Matter (Phase II) -... | ecosystem: Environmental > Aquatic > Freshwater > Ice >... | reverse complement strand
GTAAATTCTATCTGAGGCGAGCATTAGAAGATGATATGTCAGTCAAAAATTACGCACCCACACCCATGACAGTTCTTGATTTTGCTCTACCTGTAATTAGAACGGCTGAAGCTATAGCAGTTGGTATTGAGTTTGCAAATGCAATGGGTTGTGAGCCAGAAAAAACGCAATTAGCTTTTGCATTTAAATGGACTGGCTTGCAAGGACGTAAACTTCGTTCTTGGGCAAATCAAGAGCGTTCCATTTATTCACAAGGTTCCGCATATCAAGATGAGGTTTTGGCGTTCATTAATCTACCGCTTGAAACACCTCGCTCCGCATTAGCACAGTACGTTAATCAGGCTGTCAGCCCTTTGTTTACGATTTTTAATGGATTTGAACTGAATATAAATGTAATCGAAGATTTGACTCGACGGTTGGTAGAAAGAAGGTTGTAGTCAAAATACTAAGAACTAGGAAACTCAGTTTCAGCGTTTCCCCGTCCTAACTGCACCACCTCAGATGGTAAGTGTCGCTCCAACCAATCTTCTAAATCAGCCATCACCTCAGGGTAATTGAGGTCATTCTGAATATCGTGATAGGCTCCTGGATACTCAATTCTCAGCTTATCTTTGCAATTTATCCGTTGGTAAAAGATGTCGCTTCCCACTGGTAAAGCCACTCGGTCTGCGCCACCGTGGAGAATCAACAATGGTAATTGCCAATCAGTTGCGTGAGCATTAATCCAATCAACTGTTGCAAAGAATTCTGTAGCTAGACGGGCAGTAGCACGAGTATGTCGCAGTGTATCTTGGACATAGGCGGCTAAAATCTGCTTATCTCGTGAACCAGCGCTGATGTCAATGCCTGTATTCAGAGTGAAACGCGGCCACACCCGCGAGAGCATTTTTCCTAAAAGCACGCGAATAGGTGAAACCCCAACTTTCCCCAAGGTTGGCGCTAAAGCGATCGCACCCTGCAATACTGATGCTTGTTGAGGATAGCGCAAAATGTAATCTAAGACAATCACTGCGCCTAAACTATGACCCAAAATAAAAATTGGGCATCCTGGCTGCTGAGTTTGAATTAATTCTAAAAAGGCTCGCAAATCCTCACGAAACTCACTCCAAGCGTTGATATAGCCTCGCTGACCTGGTGAGCGTCCATGACCACGCAAGTCTAAGCTGTAGATAGCATATTGTTTGGGTATCAAATGCTGAATTACATTACTGTAGCGATCGCTGTGTCCTCCGAGTCCATGCAAAATGGCTAATATTGCCCGTACTTTACCCTCTGGATGCCAGCTTTGATAATACAGGTCAAGTCCTCCAACACCTTGGAATGTGCCTTCTTTACGAGACACTAGGCGATCGCTATGGTCAATCATAGGATTAATGTTTTACATATTTTCCCAGCAAGCTACTAATATGTCAACATCCATTGTAGTAAAAATCGCTTCTATCTATGAAAGAATTACAGGCAATTTAGTTATTCTCACGTATTTAAAGGCTTTTAACCGTAGGATGGTTATATAACGATGTAATCTGACTTTCTTAATTACAAATTAGAATTATTTCCCCTGCCACATCTGCCGCAAGGACTGAAAAATATTTACAAATACTTCTTCTAGCCAGAGCATAACATCATCAAGCCATTGCAGAAGTTGCTCTAAGGGGTGCTTCTCATAGCCCGTTGAAGTTGCTTTGGTTTCTATCCAGTCTGGCCGTGCCTTAACTTGACTGCTTTGGTGAAATTGCTGTTGCAAAATTTCCCCTTTACGACTCTCGCTTTTAGTTTGGGAAATGCGGGCTTGGGTTTGTTTTGCAGAGGCAACTTTTGCCGATATTTTTTGACTTGGGGCGAGATTACTAGTTGATTGTTTCCTTTGCACCAAACCAGATTTGACTTGAGGTTGTTTTACACTCAAATTCTTTTGTGGAAAATGTGCTGCTGATAAACTTGATTCTAAACCAGGAGTTTTCCTTTGAGAAAGTGGAACTGGCTTCTCCACAACTGTTTCGGTGTCACCAAATAAATCACTCCATCTTAGCCAAGAATCATCTGTTAAATCCTGGTTCTCCAACTGAGGGCTTTTGGATAAGGCTTTTCTAGAACTTAATGATAATAGTTTACCTGGCAATCTCTGATCATTGGTTGTTGACTCAAGTGTTTTTCTATTACCAACACCAAAAAAGTAATTAAGCGCCGCCTCAATCAAAGCCTCAAGATTCACTGTATGAGTTTCCAAACCATCAGCAGTGGTTGCAATTTCTCCCTTACCTGCTAATTGCTCTTTGCCATAAAGAAATATATTTAACTGAGTTTGGGCAACTTGGACAATTTCCTGGCTACGTTCCTGCACAGGTACTAAAGCGTTTGACTCCAACTTAGCAACAGCTATATCTAAAAATGCTAATAATCTATCTGTATTAAGTAAATCTTTTGGTATACCCTCGGCTAAAACTGGAATGTTAGCTGTATTTCCGTCAGTGAGTTTTGCTAATAAATGGTCAATTTGTGGTAATAGCTGCGCTTCTTTTTTAAGTTTAATTAACCGCCAATACTGCCAGTAATTAGCAACTTCTTTAATAATCCGGTCTTCTAATTTTACCTGCTGTTGGGGTGTCAAAATATCTAGAATTTCATTATCAGCAGTCACAAGTACTAAATTCCGATTGATCAAATTTGTGGCAATTCCGCACACTATTGGAAGATACTGTTGAAGGGGATTTTCTAAGTGTGAAGGTTTGAGACTTTCCGCTTGATTTTCTGTAATATTTGATGATTGAGGAAGAATAGCGTTATTATCAACGAATTTCAGCCGAAAAACTCCCAAGTAAGCCAAGGGATTGAAAGGTTCAGATGTTTTGGTAGAAGTAGAGGCGGGTTTATTAGATGATAGATAATTGACTGCCTCTAGTACATGTTGAATTGGACTATCAACATTTGGCATTTCGGGCTGGAAATTGGGATCATTTGGTTGTAACTTTAATCTAGTTTGTGGTTCTTTAGTATGTAGCGTTTTTCCAAATGATTCAGATGACTGAAACAGTAGATAAACTGGGTAAAGTAGTACCTCCACACTCCACTTAGTAGCAACTTGCAAATGCCGATAGGTATGTTCCCACTGTTCTGTCACCCGCCGAGATTGCTGGTGGACAAAGTTAAATAGTCTGCTTTGATAACGACCAGAGGAACCAGAAGACATAGTAGTAATTTTTTAGTTCAAGTCTTGAGTAAGTTGTGAGACTCCCGCCAAACAATAAAAACGACTAACTGTTAATTATCGTAAGTGACCTTATTTTAGCGAAAATATGACCCAAACTGTCTCTCAATCCCAGACCAAATTCATCTCACGATTCTGCTGAGATTTATTCTCATCTCAGCAACAAATCTTGACGATACAGCCTTGGAAGATCGCTAGTTTCAAGGTGATACCAGCGATTAATCCCAGGCTAGAGTCAGCCACTATTGCTCTGTCAGTGGTCAGTTGTGGTTTTCCACTGACCATTGACAAATGACTTATTTAATCTTCATGGTCATCATACGGATCGTTCAATTGCTTGCTAGGAGGGCCAAAGGAGGTATAAATCGATAGTCCGGTGATGGCAACCACCACGACAGCCACAGAAATGCTAAGAACTATTGCGGGTTCCATAATTGAGAGATAGATGATGAGTGCTATTCTTATAGAATATTACAGAAGATTAAAAAAAGCTTTGGTAAGTAATATTGGGTGAACTATGGCACAAAGAACTTGGTTGGGAGATATCCTGAAACCCCTGAACTCTGAGTATGGAAAGGTGGCTCCAGGATGGGGTACTACCCCTGTAATGGCTGTTTTTATTTTGCTATTTTTTGTGTTTCTGCTAATTATTCTGCAACTTTACAATAAATCACTGTTGATTCAGGATGTACTTGTCGATTGGCGGAGTTTAGGACGCTAACGGATACACAGCTATCAAGTTTGGATCACAAGTTAAGTTACACCCGGTTTTTCCGGGTTTTTTTGTCAAAGCTCAATGCACACTAACTATTGAGTAGACTACATAATATGTGAGTTTCTGTAGTGGTTTTATAGTTTATCGGAGACAAAAAAATGAATATATTTGGTATCGGTCTGCCAGAAATGGCTGTAATTATGGTAGTGGCGTTGTTAATCTTTGGCCCAAAAAAGCTGCCAGAAATTGGTCGGAGTGTGGGCAAAACAATTCGTAGTTTCCAAGAAGCTTCTAAGGACTTTCAAAACGAGTTTCAAAAAGAAGCAGAACAGTTAGAAGAAGTTGTAAAGACTACTGCTGAGTTGGAACCTAAGCAAATCCACCCTGCTAAATCTGAGCAGGATGCCGCTAGTTCTTCCCAACCTAGCTAGGATGCTGCATATCAATGTGACTGTAGGCAAAATGACAGAACCAGTTACGCAACCAGCTTTGGTAATTCCCCAGCTAATTGTCGGATTGGGGAATCCAGAAGCTAAGTACGACCAAACACGCCATAATATCGGCTTTGCTGCTGTAGAAACTCTCTCCCGTTCTTGGCGCATTCCCTTGGCGGAAAACCGCAAGTTTCAAGGTGAGTATGGCGAGGGTATGGCCTCAGTTGGAGGTAAGATTCGCTTGCTAAAGCCGTTAACTTATATGAATCGCTCAGGACAGGCAATACAAGCGGTGACAAGTTGGTATAAACTGCCACCTGAATCAGTGCTGATAATTTATGATGATATGGATTTGCCCTTGGGAAAAACTCGTCTGCGTTTATCTGGTTCGGCTGGGGGACATAACGGGATGAAAAGTGCGATCGCACATCTTAGTACCCAAAACTTTCCGCGTTTGCGAATCGGTATTGGTAAACCCAAAGGTGCAGTTAATAACGATGATTCTGATGCTATCTCCCATGTGCTGGGGCGATTTTCTGCTGTCGAAAATCAGTTGATGCCTCTTGTACTTCAGTTTGTGGTTGAGTGTATTGAACTAAGCCTCAAGCAGGGAGTAGAAAAGGCGATGAATCTTTGTAATAGCTACACCATTAATAATTCTGAGTCTTAAGGTTAGATGAATAGTGCCCTATAGCTAGAAGAAAGGAGTTTAAAGGCACTTATTTTGGTTGATGGGTAGCGATTTTAGATTGCTCTATCCAACCAAGATAAAGCCCTTAACGAGAGCATCTCGCTTTCGTAAAAAGCCTTGTAAAACCTCACCCCAACCCTCAAAACTGGGCACGGGCTAAACCCTAGCTATCCGCTAACGGCACTGTTTCGGTAATGTTGATTAGATAAAGTAGTCCTTGCCAGGGTTTTATCAAGGTGCTTTAATAGCGATGTCTGACGACAAGAAGCAGAGCTTCTACGCATTCCCCAAAACAGTCCTAACTTACAGAATATGTACAAGACGCGCAGCAACTCGACATCAGACATCGCTGCTGGTGTTGATAAAATTACAGACTCAAAACATTAAACTCAAAGATATGACAAGCTAGTAGCATATCCTTGACACTAAATTCTCCCCAAAGCTGAATAGGAGTATACATGGAGCCAATCATTTTTATAGTTTTAGTGCTTATAGGTTATGCCTTAGGTTCTGCAAAACTGATCAATCAAGGTAATGAAGCCCTAGTCGAACGCCTGGGGCGGTTTCATCGCAAACTTAAGCCTGGGCTGAACTTTATTGTTCCCTTGGTAGATCAGGTTGTGATGGAAGATACCACGCGAGAGCAAATTTTAGACATCAAGCCTCAGAATGTGATCACCAAAGATAATATTTATCTGGAAGTAGATGGTGTTGTGTACTGGCGCATTCGAGATATTGAGAAAAGCTTTTACGCTATTGAGGATCTCCAAGCAGCGCTGATAAACCTGACTACAACCACGCTCCGCGAAATCATTGCCCAGAACACTCTAGAGCAGACCAATGTCTCTAGAGCAGAAATGCACCAAGCTATCTCAGAGCAGTTAAATGATATAACGACGGATTGGGGAGCTGAGATTCTCCGGTTAGATATTCAGAATATTACATTACCTGAGAGTGTACGAAAGTCAAGAGAAGAGGAGCAAGCTGCTGAAATCAAAAAACGGGCGCTGATTACCGAAGCAGAAGGGCAGAAGGAAGCTGCTATTCGGAAAGCAGAAGGAACTATGAAATCAGTGGAGATAATTTCTCAAGCATTACGTTCCAATCCCGAAAGTAGGGGCATTCTGCGGTATCTTGTAGCTCAAGATTACGTAGATGCCAGCCAAAAACTCGGTGAGAGTAGTAATGCCAAAATTGTCTTTGTAGACCCAGCTAACTCAACTGAAATGTTTCAGGAGTTAATTGCCGAGTCGATGGTTACAGAAGGTAACGGCAAAAAATCCGAAAACGGCAATGCTCAACAGTAAGACTGTGCCGCTTGTCTGAATATTGCATCGGCTACTAGTGAAACATCGCGCATTTCTTGAACATCGTGAACTCGGAGGATATCAGCGCCATTAAAAATAGCAGCACAACAAGCTGCTGCCGTTCCCCAAACTCGTGCTTTGGGATCTGGTTGATTTAAAATCCGACCAATGAAACTTTTACGAGATGCTCCTACCAAGATAGGGCAGTTTAGTGTTGTGAGCGATCGCAAGCCGCGAAAAATTTCTAAATTTTGCTCATAATTCTTAGCAAAGCCAATACCAGGATCAATAATAATTTTATCCAGGTCAATGCCCGCAGTTGTTGCTAGCCCAATTTGCTCAGCCAAAAAACTATAAATCTCTGTGAGCAAATCTTGATAATCAGTCTGTTGTTGCATTGTCTGTGGTGTTCCCCGGATGTGCATTAAAATAATCGGCACATCTAACTCTGCCACTGTTGGCAACATTTCTGAGTCAAAAGTGCCGCCAGAAATATCATTAATAATATCTGCTCCAGCTTCTACAGATGCCTTAGCTACAGCAGCACGGGTAGTATCTACCGAAATCGGGACTGAAATTTCTGGTCTGATTACTTGTAACACTGATACTACTCGGTCAAGTTCCTCTGTTAGAGTTATTTGCTTTGCCCCTGGTCGAGTTGATTGACCGCCGACATCGATCATCTCAGCACCAGCAGCTACCAGTGCTTGCGCCTGTACTAAAGCGGCAGAGGTAGTGTTAAACTCACCTCCATCACTAAAGCTATCAGGCGTCACATTCAAAATCCCCATCAAATAAGTCCGTTGTCCCCAATCGAAACAGCGTCCTCGAATTATTAAATTGGTTGGCATAAATCTACATTAGGCATTCCCATGCAGAGCATGGGAACGAGAAGAAGGCACATCAGACTGATTTAAAATTCACAATCCGAGCGAAACTTTCAGCTTCTAAACTTGCTCCTCCCACTAAAACACCATCAATTTCTGGTTGAGCCATTATCTCATCAATATTATTTGGCTTAACTGAGCCACCATATTGAATTGATACATTTGGATTACTCAACTGGCTACGAATTAAGCCAATTATCCGATTAGCTTCCACTGTTTCACAAGTATCACCAGTGCCTATCGCCCAAATTGGTTCATAGGCAATTACCAAATTATTTTGATCAATATCTAGCAAGCCTTTATCGAGTTGGAGAATAATCACTGACTCAGTTTCTCCCGCATCTCGTTGTTGTTTAGTTTCACCAACACAGAGAATTGGGGTCAAACCAAACCTTTGAGCAGTTCGGAGGCGCAGATTAACGGTGCCATCGGTTTCACCAAAGTATTGCCGTCGTTCACTATGACCGACAATCACAAAGCGCACACCACTTTCTGTCAGCATTAGGGCAGAAATCTCACCCGTATAGGCTCCAAATTCTTCCCAGTGGACATTTTGCGCCCCCAGTTGGATGAGGCTACCGTGCAAACTCTTGGACAAAAGGCTTAAATCAGTGAACGGAGGGCACAATATCACTTCTCGCCCTTCGGGGGTTTCCTCTAAGTGAGGCAGAAAGCCTTGTAAAAACTCCTGGGTCTCTGCCTGAGTTTTGTACATTTTCCAGTTGCCGGCAATAACGATTTTCCGCACAGGTAATTTAGTCAAGATCCTAACGCGTTATTTAGATGCATTTTTCAGTTTATGACTTTTTGTTAGTCATTAGTCTACTAATTGGGCATTGGGAATACTTATTTCCCTTGTCTGGTTTGTCTGCCTTATCTCGCCAAACCGCTCCTAAAAATAACTAGGATAGTAAATGGGGTGTATTTAAAATTTCAAATTTCAAATCTAAAATTGATATGACTTCGACATTGCCCTTGCCTGAACCTGATCAAAGCGATTCCACCAACACTGACGCAAATTCTCTCAGCTGGGAGGAAGAACTGGATAATGCTATTTTCAGTTTTGAAGATATTCAAACAGAACTGAATTATAAACAAGCACAAACGGCGCTGCGAAACTTGGTAGTTAATCTTGACCTCACCCCCCAAGAAAAAACCGGGTTAGAGGCGGAAATTGCTGATTTGGAAACCATGCTGGGGAAGTTAGACCGGATGGTAGTACAGATTGCGGCTTTTGGCATGGTGGGACGTGGGAAGTCTTCGCTCCTCAATGCTTTGGTTGGGCAAACAGTATTTGAAACTGGGCCGCTGCACGGTGTCACCCGTGCTGCACAAACAGTTAGTTGGAGTATTAGTGAGGAAGCGATTGGGGAAACTGAACGGGCTTTGCGAGTCACTCTCCCTGGTGTAGGTCAATCTCAAGTTGAATTAATTGATACTCCTGGGTTAGACGAAGTAGATGGTGCAACCCGTGCCGCATTAGCTGAACAGATTGCCAAACAAGCCGATTTGATTCTGTTTGTGATCTCTGGCGACATGACAAAGCTAGAATACATGGCTCTTTCTCAATTACGGGAAGCAGGTAAACCGATCATTCTGGTATTTAACAAAGTAGATCAGTATCCAGAAGCAGACCGGATGGCAATTTATCACAAAATCCGGGATGAAAGGGTGCGGGAATTACTCACACCTCTAGAAATTGTCATGGCTGCGGCATCGCCATTAGTAAAGACGGCGATTCGTCGCCCTGATGGTAGTAGGGGCATACAGTTGTGTACAGGGAACGCGAAAGTCGAGGAACTGAAGCTGAAAATTTTAGAGATTCTACACCGTGAGGGTAAAGCTTTGGTTGCTCTCAATACCATGCTTTATGCTGACATTGTAAATGAGCAATTGATAGAGCGAAAACTGATGATTCGGGAACAGAATGCCAATCAGTTGATTTGGAAGGCTGTGATGACTAAGGCATTAGCGATCGCACTCAATCCCCTAACTGTGGTAGATATTCTGAGTAGTGTGGTGATTGATATTGCTCTAATTTTGGGTTTATCTAAACTCTATGGTTTTTCAATGACTGAAGCCGGGGCTGTACAATTGCTACAAAAAATCGCCCTGAGTATGGGCGGCATCGGTGCTAGTGAATTGTTAGCAAATTTGGGCTTGAGTGGATTAAAAACTTTACTTGGAATCTCTGCAACAGCTACGGGTGGCATTGCGCTAGGCCCTTATATATCGGTGGCACTCACGCAAGCGGGAGTAGCTGGTGTTTCTTCTTACGGTATTGGACAAGTTACCAAAGTTTATTTAGCCAATGGTGCGACTTGGGGGCCTGATGGCCCGAAAGCAGTGATTAATCGGATTTTGGCAAACCTGGATGAGGCTTCAATTCTCAACCGGATAAAAGATGAATTGCTGTATAAGGTAAAACTCAAAAAGTGAAGCATATAAGATAAAACCTCACCCTCAATCCCTCTCGTTGGTAAGGAGAGGGAAGCCGGAGGCAGGGTGAGGTTTTATATTTAATTTGACCCACTTACTTAAGTGCGATCGCTCCTATTTATTAAAATACTATTTCAGAGCGCAAAACCATCAAATGCACTCTTGTAAGCATCAGCAGTTTCTATCCCAAAACCTCCAGCTTGGACATGACGAACTAGCGATTGAATGATTGGTATAGCAATACCAATACCAAATTTAATTTAATTTTTTCAAGTTACAAAAATATTGTAAATACTGGATTGCGCGACTCTGAACTCGGAACTTCAACCTCAGAACTCAGGACTTCGACTTCAGAACTCGGAACTTCGACCTCTGAACTCGGAACTTCGACCTTTGAACTCGGAACTTGAGCTTCAGAACTCGGAACTTAAGCTTCTGAACTCGAAATGTCAAGTTCTACACTCAAACTCCGAGATTCTAAACTCTAACTTTCAACCTCTTAGGCAAAATTGCCGATAGATTTTTTCCACTATTGATGCTTACGGCTGCACTTTCGGAGATTTACAGACGAAATTGCAGCTTCATCGACTTTTAGTTTCTACCTTTGAAAGAGTCTAGCCATTCTTGAACTTGCTCTCGTGCAATCTCGCGCCCTCCAAGACCAAAGGCTAGGGCAATAGCAACAGCGATCGCACCTAGTAAAAGTCCAAAGGCTAAATTTACAATATCACTGGCAACTCCAATTTGTTGCAGTGCCATTGCAGAGACTAAGGCAATGATTGCAATCCGCGCTATTTGACCCAAAATCTGGGCTTGGCGATCGCCGGAACTGGTAATGATGTTAAAAGCTAGATTTGCCAGGAATAAGCCAATGGCAAAGATCACCAATCCTGCCAAAATCCGCCCGAATATGACCACAATACCAGACACTAATGCTGTCAGGGCTGGAATATTCAGGATATTCACCGCCGCCACCGTTGCAAATAGTATGATACCCACTAAGGCAACAATGCCGACAATTTCCGATGGAGTGCGGCTTGGAGTCTGAGGGGCTGTTGATTCTCTAGAAATTACGATTTGTCTGGTGGGTGTTGTCAGACCCAAAATAGTGAAAATGTTATTAAAGCCTAAATTGGTGAGGATACTTGTAACCAAATCTGCGACAAACCGCCCCACAAAATAGGCAACAATCCAAATTGCCACAGCTGTAAAGATAGCGGGTAGGGCGTTGAGAACCTGTTGCAGCATGGCGATCGCAGGTATAGATATCGCATCAATTCGCAAGGCATTCAGCGCTGCGATCGCCACAGGAATCAAAATCAAAACATAGACAATTGTGCCGATAATACTCGATAGAGGTTGCACCCCCGCAGCTGAAGATAATCCCAACCGACTACCTAAACGGTCAATGCCTGTTGCCACCAGCAAGTTCGTCACAATCCGCCGCACCACATTAGCGATGAACCAGCCAACTACAGAAATTAATATCGCCGCTAAAATCTTCGGCAGAATTAGCAGAACTTCTGTAATTAAAGCTTGTACTGGTTGTAGAGCCTGCCTGAGTTCCAGAGCATCCAAAACTGGGGCGAGAAACAGTAAAAATATAAACCAATACAGAGCATTACCAATCGTCTCACTCAAAGACAACTGATTCAGGCTCGGTGTCCTGTCTGCTGGTTCTGGATTCAAACGCTCATCCAAGTTAAATGCCTGTAATGAGCGCACAGTGATAATCTTCACAATGGTCGCCAAAAACCAGGCGGTTACTAAAAGAATTCCCGCACCAACTAACTTTGGCAAAAAGCCAATAAGTTGATTGAGAAAATTATTCAGCGGTCGAGAGGCTACCTCCAGATCCAATGTCTGTAAAACAGCTACCGCCGTCAACAGGATAATGCTCCAAAAGACTAAGCTGGAGATTAATTTCTCCACTTGGGGAACATCTTGACGACCCGTTATCCCGGCGGCAATGCGGTTATCTATGTTTGTACGATTCAGGATTCCTCGCGTCAGTGCTGCTGCGCCCAACGCAATTAGCCAACCTACTAACAAAATTGCCACTGCCGCTAGCAGCCTGGGTGTAAATAGAATCAACTGTTGAACAATACCTTGCACATCAGCGATTCCTTGATTGACTGCTGGTTGTGTCAGTTGCAGGTTAGGCGATTGTGCCAAAAATTGCTGCCCGCTCGTGGACAAAGCAACTCCTATCACCTGGGTTATTCCTTGCCAAGTTGTGTTCATGGTTTTCGGGAATTAAGCTTAAGTATTCGCCGCAAACACTGAGTCAGTGTTTCGCCTATCAATTTAGCAGTAAAAACACGCATCTATTGATCTCAAGACTAATTTTTGACCGAAAAATGAGCCGCAGAGCAAATGGCTTCAGACCTTGTGATTACCAACATCTTTAATAAATCTTCCGCTTCGTTGCCATCCTGCCTTGGAATAAATTCCGAGGCTAATAGCTAAAGTCCTCTCAAGAGGACTAAATACAAGATTTTAAGCGATGTAGATGACTAGACTTTATGTAAGCGAAAATTTCAGTCCACTTCAGTGGACTTGAGCTATTAGCCCCGAACTTCAGTTCTGGGCGGGATTGCCTGTCTGCGCGACACTTTGACTGTTACCCCCTCATCCCCCCACTCGCCACTCCCCAAAATTTTGCGTTACTCTAATTGCAGCAACAGCATCAAAGATGTGGAATGTCCCAAGTTTTGTCACAATCGATTCAAATTAATGCTACAGCTACGGTGGTGGAGCGCTGTATTAGCGATTTAAACCTCATGCACCGTTGGCTCAACCCCGTCCTCCGTTGCGAACCTGTGGGCGAAGCTTGGAGTACTGATATCGGCAGTCAAAGTCGTTTTATCATTCAAATTCCTTTACTAAAACCCACGTTGAATAGCGTAGTTGTGGAACGCGAACCGGGTTTGATAGTCTGGGAATTTCAGGGATTTTTTCAAGGGCGCGATCGCTGGGAATGTCAGCCAACAGAAAGGGGAACCTGCCTAATCAACCGTTTTGAGTACGATATCCCTAACCGTTTAGTGAGTTGGGGTTTCAACACCTTTGCTGTATCTTGGACAAAAGAAGATATGCAAGCTCAACTGCACCGCCTCAAACGAGTCGCAGAAGAACAAGAATAATTCGCTCAATGGTCTTTTAACTAGCTATGAACTTTGGTTCATGGTCAAAATAGTCCAATTCATTCACAAAGGGCTGAAATCCTTTTTAACAAGAGAGGCAGAATAGTGCTTCATCATTTCCTTAAGTATAAACACGGCTTCAAATCTTTGGTAGATGAGGTTAGAAGCCTTTGAAAGTAAGTGTTATTACGTTTGTTTCCCCACATTAATAGCTTTATTTCTCAGTGAATTTTCTGTGAAGTAGGTAAAAAATTTTTCAATCATTTAGAGACACATATTAGTATCGAAACGTTGAAAGCAGACAAAAAAATTCGTTTCTAGGGTAAATAACAGAATGGCTACTGTAAATGTTTTGACAAATTTATCACTGACTACAGTGGGAGCAGCAGTTATTGCACTGGGAACAGCAGCAACCGCACAAGCTGCGACTTATACTGAAGTGGGTGATGCAGGTAAGACTTTAAAAACTGCCCAAAATCTTCCTGGTGGCATTAATGTCATCAAAGGAACTATCTCTTCTAAAAAGGATGCTGACGTGTTTTCTTTCTTTTGGGATAGTGGGCGATTCAAAGCTACAACAGTCGGTGGTGCATCCTTCGATACCCTATTAGAACTGTTTGATTCGTCAGGTACGGTAATCGCTCTGAAGGACGATTCTAAGGGTACGGCGCAATCCACTATCAATGAGTTTTTGGATACTGGTGAGTACTTGTTGGGAATATCATCCTTCCCCAACTTTGCCCTATCTGCTTCTACTTATGGTGATATTCTTCCTGGTTTGTCTTCTGGCGATTACTCTATCACCCTAAACAAGAAGACTGCTTCTGTTCCCAAACGCATTTCTGTTCCCGAACCCGCTTCTGTGATCGGCATCTTAGGCTTAGGTGCTTTCGGCATTACCTCTGTTCGCAAGCGTAAACAACAAGTCGCAGTTAAGGCATAAGCATCTATTTTTCTTTGGGCTGTTTAATTTAACTAACCACTGCTGTGTCAATATGGTGCTGACACAGCATTTTTAATAGAATTATAGTTAATTTGTTCGTTAAGTTCCTCATCAGCCATGACATCCCCTGAGCCTCAAACTGATTTTGGAGATAAACCTCCACAAACCTCATTTGAGCCACCTTCTGGAAAACGGCGGTGGCTTTGGCTGTTTTTAGCTGCACTACTATTGTTAGGCGGCGGAGCAGCTCTAGTTTGGCGTTTGCTCACTCCGCAAAATTCAGCACCTTCAACTGCTAAGGCTCAACCTCTAGGGGTAAGAGTCAAAATATCGACAGTACAAAGCGGCATAATTGAGGAAAGTTCAGATTTTATTGCTAGCCTAAAATCCCAGCGCTCAGTCAGGCTCCAGCCGAGGATTCAAGGCCAAGTTACCCAAATATTTGTCAAATCGGGAGATCCAGTCGCAGCCGGAGCGACAATTATCCAAGTAGATCCTACGCCACAAGCTGCGATCGCTCTTAACAATTCTGTACCTCAAGCATTTTTAGTTCAACTGGAAAATGCCCGCTCTACACTCAAATCTCTGGAAGCAGAACGAGCATCCTACGTTGCGAATGTGCAATTATACCAGCAAAACTACCAAAAGTATGTCACCCTAGCTGAGGAAGGAGCCGTGTCTCGACAGACTCGCAATCAGTATGCTGATCGGCTCGCCACTACTAAGACTAGTCTTGATGCAATTAATTCTAGAATTCAAGCACAACGAGCGATCATATTGCAAGCTGAAAAAGCCTTGCAGCAAGGTAATGTAAATACTCAAAAACAACAGATATTCGACAAAGTTACCGCTCCCTTTAGTGGCACAGTTGGGGACATCGCTGTGAAAGTCGGTGATTTAGTTAATACTTCCACACAATTAGTTAATATCACCCAAAATCGACCTTTAGAAGTCAATATCTCTGTACCACTAGAGCAAGGAACCCAATTGCGTAAGGGAATGCCGGTGGAGGTTATGAATACACAAGGTCAGAAGCTTGGTAGAAGTAGGGTCTTTTTTATTGCACCTAATGCCAGTAATGAAACACAAGGGATACTGATCAAAGCACTGTTTAACAACCCTAATGGTCAGCTACGTGCAGATCAATTGGTAAGGGCTAGATTGTTCTGGAATCAGCGCCCCGGAGTTTTAATCCCCACAACAGCAATGACTCGTGTAGCTGGGGATACTTTTGTTTATGTAGTTGAAACCGAAAATTCTCCTCAAGGTGTATCCCAACAAGTAGCTCGGCAAAAGCGAGTCAAGTTAGGCGAGATTAAAGGTAATAATTATCAAGTGATTGAAGGATTACAGCCAGAAGATAAAGTTATTATCTCAGGGTTGCTCAATCTGAGGGATGGTGTGGCGATCGTTGCAGAATCTTAATTAAGGGGAGTAGTCCTCAATTTTGTCTGCTACCAATGCCTAGCCAAGAGCGTTAACTATAGTGATGTCTGACGACAAGCCGCTCTGCGTGCTCCTTTGTATGCAATACACTCTGACCTCTCTGTTAAAAGGAGAGCATTCGTGACAGCTTAAGCCATAACCCATATTCTGCACTTCAAGATATAATACATCCATCTTTAAGAATAATTCCTAATAATAGTTAATCATTAAGTATTAATATTGATAATTTATACTGATTTTTGATTGATATCTAACCGCCATTTGCCAGATATTGGAAATCTTCGTATATTACAAGATGAAGTGCAGAAGTGGGGTATAATTCGTTTTGTCAGTAGTGATGACGCTGTAAATTATCCGCGCTATCGAGGATCTATCTAATTAAGCTTTAAGACAAGAATGAACGATAATTTTCCAAATGATGCTTCGGTGTAGCCCAACTTAGCGATCGCAGGCTGAAAATTTGTGTTTATGACCTCGATTTTGACTAAATTTTAAGCAGCATTACTTATTGACAAATGGTTAATGACCTTAACCTCTCACCAACGGGTAAAGGTAAGGAATTACTTGATTACGTAAAGGAGATAAACAATTATGTCAGTGCAAATCATCCAATCTAAATATGGTTTAGTTTTAACTTTTTTACTTGGACAGATAATGTTGTTTGCTGCGCCAGTACAAGCTGGAGTGCAGGGCAAAAGTTACAATATGAATGTTTCTTCGAGTCGGGGAAATAATTTTACTGCTTGTTTTCAATTTGATCCCAACGGTACCCTACGCTTTCTGGGACAAAACGCTACTTATGACGTTAGTAACGATCAGATAAGTTGGCAAGCAGTCACAAAACCACCTTCACCATTAGTAAGTATCGCACTTAAGGGTTTAGTACAAGGAGACTTTGTTGCAGCTCTGGCGATAAGTGGTACTGCTCTCAATTCTAACGGCACTACTTTTACATTTAATGGAACACTGTTATCTCAGCCAACATGTCCGGCTCAATTGCCGATAAGTCCAACAAATCTTCAATTCGGGAGAAATCCAGGAAATCTCTTCTTAGAATAATTTAATCTACGCAGATTTGATAAACTAGATGAGCTTTTGGTTAACGAAGACAGACACCTTATAAAAGATGTCTTTAGACTATGGTCAAGATAATACCTGT
>Ga0123337_10003606_pt1 | contig 16376 bp, 12 predicted proteins | sample frozenSSSSmetaG_FD_89792 | JGI IMG/M metagenome (GOLD analysis project Ga0123337, IMG submission 89792) | Glacier valley bacterial and archeal communities from Borup Fiord, Nunavut, Canada, to study Microbial Dark Matter (Phase II) -... | ecosystem: Environmental > Aquatic > Freshwater > Ice >... | reverse complement strand
GTCACAGCACCGCTCCCTGTTCGTGGGCAAGCGACTGCACCGCGTCACAAAAGACCTGGGCCCGGTGCTCATAGTCGTCAAACATGTCAAAACTGGCGCAGGCGGGCGACAGCAAAACGGCATCGCCGCCCCTGGCCTGCTGCGTGGCAAGGCGCACCGCCTCAGACATGGTGGCGGCATCGAGCAGCGGCACCTGGCTGGTTTGCAGCGCAGACCGGATCAGGGGCGCATCGCGTCCGATCAACACCACGGCCCGGACGTAGCGCGACACCGGCTCGAACAACGGCGAAAAATCCTGGCCCTTGCCCTCTCCGCCCAAAATCACGACCAGCCTGCGGTCAGTGCCCAGCCCCGCCAGAGCGGCCACCGTGGCCCCCACGTTGGTGCCCTTGCTGTCATCGAAATATTCAACCTCGTTGAGAACAGCCACGGATTCCAGCCGATGCGGCTCGCCCCGGTATTCCCGCAGGCCATGGAGCATGGGCGCGAGGCTGCAGCCCACCGCCGCCGCCAGTCCGAGCGCCGCCAGTGCATTGGTGGCGTTGTGGCGGCCCCGGATGCGCAGGGCATCGAGTGGCATGAGGCGCTGGACATGGAGCACCACTTCTTCCTGCTTGCGGCGCTTGACTGTCTCATCCGCCTCTACTGCGCGCACCAGCCAGGCCATGCCGTTCACCGTTTCAATGCCGTAGTCGCCCGGACGCTGGGGCTCATCGCTGCCAAACGTCAGGTAGCGGCGCACTTGCTTGCCCTTGACCAGCGGCGGCAATGCGGCCATCACCAGCGGATCGTCGCGATTCAGCAGCATCAGGCCGCTGCGGCCATACACCTGGGCCTTGGCGGCGACGTAGGCGGGCAAGGTTTCATGCCAGTCGAGGTGGTCTTGCGTCACATTGAGCACTGCAGCCACAGTGGGCTCAAAGTTATCGATACCGTCGAGCTGGAAGCTGGACAGCTCCAGCACCCACACCTCGGGCAGGGCATGGCCGTCCCCGCGTTCGTCGAGCTTTTCCGCCAGCGTATCGAGCAGCGTGGGGCCGATATTGCCCGCCACCGCCACGGACTTCCCCGCGCGCTGAACCAGCTGGGCGGTGAGTGAAGTGACCGTGGTTTTCCCGTTGGTGCCGGTGATGCCAATCACCTGCGGTGCATAGGCCTGATCTTCTTTCAGGTCAGCCAGCGCCTGCGCGAACAGGCTCAGCTCATTGCCGCAGGCTATTCCCCGGGCAGCCGCTGCATGGATGACACCGGCCACCGACGCAGGCGACAAGCCCGGGCTTTTCAGGACCAGGTCAAAAGCCACCGTGGCCAGCAGCGCATCGCCCATCTCGGCATGGATAAACGTTGCGGCAGGCACATGAGCGCGCAGCGCCTGCAGCTGGGGCGGTGCGGGCCGGGTGTCTGCCACCGTGACCTGCGCACCCGCGCGGGCGCACCAACGCGCCAGCGCCAGGCCCGACGCGCCCAGCCCGAGCACCAGAATGTTTTTGTGGGCCAGTTGTTTCATCGCAGCTTGAGCGTGGAGAGCCCGACCAGACACAGCAGCATGGTGATGATCCAGAAACGAACCACCACTTGAGGTTCCTTCCAGCCACTTTTCTCGAAGTGATGGTGCAGCGGCGCCATCTTGAGGATGCGCCTCCCCTGGCCGAAGCGCTTCTTGGTGTACTTGAAGTAAACCACCTGCATCATCACGGACAGGGCCTCGACCACAAAAATTCCGCCCATGATCGCCAGCACGATTTCCTGGCGAACGATGACTGCGATGGTGCCCAACGCCGCCCCCAGTGCCAGCGCCCCGACGTCGCCCATGAACACTTGGGCCGGATGTGTGTTGAACCACAGGAAAGCCAGCCCGGCGCCCGCCATGGCGGAACAAAATATCAGCAACTCACCCGAACCGGGGATGTGCGGAAAAAGAAGGTATTTGGAATAGACCGAGCTGCCGGTCACATAGGCAAATACGCCCAGTGCAGAACCCACCATGACCACCGGCATGATGGCCAGTCCGTCGAGTCCGTCGGTCAGGTTGACGGCGTTGCTGGAACCCACGATCACCAGATAGGTCAGGATCACAAAGCCCAACACGCCCAGCGGATAGCTCACTTCCTTCATGAAGGGCACCGTTAGTCCGGCCTTGGGCGGCAAATCCAGAGAAAACCCCGACTGCACCCAGCTGACAAAGAGCTCCAGCACGCGCATGTTGGAGCTTTCCGAGATGCTGAACACCAGATAAAGTGCCGCCACCAGCCCGATCACGGACTGCCAGAGGTATTTTTCGCGCGAGCGCATCCCTTCGGGGTCCTTCAGCACGACCTTGCGCCAGTCGTCTGCCCAGCCTATCGCGCCAAAGCCCAGGGTGACGATCAGCACAATCCAGACAAAACGGTTGGACAAATCGAACCACAGCAGCGTCGAAATGCCGATGGCCAGCAGGATCAACACGCCCCCCATGGTGGGCGTACCGCTTTTACTCAGGTGCGTCTCCATGGCGTATTCACGGATCGGCTGGCCGATCTTGAGTGAAATGAGCCGGCGGATCACGAAGGGGCCGGCGATCAGACCGATCAGCAATGCGGTCAGCGCGGCCATGACGGCGCGAAATGTCAGGTACTGAAATACCCTGAAATACCCAAACTCAGGGGATATCGTCTGGAGCCACTGGGCCAGGCTAAGCAGCATGAGGCTCTTTCTTGTGTTGTGAAACTTGATTGGGCGCTAGCTCAGAAATTGCCTGAACCACCCGTTCCATCTTCATGAATCGGGAACCCTTGACCAGTACGCTGCCCGAATGAGGCAGTTCGGCCAGCACAGCGGCGACCAGCGAATCCATGTCATCGAAATGTCGACCTGGGCCGAATGCGCTGGCAGCCCGTTGAGCCTGGACGCCCAGGCTGAAAAGTTTTTCGATGCCCATCCTATGGGCATGCTGGCCGGCTTCGTCGTGAAACTGCGGCCCCTGGTCGCCCACCTCCCCCATGTCGCCCATCACCAGCAGGCGCGGCGCGGGCAGCTCGGCCAGCACGTCGATGGCAGCGCGCATGGAGTCGGGATTGGCGTTGTAGGTGTCATCGACCAGCGTGATTACGCGATCCTGCAAACACACGGAGACAGCACGCGAGCGCCCCTTGACTGGCGAGAAAGAGGACAAACCCGACGCAATGAGGGGCAAGGGCACGCCCGCAGCGAGCGCGCAGGCCGTAGCGGCCAATGCATTCTTGACGTTGTGCCGGCCGGCAATGTGCAAGGCAAACGCCATCGGGCCCGCCGGGGTTTTTGCCTCCACTTGCCAGCACTCGCCGTCCCAACGCGCCTCAGCGGTGACATCGGCCGGAGCAGAAAGCGCAAAAGTCAGCACCTGGCGTGAACCCGCCAGCGCGCGCCAGACCGGGGTGTAGTCATCATCCGCCGGAAAAACCGCCGTGCCATCCGCCTGCAGCGACGCAATCACGCTGCCGTTTTCCCGGGCCACCGCTTCCACCGTGGCCATGAATTCAAGGTGCTCCCGCTGGGCGTTGTTGACCAGCGCAACGGTGGGCTTGGCCAGTGCTGCCAAATAGGCGATTTCGCCCGGGTGGTTCATCCCCAACTCAACCACGCCCACCTGGTGCGATGCCCGCAGGCGCAGCAGCGTCAGGGGCACGCCAATATCATTATTGAGGTTGCCTTCCGTGGAAAATGCCGCGCCTGACTTCCAGGCGCGCAGCACTTCGGCCACCATCTGCGTGACCGTCGTCTTGCCGTTGCTTCCCGTCACGGCAATCAGGGGCAAGTCATACTGCGAGCGCCAGCCAGCGGCCAGCTGGCCCAGCGCCAATCGGGTGTCAGCCACTTCCAGGCCTGACAGACCGGCCTCCAGCAGTCCGTGCTGCGCGATCGCGGCGACAGCACCCTGCGCCCCGGCCTGCGGCAAAAATTCGTGGGCATCAAACCGTTCGCCCTGCAGCGCCACGAACAAATCACCCGCCTGCAAGCTGCGCGTATCGGTGTGCACGCGCAAAAAACGCACCCGGCCATCACCCACCAGCCGGGCCGATGGCAACCAGCCCAAGGCTTGCTGCAAGCTCATCATGCGGCGCCTCCCGCTGCCTGGCGTGCAGCCGCTGCTGCCGCCAAGGCAGCCTGGGCATGTGCACGGTCAGAAAACGGAAGCATCTCACCTCCCACCTCCTGAAAATTCTCATGGCCCTTGCCCGCCAGCAACACCACATCCTGGGGCTGCGCCAGGCGCAGTGCATGGGCAATCGCTGCCGCGCGGTCGACCTGCACATGCACCGCGTCCCGATGACTCAAGCCCAGCAGAACCTGGCTAACAATAGTGATCGGATTTTCACTGCGCGGGTTGTCGCTGGTCACAACGACCTGGTCCGCATTTTTTTCCGCCACGGCCGCCATCAGGGGGCGCTTGCCTGCATCGCGGTCACCCCCGCAGCCAAAGACGCACCACAGCTGCCCGCCACGTGCCAGCGCTAGCGGCCTGAGCGCCGTGAGCACCTTTTCCATCGCGTCGGGTGTGTGTGCGTAATCGATGACGACCAGCGGCAGGCTTGGCACCGCAAGGGGCTCCATACGTCCCGGCACTGGCAGCAGGTTGGCACACGCGCCAACCGCCTCGGCCAAAGACAGGCTCATCGCGCGCAGTGCAGCCATCACGCCCAGCAGATTGGACACGTTGTAGAGCCCAACCAGAGAGGTTGAGATGCTGTGCCGCTCGGCACCCTCTACGACGTCAAAACTCAAGGACTCTGCGCCGTGACGAATGTCGCGGGCTTCCAGCCTTGCCGCCTGGGCGCAGGAAAATGTCCAGACATCGAGACCCTTGCCCGCCACCGAGGCGCTCAGCGCCAGGCCTTTGGGGTCATCGAGGTTGATGACTGCTGCCTTCAGTCCGGGCCAGGCAAACAGCATGGCCTTGGCATCCCAGTAGGACTGCATCGAGGCGTGGTAGTCCAGGTGGTCCTGCGTGAAGTTGGTAAACAAGGCCAGTTCAATGGCGGTGCCGTCCAGGCGCCGCTCGACGATGCCTATCGACGACGCTTCCAGCGCGCAGGCCACAAAGCCCTCATCCACAAAGCGCCGCAACTGATGTTGCAAGAGCACCGGGTCAGGCGTGGTCATGCCACTGGAGACCATGGCGCCGGGCTCACCAATGCCCAAGGTGCCCACGACGCCGCATTTGCGCCCCAACCTGCCCAGCGCCTGCGCCAGCCACCAGGCGGTCGAGGTCTTGCCGTTGGTTCCCGTGATCGCCACTACCTGCAAATGCCGGCTCGGGGCTTCAAAATAAGCGTCCGCGATGGGCCCTGTGGCGGCCTTGAGCCCCGCATAAGTCGCCACCCGTTCATCCGTAAAACCGTAGGCATCGGCACCCTCGTGCTCGACCAGGCAAGCACGCGCGCCAGCAGACAGCGCAGCACTGACGTACTTGCGGCCATCCGTTGCCGCGCCAGGCCAGGCGATAAAGCCGTCGCCATCGGCCAGCTTGCGGCTGTCAGCGGACAGTGTTCCGGTGACGCGCGCGTGCAGCCAGCGGGCCGCCTCGCCGGGGGTGTGGAGTTGCGTGGTCAAAACGACTCCTCCACTTCGTTCGTCACGATTTGCGGCTTGACGCTCATATCGGGCTGCACGCCCATCATGCGCAGCGTCTGCTGCACCACTTCGCTAAATACCGGGGCGGCCACAAGGCCTCCGAAATACTTGCCGTTGCTCGGCTCGTCAATCATCACCGCCACAATGATGCGCGGCGACTCAATCGGCGCCATGCCGGTAAACCAGGCACGGTATTTATTGCTGGCATAGCCTTTGCCGACCTGCTTGTGTGCAGTGCCAGACTTGCCGCCGACCGAATAGCCGATGGTCTGTGCCAGCGGACCCGTGCCGCCCGGTGCCGCAGCCATCTGCAACATCCGGCGCACTGCACGTGCGTTCTCGGCAGAAAACACCCTGACGCCGACAGCGGGCTCGTCGCTCTTGAGCATCGTCACCGGAATGATTCTTCCATCGTGCGCAAAAGAGGTGTACGAGTGCGCCATCTGGAACAGCGAGGCCGACAGCCCATAGCCATAGGACATGGTCGCTTGCTCAACCGGCCGCCAGGTTTTCCAGGGCCGCAGGCGACCGGTCACTGCGCCCGGAAACTGGATCTGCGGCTTCTGCCCGTAACCGAGCGCGACATAGGTATCCCACATCTCGTTGGGCGTCATCTTTTGCGCGATCTTGAGTGCGCCGACATTGCTGGATTTCTGGATGACGCCCTCGACGGTGAGCGCGCCATAGTTGTGGGTATCGCGGATGGTGAAACCGCCCATGCTGAAGCGGCCGGGGCCGGTTTCTATGAGGGTCTGCGGCTTGACGCGGCCTGCTTCAAGCGCCATCGCCACCGTGATCGGCTTCATCGTCGAGCCGGGCTCGAAGGTGTCGGTCATAGCGCGGTTGCGCAACTGTTCACCGGACAGGTTCTGACGCTTGTCAGGGACATAGCTCGGGTAGTTGGCGAGCGCCAGCACCTCACCCGTAATCGTATCGAGCACAACCACACTGCCCGCCTTGGCTTTGTGTGCAATCACGGCATCGCGCAGTTTCTGATAGGCAAAAAATTGCACCTTGCTGTCAACGCTCAACTGGATGTCCTGGCCCTCGACCGGCGGCACCTGCTCACCGACGCCTTCAACCACGCGACCCAGCCGATCTTTGATCACGCGCCGGGAACCGGCCTTGCCGGCCAGCGCTTTGTTAAAAGTCAGCTCTATGCCTTCCTGACCCTTGTCTTCCACATTGGTGAACCCCACGATGTGCGCGATGGTTTCGCCCTCAGGATACTTGCGCTTGTACTCCTTGCGCTGATAAACACCCTTGATGCCCAGCGCATGAATTTTTTGAGCCACGGGCTCGTCAAGCTGGCGCTTGACCCAGACAAAGTTTTTATCATCCCCCAGCTTTTTTTTCAGTTCAACCAGCGGCATTTCCAGCAGCTTGGCCAGCGCTGCGAGTTGGACGGGACTCGCTTCAACGTCTTCGGGAATGGCCCATATGCTCGAAGCCGGTACGCTGGAAGCCAGAATCAGGCCGTTGCGATCCAGAATGCGGCCGCGGTTGGCCGGCAACTCCAGCGTCCGCGCAAAGCGAACCTCGCCCTGGCGCTGAAAGAATTCATTTCCAACCACCTGAATATAGGCCGCCCGACCAGCCAATCCAATGAAAGCCAGCGCAAAGCTGGCGACAATGAATTTACTGCGCCAGACAGGTGTTTTACTGGCCAGCAGAGGGCTGGAGGTGTAGCGAACACTTTTACTCATGCCGCGTCTCCCCTTCTGCCGCCGCAGCATCCTTGTAGTGCACGTACTGCGTGATGGCGGGCGTTGCCGTACGCATGCGCAAACGGTCCTTGGCGAGCTTTTCGATCCGCAGCGGCGTCGCCTGGGCGCGTTTTTCCACCTGAAGGCGTTCGCTCTCCGTTTCCAGTTTCCGGCTCTGCGCCGCGGCTTTTTCGAGCTCGACATAAAGACGGCGCGACTCATATTGCGTATGCACCAAATACAGCGCACTGGCCAGCACCGCCAACAGCAGAACCAGATTCAGGCGCGCCATCCGTCACCCTTTGCGCCGGCAACCGTCAACCTGGCGGCGTTCATGCATCCACCTCCGTGCGCTCTGCTACCCGCATCACGGCACTGCGCGAACGCGGATTACCAGCCACCTCGTCTTCGCTGGGCATGATGCGGCCCAGGGCCTTGAGTTTCATGGCTTTGGGCGCTGCAAAGGGGGCACGACGGTCATACACCTCGCGAGAATGCCCGGCAATGAATTGCTTGACGATGCGGTCTTCCAGCGAGTGAAAACTGATCACCACCAGGCGTCCGCCCGGTTGCAGGACTTTCAGTGACGCTTCCAGCGCCTGTTGCAGCTCCTCAAGCTCGGCATTAATGAAAATCCGAAGAGCCTGAAAGGTGCGCGTTGCAGGGTCTTTGCCCGGCTCGCGGGTTTTGACCGCACCAGCCACGACTTCGGCCAGTTCGGCAGTGGTTCGAAGAGGGCCCCGTTCCTGTCGGCGACGATCAATCGCCTTTGCAATCTGCCCAGCAAACCGTTCTTCGCCATAGTCACGAATCACCTCCGTCATGGTTTCTATGGAGGCATCTGCCAGCCAGTCGGCCACACTCTGACCGCGCGTGGTGTCCATGCGCATGTCGAGCGGACCTTCTTGCCGGAAAGAAAAGCCGCGCGCCGGATTATCGATCTGGGGTGAACTCACGCCCAGATCCATCAGCACGCCTGCCGCACTGGCCGCAGGCATTTGGCCCAGATGCATGAATCCCTCATGGCGGATTGAAAAGCGGGGGTCGACGATGGTTTGCGCCTCCGCGATCGCATCCAGATCCTTGTCAATGGCCGTCAGACGCCCGCGCTCAGCGAGCTGCGACAGAATTAGGCGGGAGTGTCCGCCGCGACCAAAAGTCGCGTCGATATAGTGACCCTCCGGGTTGAGATGAAGCGCTTCGATGGCTTCATTCAACAAGACGGTTCGGTGTGTCCATGTGCTGCTCACCGTCTTCTCTCAGAAGGAAAAATCTTTGAAGACATCAGGCATCTGAAGCTTCATCTGCTCGGCCTCCTGGGCCGCGTAAATGCCAGCATCCCAGAGTTCGAAGTAACTGCCCATGCCCAGCAGGGTCGTGTCTTTGCTGATCCCGGCCGCAGCGCGCAGTTCAGGTGACACCAACACACGACCGGTCGCATCCATATCCACATCCATGGCATTGCCCAAAAAAATTCGCTTCCACCACTGCGCCTGCATCGGCAGCGAGGCGATACGCTCGCGGAATTTTTCCCACTCATTGCGCGGAAAAATCATGAGACAGCCGTGCGGGTGTTTGGTGATCGTGAGCTGACTCGAAGCGGTAGCGCTCAACACGTCACGATACCGGGTTGGCACAGAGAGCCGACCCTTGGCATCGAGAACTAAAGATGACGCACCTTGAAACACCGTTTAATACTTTCAAAAAACACTTTTCACCACTTAATTGCACTTTATCCCACTTTAGCAGGAAGTTTTTCGCAAGCAAGAGATGTGAAACAAATTTTTTCAATGAAATCAAGGACTTATATCCGTCTATGAAAGATTGATTTGAACTAAAAACTGTTCAAAATTAAGCACTTAGAACAGGCAATGAAGGTAGTTCTTTAAGCGGATAGCCGCCGGATCACCGCGATCTGTCACGCGTTCCGCGCTGTCGGGCGTGCCAAGCACTCATGCCTGCTTCAGCAGACCCTTGCCAACTCGCCAGATGTGCAAAATTTTTTACAAAAAGTGGCCACGACCCCGGCAAAGCAAGCGCTGAAAGCTATGAATATTATAGCGGCACGAAACAACCTGACCGGCTGTGGGTGCTGCCCACAAGGTCGGCCGTAGGCCGTCGTGTGAGACAAGGATTTTCGAATTCCCTACCCTGTAAGGGCTACCTACATTGCGATTTTTTACGCGGCTAGACCGCAAGTACCAAGACCGCGGACTTCAGTCGACGCGAACCTGCACTCTCGCGTATTCCGTAATCCCGATCACGTTGAAGAACGCTGCCACCAAGCGGTTGACATCCAGAAACTGCACCGGGCGCATTTCAGCCTCGCAAGCGGACACCCAGTTCAACAGCATCCCTGCCGCAGAAAAATCGACACGGATCAGTTTGGCGCAGGAAATCAGAATCTTGTCGGCCCCCATGAGCCTGGCTTCCAGCGTGTCCAGCACCGCGACCGCATCGCCCTGAATCTGCCCCGACAGCTCCACGGAAACCAAGCCGCTTATTGGGGCGCTCTGGGTCTCCAGGTCGCCCCTCCCACCATCCATCACACCAAAGCTCGAATAGATGGAGTCACAATAAACATCGCCAATGATGGTTTGTCCCCCTATGACGTCACCCTGTGCGTCGAGCGGCTTGTACACGCAGCGTGCGCGGCCCCAAGCCGGCGGGGACACCTCGTAGGTCACACAAAAATCGAGAGCCACCAGCTCAAAATCATCGGGCCGGCGCGTGATGCGCAGCGCTTCCATGCGCAGTTTCCACCAACCTGGCTCCGTGTCACGCTGGCCTGAAGGCGTAGCGTTTTGTAGCACTTTCTGCAGTTGCGCATCACCCATGAATTGCAGCTGGACCGGTTGGGCCGCCCAGCTGCTGAAGACTTTGTGCAATGGCCCCACCGCAGCCGCTTCGATGGTTTTAAGACTACTCCAGTCCAGACGCCAGGGCATGGGCGCTTTAGCCATCGCCGCAGTGAGCGCCGCGACGCTCTGGCTTCCCAGCACCGAGGGACTCACCCAATCAACAGCAGGCCCATGGGCGCCCTTGCTCGCCGGTTCACTGAGTATTTTCACCATGTCCGGCATGGAAAACCACTGTGGCGCCGAGCGGTCAAAGCGTTCGACGAACTTGATCGCAGCCGTTTCAAATTTGTCCTGCGCCCCGGTGGCGCGGTACAGGTCAAACAGCATCAGCCAGGTTTCAGCATGCCCTGCGCGGGCGCCGGACGGTGCCAAAATTTCAAGCAGACCCGCCTCCGCACCGGCCTCGTCACCGTTGGCAAAGCGAATCGCCGCCTCTTCGAGTTCTGCGTCGTGCACCACGATCTCCCGAACATCCACTGCCGCGACCCGGGAAGGCGTAAAACCCGATGCGGTGCTGTCAAAGCCCGTTCCCTGGCCGGTCAAGCCCCCCGCGGTACGGTCGCGTGCCAGGGAACTGGCTGAGCGGAAGGCGGCCGCTGCGCCGGACGAGACGTCTGGCGGCAGCCCTGCCGGAACGGTAGGTCCGTAAGCCAAAGGTAGTGCGTTCTCCAGCAGGGGCGCCTGGGTCTCGGCCACCTTGGCTTGAGACAGCAATGGCAGATCAGCCGAGCTGTCGTGGGTCTTGGTTTTCCACCACTGCATGGACATCTGCGCCTCGATCTCATCGATCTTCTTGATCGTGCTCGCACGGTCATCGGGCCTGGAGTGCATGCTGCTCTGGAAAAAAGAAGGTCTTCCGCCTGGATCCTGGCCTACACCAGCCATGGCGTCGCGCTTGCGCAACTTGCGCAACATGTCGAATTCGCGCTTGCGCACAAAGTCGTTGCGGCGCTTGCGCTCAATCATCTCCTTGAGCAGCTGTTTGCTCACCGAGTCTTCCCTGTCCGCGTGCACCGAGTCCAGGTCCGACCAACTGGTGGCCGGATTCCGAACGAACTTGACCATCTTGGACAGCAGGCCTGATGCGGTATCGTCTTTGGACATGTCAGGACGAGTAAGAAAGCTCAGGGCAAAAAGCTACTCATCAATCACCAAACATTTTCTGCTTGATCTCGCGGCGCTGTTGCGCTTCCAGCGACAAATTGGCAGTCGGACGTGCAATCAGGCGGCCTACACCGATGGGTTCGCCGGTTTCGTCGCAATAGCCGTAATCACCCGAATCAATACGGGCAATCGACTGCTCGATCTTCTTGAGCAGCTTGCGTTCGCGGTCACGGGTACGCAGTTCAAGGGCGTGCTCTTCTTCAATGGTGGCGCGGTCTGCCGGATCAGGCACCACGGCGGCGTCCTCACGCAGGTGCTCGGTGGTGGCACCGGCACTGGCGTGGATCTCCTGCTTGAGCACTGACAGCTTGTGGCGAAAAAATGCCATCTGCTTGTCATTCATGTACTCAGAATCAGGCATTGCCTTGACTTCCTCATCGGTCAACTGCTCACCGGGCTTGGTCTTCCAGTTGTTGGCAAGCTTGGGGTCTTTTTTGGCAGCCGCCTGAATTGGCGGCGCGATCAAACGTTCGGTCATTGTGGAGTAGCTGGCTTTGGCTGCGTCAGGCGCATGGGTTGGCACCATCGGTGCGGGCGGGGGGGAAGGGATGGCAACCCGGGCTGAACTCCTCCGCCCGGGCTTCAGGGGCGCCGGGGCCTTGAGCCCCGAAGCCTTGGCGGGCGCTGGCGCAACGGCAGACAGCGCTTTTGCGCTGACAACCGCCTTGCTGCTTTGAGCCGCCGGTTTGGCCACCGCTTTTTTAGCAGCCACCGGCGTTGCCGTTTGCGGGGACTCGACCTGATTGGCGGGCTGGCTGGATTTGGCTGCAGTTTTCACGGTATGGGGGGGCGCTTTGGGCGCTGGTTGAACTTTCACGGCGGATGTGGCAGTGGCCTGGGCTGGCGTTGGGGTCTTCTTCGCTTGGGCGTTCACAATATGTCTCCTTCGGGAAGCCGCCAGGAAATGGCCCTCGGGCTCCTGCGGCAACCCCCTGACCAAACTGCTGTCGGGCAGTCCGGTCCTAGCTGAGGCCAGATTTCCTGGTTGGTCTGTCGCCTGCCTGCGCCTAAAAATGCATTCGTCGCTGTGACGCAGCGCTTGAATTTGTGGGCCAGTTGTTGGCTTGGCAGGATTCCCGAATCGGCTTTCCGGGTATTGTGGTCGGCGCGCGATTGTAGCGGCTCACCACCGTGATGCGCCAAGCTGACCGCAATCCATTGGAGAATCGAAACACACATGAAGTCTCCCCCCTTTTTTATGTTTAGGCGCACAGCCTAACTCAAACCAGACACTGCTCCAGACCCTGCAGGAAAATATCTTTCGGCAAATCGATGCCGATAAAGACCATCTTGCTGGTTTTCTTCTCGCCTTCAGCCCAGGCTGGACCGAGGTCGCTGCCCATGAGTTGATGCACGCCCTGGAAAATAACCTTGCGATCAGTGCCTTCCATGTTCAGCACGCCTTTGTAGCGCAGCATGCGCGGGCCGTAAATATTCACCACCGCGCCCAGAAAGTCTTCGAGCTTGGCCGGACTGAAAGGCTTGTCCGAGCGAAACACAAAGCTTTTGACGTCGTCATCATGGTGATGGTGGTGGCCCTGGCCGGCGGCGTGGGACGGATGGTCGCATTGCTCGCCCTGCACATGATCGTGGTGCTCATGCGCCTCAGGCTCTTCGGCCTTGAGAAACTCGGGGTCGATGTCGAGCTTGGCGTTGAGGTTAAAGCCGCGCAGGTCAAACACATCGGCAATTGCCACTTCGCCAAAATGCACCGCTTTTTGCGGCGCGCGCGGGTTCATCTGCTTCAGGCGGTGCATCAGTGCATGAACCTCATCTTCGGCCACCAGGTCGGTCTTGCTGATGAAGATCTGGTCGGCAAAACCCACCTGACGGCGCGCTTCCTGGCGCTCGTTGAGCTGTGTTTCGGCGTGCTTCGCGTCCACCAGCGTCAGGATGGAGTCCAGCAAATATTGTTCGGCAATTTCCTCGTCCATGAAAAAGGTCTGCGCCACCGGGCCCGGGTCGGCCAGGCCGGTGGTTTCAATCACCACCCGGTCAAAGTCCAGCAGCCCCTTGCGTTTCTTGGCGGCCAGCAACTGCAGCGTTTCGCGCAAATCTTCGCGAATCGAGCAGCAAATACAGCCATTGTTCATCTGAATGATGGTTTCCTCGGTGTCATTGACGAGGATTTCGTTGTCAATGTTTTCCTCGCCAAACTCGTTTTCGATGACGGCAATCTTCTGGCCGTGGGCCTCGGTCAGCACGCGCTTGAGCAGCGTGGTTTTGCCCGAACCGAGAAAGCCGGTGAGGATGGTGACAGGGATCAGGCTCATGGTGTTTTCCTAAAAAACGGAAGAAGAAGAAGTTTAGCGGCCGGCTCAAGCCCTTGGGCGAGCACGGGAAACCGCGGCCCGCAACCTGACCGCCGGCGTCAGCCCGTGACGCCAATTACTATTTATTTTATAGCTGCCAACGCCCGCATTCATTGGGCTGGAGGCATTTTTTGCTTATAAATAGGTTAGCCAGGCGGCCGTTTGACGAGCACCAGGCCCTTGAGGTACTCGCCTTCTGGAAATGCAATCGTCATGGGGTGATCGGGTGCGCCGCCCATGCGCTCGGTGATGAAGGCGTCCACGCCCGCATCGGTGCCGGCCGAGGCCACGATTTTGTGAAACAGGTCGGCGCTGATACCGCCCGAGCACGAGTAGGTGAACAGCACGCCGCCCGGCGCCAAAATAGCCAGCGCCAGCCGGTTGATGTCTTTGTAGGCGCGCGCCGCGCGCTCGGCATGCTTGACGGTGGGCGCGAACTTGGGCGGATCAAGCACGATGGCGTCAAAAGTCGTGCCGTCCCGCTGGTACTGGCGCAGCATGGCATTGACGTCGGCGTCCAGCAGGGTGGTGCGGCCGGCGTCAAAGCCGTTCAGCGCGACATTGGCTTTGGCGCGCTCAATCGCCGGGCCGGACGAGTCAATCGAGGTCACATGCTCGGCGCCGCCGGCCAGCGCGGCCACGGTGAAGCCGCCGGTGTAGCAGTAGCAGTTCAGCACGTTTTGAAACTGCAGGCGGCGCGTGGCGGCGGCAAACTTCTGGCGGCTGTCGCGCTGGTCCAGGTAAAAGCCGGTTTTATGGCCTTCCGCGACATCCAGGCTCAGCACCCAGTCGTGCTCGGCAATCGTGATGCCCGTATCGCCCGAACCAGCCAGCCAGCCGGTGGCTTCGGGCAGGCCTTCAAGCGCGCGCACGCTGGCGTCGGAGCGCTCGTACAGCCGCGTCAAACCGGTTTGCGCCAGCAGCGACTCGACGATGACACTTTTCCATTTCTCGGCGCCGCAGCTTGAAAACTGGGCCACCAGTGTGTCGGCATAGCGGTCGACCACCAGGCCGGGCAGGCCGTCGGACTCGCCGTGAATCAGTCGCAGGCCGTTGCTTTTTATATCAAATCGACCTCTAGCGCTTATGGCCTGAGCGATACGCGCTATAAAAAATGAAGCGTCAATGCGCTGCGACTCGTCAAAGCTCCAGACCCGGGCCCGAATTTTGGAACTGGGGCTGAAAGCGGCCCAGCCCAAAAACTGGCCCGCGTGGCCTTCCACCCGCACCGTTTCACCGGCGTCGGCGCCACCGCTGGCAATCGCCCCGTCAAAAATCCAGGGGTGGCGGCGCAGCAAAGAACGCTCTTTACCGTCGCGGAGTCGAATTATGTTCATGCCGCTATTGTCGCGGCTGGACTGCGGGCAAAGCCGGCCAGGCTTTGCGCCGTGAAACGCCAGCGCCCGTCGCCCGCGTAAGCAACAGACAGGAAAAATTTGCGACAATTGAAAGCTAACAATTTTTAAGAACTTTTTGTCAAAATTAGGGATATTTAGCCTGTTCACCCCCGCCGGGCGCGCCCGGCTGGTGGCTAGGACCCTGAGCCTGTTGGTGGCAGCGCTGCTGGCATTGGGCAGCAGCCAAGTGCAGTCCCGCACCATTCTGGACCTGGACACCCGCCACCAGCCGGTGGCCTTGCAGGACTGGGGCGACTACTGGATAGACGCGAGCGGCCAGTTCACGCCCGAACAGGTGGCCGGCACGGCAGCCATTGTGTGGGCGCCCACGCAGGCCAATGCGGTTTACCCAATGACGAGCGGCTATTCGCTGTGGGTGCGCTTTACCGTGCCGCCCGCTCCCGATGCCGAGCGCTGGTACCTTGAAGTCCCGCACCCGTCCATCAACCGCGCCACCCTTTACACGCTGGACAGCGCGGGCCAATGGACTGCGCAGCGGGCCGGCGACCTGGTGGCTGTGAGCCAATGGCCGGTGCCGCACCGCCACCCCCTGCTGCCGATTGCCGTGTCCGCCGCAGTGCCCACCTACTACCTGCTGCGCCTTGAGAACGGTCACGCTTTCAGTGCGCCCCTTCGCTTCATCAGCGAGAGCCGCCTGAGCTATTCAGAGCAACGCGTATCGCTGATACTGGGCATATTTTTTGGCCTGACAGGACTGGCGGCTGTGATTTCCACGCTTGGCGCCCTCTCGCTGCGCGACCCGGCGTATGGCCTGTATGCCATTTTCGTGACCCTGATGAGCCTGTCCCAGGCCTGCGTCACCGGCATCGCGGGCCTGCACCTGTGGCCGCAGTCACCGTGGTGGAACGACACCTCCGCGACGGTCCTGCCGCTGCTGACGGCATCGGCTGCACTGCTGTTCGTGTCGGCCTCCGTGGCCCTGCCCCAGCGTTCGCGGCGGCTGCACGGACTCGTGCTGGGCTTGGCGCTGCTGGGCGTCCTCGTGAGTGCTGCACTGGCGCTGGTGCCAGCCGAAGCGCGCATGGCCCTGTTTATCCCAGGGCTGTTGCTGCTGTCGTTCAGCGGCATGCTGGTACTGGCGTGGGCCTGGCAACGCGGTGACCGGTATGCCCCCAAGCTGATGCTGGCCTACCTGCCGGTCGTTCTGGCGGCAGGCCTGAACCTGGCCACCAACACCGAGCTGCTGTCCATGAGCTTTCTCGCGCGGCACGGCATGCAACTGGCTACCGCCCTGCACCTGCCCGTCGTGCTGGTCGTACTGATGCTGCGCAGCCAGCAACGGCGCGAAAACATTCGGCGCATTCAGGGCCTGGACCGGGTCGACCC
>Ga0123337_10003605_pt1 | contig 16377 bp, 13 predicted proteins | sample frozenSSSSmetaG_FD_89792 | JGI IMG/M metagenome (GOLD analysis project Ga0123337, IMG submission 89792) | Glacier valley bacterial and archeal communities from Borup Fiord, Nunavut, Canada, to study Microbial Dark Matter (Phase II) -... | ecosystem: Environmental > Aquatic > Freshwater > Ice >... | reverse complement strand
TGGCCCTGGCCTATATCGGGGTCGTGGGCTTCATCCTTGATCGTCTCGTCGCCGCCGTCGGCAGCTTTGTCACCCGCGGCACCAGTGCCGGCTAAGGAGCGCTTCCATGTCCTATCTTCGCATTGAAAATGTCGACAAGCACTTCGACCGCGGCGGCCAGCGCTCCGAAGTCCTCAAGGATATCTCGCTGGATATCGCCAAGGGCGAGGTGATCTCCATTATCGGCCATTCCGGCTGCGGCAAGTCCACCTTGCTCAACCTGATCGCGGGCCTGACCGAAGTTTCCTCAGGCGGCATCCAGCTCGAGGGCCACGAGGTCAATGGCCCCGGCCCCGACCGCGCCGTGGTGTTCCAGAACCATTCGCTGCTGCCCTGGCTGACCGTCTATGAAAACGTCAACCTGGCCGTCACCAAGGTGTTTGGGCGCACCAAGAGTGGCGCCGAGCGGCATGACTGGATCATGCAGAATCTCGACCTGGTGCAGATGAGCCACGCCAGGGACAAGCGCCCCACCGAAATTTCGGGCGGCATGAAGCAGCGCGTCGGCATTGCCCGCGCCCTGTCCATGCAGCCCAAAATCCTGCTGCTCGACGAGCCCTTCGGCGCGCTGGACGCGCTCACCCGCGCGCATCTGCAGGATGCGGTCATGGACATCCAGAAGCGGCTGGGCTCGACCATGATCATGATTACCCATGACGTGGATGAAGCGGTGCTGCTCAGCGACCGCATCGTCATGATGACCAATGGTCCTGCCGCCCGGATCGGGGAAGTGCTCGACGTCCCGCTGGAGCGGCCGCGCCATCGCATCGAGCTGGCCGCCGACCGCACCTATCTCAAGTGCCGCGAATCCGTGCTCAAATTCCTCTATGAGCGGCATCGCTTCGTCGAGGCGGCGTAACCGCCATGACTATCCCCGTCGCCAGCCCGACCATCCGCACCACCTGCCCCTATTGCGGGGTCGGCTGCGGCGTGCTGGCGACGCCCCAACCGAACGGCAGCGTGGCGATATCAGGCGATCCCGAGCATCCGGCCAATTTCGGCCGCCTTTGCTCCAAGGGCTCGGCTCTGGGCGAGACGCTCTCGCTCGATGACCGCCTGCTCTATCCGGAAAGCGATGGCCGCAGAGTCACTTGGGACGCGGCGCTCGATCTGGTTGCCAATACCTTCACGCAGACGATCCGCGAGCATGGACCCAATTCGGTGGCCTTTTATGGCTCGGGTCAGCTGCTGACCGAAGACTATTACGTCGCCAACAAGCTGATGAAGGGCTTTATCGGCTCGGGCAATATCGACACCAATTCGCGGCTTTGCATGGCCTCCTCGGTGGCCGGGCACAAGCGCGCCTTCGGCTCGGACACCGTGCCGGGCAATTACGAAGATCTCGAGCTAGCCGATCTCATCGTGCTGGTCGGCTCCAATCTGGGCTGGTGCCATCCGGTGCTCTACCAGCGCATCGCCAAGGCCCGGGCCGAGCGCCCCCAAATGCGCGTCGTGCTGATCGATCCGCGCCGCACCGTCAGCGCCGACATTGCCGACCTGCACTTGCCGCTACAGTCCGACGGCGATAGCGCGCTGTTTGTCGGCCTGCTGGCTTACCTTGCCGATAGAGGCCTCGTCGCGCCGGACTTCATCACTGACCATACCAGCGGCGTGGAAGCGGCCCTGCTGGTCGCAGCGGACTGGACCATTACCCGCGTCGCCGAAGCCACAGGTCTGGCCGAAGCCGCGATTGCCCAGTTCTACCTCTGGTTCGGCGCCACCGAAAAAACCGTCACGGTCTATTCGCAGGGCGTCAATCAGTCGGCCTCGGGCACCGACAAGGTCAATGCCATCATCAATTGCCACCTGCTGACCGGCCGTATTGGCCGCCCCGGCATGGGGCCCTTCTCGGTCACCGGCCAGCCCAATGCCATGGGCGGGCGCGAGGTCGGCGGGCTCGCCAATACGCTGGCCGCGCATATGGATTTTTCGCCTGACGCCATTGATCGCGTCTCCCGCTTCTGGGGCAGCACAGGCGTTGCCACAAAGCCGGGCCTTAAGGCCGTCGACCTCTTCGCCGCCATGGGGCGCGGGGAGATCAAGGCGATCTGGATCATGGCGACCAATCCGGTCGATTCCATGCCCGAGGCCGATCTGGTTCGCGCGGCCCTGGCCGCCTGCCCCTTCGTCGTGGTCTCCGACATCACCGCCCGCACCGATACCGGCGTCACCGCCCATGTGCGCCTGCCCGCCGCCGGCTGGGGCGAAAAGGATGGCACCGTCACCAATTCGGAACGCCGCATCTCGCGCCAGCGCCCCTTCCTTTCTCTACCCGGCCAAGCTCGGCCGGACTGGTGGATCGTCACCCAGGTCGCCCGCCGCATGGGCTTTGCCGCGGCCTTCCCCTATGCCGGCCCCGCCGAGATCTTTGCCGAGCATGCCGCCCTCACCGCTCACGAAAACAACGGCAGCCGCGACCTCGATCTCACCGGCCTGGTCGGCGCCGACTATGCCAGCCTGAAACCAGTGCAATGGCCGGTCCGCCAGAAACCCACCGCGCGCCTCTTCGGCAATGGCCAGTTCTTCACCCCCGATGGCAGAGCCCGCTTTGTCCCCGTCTTGCCGCCGCCCCCCTTCGCCCCGGCGCCGGGCCGCTTCATCCTCAATACCGGCCGCGTCCGCGACCACTGGCACACCATGACCCGCACCGGCAAAGCCGCGCGTCTCTCGGCCCACTATGCCGAGCCCTTTGTCGAGATCCATCCGGCCGACGCCGCCCGGCTCAATATCCACCGCGCCACGCTGGTAAAGCTCTCCAACCGGCATGGCAGTGCCGTGGTCCGGGCCTTGGTCACCGACCGGCAGCGCCGTGGCCATCTCTTCGTGCCGATGCACTGGACCGATCAGTTTGCTTCCAACGGCCGCGTGGATGCGCTGGTCGCGGCCAAGGTTGATCCCGTTTCGGGCCAGCCGGCACTCAAGATGGCCGAGGTGCACGCCGAGCCCGTCCATACCCGCCTCTATGGCTTCTTCGTCGCCACCACTCGCCCCGTGCTGGACACGGCATATTGGGCGATTGCCGAAGCGCTTGGCGGCATGCGGGGCGAGCTGGCCTGGAGCGCGGAACCAGCCGACTGGACCGCCTGGCTACGCCACGCCTTTGCCCTGCCTGAACATGCTGAGATCGAGACCATGCGCGACGACCGCTCGGGCCGGCGCAACTTTGCCGTGCTGGTCGACGGCAAGCTGATCCTCGCCCTCTATACGTCGCCCGATCCAGTGCTGGTGTCGCGGCAATGGGCTGTCGACCTGCTCGTCGCAGAAGACCTGCGCGCCGGCGCCGTGCTGGCCGGAAGGCCCGGCGCCGACATGCCCGATCGCGGCGCCATTGTCTGCGCTTGCTTTTCGGTCGGCGCCAATACCATTGCCAGTGCCGTCACCGGCCAGGGCTGCGTCACGGTCGAAGCCGTCGGCGCCTGTACCAGAGCCGGCACCAATTGCGGCTCCTGCCGCGCTGAAATCAGGGGGATCATCGATGCACATCGTCTCGCCGCCGCCGAATAGACCCCGCATTGCCCCGCTTGCCGTGCTGCCGGTGTTTTTCGATCTCGTCGACAAGCGCGTCATCGCCATTGGCGGCTCGGAACCGGCCACCTGGAAGATCGAGCTGCTGGCCGCGGCCGGCGCCCATGTACAGGTGCTGGCGCCGGTGGAGGACTGGTGCGATGCGCTGATCGCTCTGGCCGAGAGCGGCGCCGTGGCCGGCACGATCAGCCTCGTCGATTGCCACTGGGCGCCGTCGGACCTTTCCGGCGCCGCCATGGCGGTGGCCGATATCGAGGACGATGCCGAGGCCGAAGCCTTTGTCGAGGCGGCGCAGCGTCAGGGCGTGCCCTATAACGTCATCGACCGGCCGGCATTCTGTCAGTTCCAGTTCGGTGCCATCGTCAACCGCTCGCCGCTGGTCATCGGCATTTCCGCCGCCGGCGCCGCCCCCATTCTCGGCCAGGCGGTGCGACGCCGCATCGAAACGCTGCTGCCCACCACGCTCACCGCCTGGGCCCAGCTGGCGCAGCGCCTGCGCGGCGACGTGATGGAAAAGCTCGCCGCCGGGCCGCAGCGCCGTGCCTTCTGGGAGCGCCTGGTCGAACGCGCCTTTGGCGACACCGCGCCCTGCGCCGACGATTTCGACATCGACGCCATCGCCGAAGCGCCGCCTTCCGGCCGCGTTACCCTGGTCGGCGCCGGGCCGGGCGATGCGGACCTGCTCACCATCAAGGCCGTCCGCGCCCTGCAATCGGCCGATGTGATCCTCTTCGATGACCTCGTCTCGTCCGAGGTGCTGGAAATGGCGCGCCGCGAGGCCAAGCGGATGCTGGTGGGCAAGCGCGCCGCGCGCGACAGCTGCAAGCAGGAGGACATCAATGCCATGATGCTCAGCCTCGCGCGGCAGGGCAAGCATGTGGTGCGGCTCAAGTCGGGCGATCCGATGATCTTTGGCCGCGCCGGCGAGGAGATCGAGATGCTGGAGCGGCACGGCATTGCCGTCACCGTCGTGCCGGGCGTCACCGCCGCTTTGGCGCTGGCCAGCCGGCTGGGCCTCTCGCTGACCCATCGCGACCACGCCCAGTCCGTCCGCTTCGTCACCGGCCATTCGCGCCAAGGCGTGCTGCCGGACACGCTCAACTGGCAGGCCCTCTCCGATCCGGCCACCACCAGCGTCTATTATATGAGCGGGCGCACTCTCCCCCAGATCGTCGACGAGCTCACGGCGCAAGGCATGGCGCCCTTTACCCCCGCTATCATTGCCGGCAATGTCGGCCGCGCCGACGAACAGGTCTGGCGCGGCACCATTGGCGAGGCGATCGCCGCCGTCACCGCCTTCCCGCTCTCGGCCCCGACCATCTTTGCCGTGGGCAATGCGCTGGCCCAGCGCGCCGTCGCCAGCGCCGCCCTGGTCGCCAGCGCTTAGCCTTAGGCGGTGGCCCGCCGCCCCTGCCCGGTCCGCGCCATCAGAAAGCGCTCCAGCGCCGAGAGGCCGTCATAGATCAGCACGGCCAGCACGCCGACGATCAGCCCGCCCTGCAGCACGAAGGCGGTATTGCCCGACAGCAGGCCGGCAATGATCACCTCGCCCAGCGTGCGGGCCGCCACGGTCGACCCGATCGTCGCTGTAGCCAGCGAAATCACTACCGAGAGCCTGATCCCGGCCAGGATGACCGGCAGCGCCAGCGGCAGCTCGACCTTGATCAGGCGCTGCCAGCTGGTCATGCCCATGCCGCGGGCGGCATCGACGACGCTGGCCGGCAGATTGGTCAGCCCGGTCAGGGTGTTCTCGAAGATCGGCAACAGCCCATAGAGAAACAAAGCCACCAGCGTCGGCGCCGTGCCGAAACCCAGCATGGGCACGGCCAAAGCCAGTACCGCCACGGGCGGAAAGGTCTGGCCGATATTGGCCAAACTCCGCGACAGCAGCAGAAATTCGGCGCCATAGGGCCGGGTGACGAAGATGGCCAGGCTTACCGCGATCACAGTGGCGCCCGCTGTGGCGGCCGCGACGATGCCCAGATGGTTGAGCGTGATGTCGAAGAGGCTGCCCTGGTTGTAGATGGCTGGCTGGCCGTTTGTCGTGAACAGGCCGAAAAAGCCGGCGAACAGCCCCGGCTGTGCCAGGAACAGCACGAGCACAAGCAGCGCCGCAAGGCGAAGGAGATTGCCCACCTTCATTGCGGGCGGGCCGCCAGGCGCGCCAGCGCGTCGAGCGTTACGCGACCGACGACCTGCCCATCGCGCTGCACCGGCAGGTCAGGCCGACCCGACCACAGCAGTTCGGCATAGGCGTCGCGCAGCGAGGCACTGGCCTCGATGGGCTTGCCTTCGGCCTCGCCCGGCTCGATATGGTCGGCCACCTTGAACAGAGACAGCAGCCGGAACGGCCGCTCGCTGGTGCCGATCAGCTCGGCGACAAAGGGCGTGGCCGGCTTGCCGATGATTTCGGCGGGCGAGGCCGCCTGTAGCAGCTTGCCCTGGTCCATCACGGCAATGGTATGGCCGAGATGGATGGCCTCTTCCATGTCATGGGTCACCAGCACGATAGTGGTGCCGAACTGGCGCTGGATATTGAGCAGGTCCTCCTGCGCCTTGGCGCGGATCACCGGGTCGAGCGCGCCATAGGGCTCGTCCATCAGCAGGATATTGGGCTTGGCCGCCAGCGCGCGGGCCACGCCGACGCGCTGCTGCTGGCCGCCGCTGAGCTCATGGGGCAGCCGGTCGCGGAACTCGGCCGGGTCGAGCTGGAACAGCGTCATCAGCTCGTCGACGCGGTCGCGCGTCTTGGCCTTGGTCCAGCCGAGCAGCTTGGGGACGGTGGCGATGTTCTGCCCGACGCTGCGATGGGGAAACAGGCCATGACCCTGGATGACATAGCCCATGCGGCGGCGCAGCTCATAGGCCGGCAGGCCGGCAATATCCTCGCCATCAATGCGCACCGATCCCGAGGTCGGCTCGACCAGCTTGTTGATCATGCGCATCAGCGTTGTCTTGCCCGAGCCGGAGGTGCCGACCACGACGCAGATGGTATGGGGCTGGATGGTCAGGGTCACCTGGTCCACCACGGCCTGGCCATTATAGGTCTTGGTGATGTCGTCGATCTCGATCATGGACGCTTTCCTTCACGGCTCGTCATCTCGACCATGGCGTCCAGCACCACGGCGGCGACAAAGGCCAGGACTACGGTGGGCACGGCGCCCAGCAGCACCAGGTCCATCGCCGTCTGGCCGATGCCCTGGAACACAAAGACCCCGAAGCCGCCGCCACCGATCAGCGCGGCAATGGTGGTGAGGCCAATATTCTGCACCAGCACGATGCGGATGCCGGTGAGGATGACCGGAAAGCCCAGCGGCAGCTCCACGGCGACTAGCCGCTGCCAGACCGTCATGCCCATGCCGCGGGCTGCGTCGATGGCGGCGGGCGAGACATTGTTGAGGCCCACCACGGTATTGGAAACAATCGGCAGCAGCGAATACGCGAAGAGCGCCACCAGAGCAGGCGCCGTACCGATGCCGGAAATGCCGATAGCCGACGCGCCCGGTACATTGGCGGCGATCCAGGCCAGAGGCGCGATCAGCAGGCCAAACAGGGCAATGGAAGGAATGGTCTGGACGATGTTGAGCACATTGAGCACGCCGGCGCGCAGCGGCCGCACCTTGTAGCAGAGGATCCCCAGCGGTACGCCGACCACGGTCGCTATGGCGACCGAGCCAAAGGCCAGCACCAGATGCGCCCTTGCCTCGGCCCAGAAGGCGGGCGCGCGGTTGGCATATTCCTTGAGCAGCGAGAGCTGGTTCCAGCCGCCACTCCAGAGCAGCAGCGCCATCGCCGCCAGCACAGCTGCGAGAATAGCGAGGCGCCACAGCGGCGCCAGCCGCAGCCTTGTTAGCGCATCGGTCACCAATAGGGCGAAAGCAAAGGCCAGCAGCCAAAAGCCGGCGCCGGGCGCGACGCGGGCAAAAGTGTCATCGGGCGGCGTGAGAAAGGCGGCCGATTGCCCCATCAGCACGAACAACACACCCAGAACTACAAAGCCGACCAGCAGCTTGGTCAGTGCCGGAAAGCGCAGCAGCGCCACGGCAAAGCCTGCCAGCAGGCTAAGGGCCAAAGCCATGGCGAGACTGCCCGGCAGCGCCTGGGCCAGGGCCACGGTATCGCCCGGCACGATTCGATTGGCGCGGAACAGGGCAAAGGGCAGCGCGGCGCCAGCTGCCGCAATCAAGGCAATCAGCACCCCGAGCTTGTCGAGGGCGAGCCAGGCGGGACGCGACGACACCGGGGCAAGTTCAGCAATGGACATGCAGCCTCCGGTGTCGCTCAGCGGTCAGGCGAGCCCCTCCCCAACGGGGAGAGGCGATCGCCCTAGTCCAGAAAACCGCCCTGGGTCAGGTAGTCGGTCGCCACGGTGGCAGAGGCTTCGCCGCCCACCTGGACGCGGCCATTGAGCTCCTGCAGCACTTCGAGCGTCAGGCCTTCAAAGACGGGCTTGAGCAGCTCTTCGATCTGCGGATACTGCACCAGCACATCGCTGCGGATGATCGGGGTGGGCTGATAAACCGGCTGCACGCCCTTGTCGTCCTCAAGCACCTTGAGGCCGGATGGGGCAATGCCGCCATCGGTGCCATAGACCATGGCGGCGTTGACGCCATTGGTCTGCTGGGCGGCAGCGGCAATGGTGGCCGCCGTGTCACCACCCGACAGGGTGATCAGCTGGTCCGGGGTCAGGGTGAAGCCATAGACTTCCTGGAACTTGGGCAGGGCGCCGGGCGAATTGACGAACTCGGCCGATGCAGCGAGCTTGACCTCACCACCGCCGGCAACCCAGGCGCCGAACTCGCTGAACGTCGTCAGGTTGTTGGCTTCGGCCACGTCATCGCGCACGGCCACCGCCCAGGTATTGTTGGCGGGCGACGGCGTCAGCCAGACGATATTGTTGGCCTCGAAGTCGAGCTTGGCGGCCTCGGCATAGGCCAGGGCCGCGTCGTTCCACAGCGGGTCATCGGCCTTTTCAAAGAAGAAGGCGGCATTGCCGGTATATTCGGGATAGATGTCGATTTCGCCGGCGGTGATGGCCTGGCGCACGATCGGGGTGCCTCCGAGCTGGATGCGGTCCTCGACGGCAATGTCATTAGCCTCAAGCACCTGCTTGATGATGTTGCCCAGCACACCGCCTTCGGTATCGATCTTGGACGACACCACCACCTGCGCAGAGGCACCGGTGACGGACAGAGCGAGCGCGGCGACGGCGCTCAATAGCGTGGTTGTGAGGCGCATTGGTTTCTCCGATTTGTCCCTGACTGGCCAAGGCCAGCAAATTTGATCTGTCCGCCATGGGACAGGATAGGTCGCAATCAGCAAATGACCCTTAGCATGGGTCCATTCGAACGCGCTGGACGCAAGCGAATGCTGGTCCAGCAAAAGTGTCCAGCTGCAGCAAAGGTTCCCGCAGCCGTGTGCATGTAGCGGCAGCTGCTGACAGCCCATGTCAGCATGCCCGCACCAGCGGTCGGGTTCAAGGTTTGTTACGGAAAGCGGCGACAGCTGGATCAGCCGGTGGACCGGCTATTTCATCCAGAACATCGGGGTGAGATCGGTCGCGATCGGCTCGTACTTCTCATTGGTGGCCATGACATCGGCCATATGCGCCCACCAGCGCTGCATCACCTCCGTGGCGGGCAGGTCCGCCATGGTGTGGTCCTTGCGGCGCCAGAGCACGCCGAACAGGATATTGGTCTCGTCGTCGAGGTGGATGGAATAGTCCTTCACCCCAGCTTCATGCAGCAGGTCGACAAGTTCGGGAAAGATCGCGTCGTGGCGCTTCTTGTACTCTACCGCCATGCCAGGATTGAGCTGCATCTTGAAGGCATGCTTTTCGTAACCGCCATCGGAAATGATCATGCGCGCTGCCTCCACATGCGGAACAGGATGGGCAGCGCGATCACCACGATCAGCAGGCCCCCGATAAAGATCGACATAACGATGCCCGGCACATTGAGCAGGCCGAGGCCGAAGGTCACCAGCCCCATGATCAGTGCCGCCAGCACCACGCCGATGATAGAGCCGGCGCCACCGAGGATGGACACGCCCCCAAGCACCACCATGGTGATGGCCTCGAGTTCCCAGCCCTCGGCAATGGACGGCCGCGTCGAGCCCAGCCGCGCCGTCAGCAGCACGGCGGCAATGCCGCTCATCAGGCCGGTGAGGCAGAACAGGATGAACTTGATCTGATCCACGCGTACGCCGGAAAACTGTGCGGCCACATCATTATTGCCGATGGCAAAGACGCGGCGACCGAAATTGGTGCGGTGCAGCAGCACCCAGTAGAGCACGGCAAAAAAGGCAAACAGCACCAGTTCGAAGGAGATCACCCAGAATACGTAGCCCTGGCCGAACCAGGCAAAGCTCGGCGGATAGCCCTTGAAGCTCTGGTCGCCCAGGATGATGAAGCTGATGCCCCGGAACAGACTCATCGTGCCGATGGTGACCACGATCGAGGGCAGCTTGAGCCTGGTCACCAGCAGGCCATTGAAGGCGCCGCACAGCAGCCCTGCCCCGACGCCGATGGCGACCAGCACGGGCGTGTCGGCGCCATATTGCAGCGCCAGGCCCATCAGCGTCGAGGCCAGCGAGATGATCGCGGCGACCGACAGGTCGATTTCGCCCGAAATGATCAGCAGCGCCATGGCCAGCGCGATCAGCGCCTTCTCGGTGAAATTGAAGGTGAGGTCCGAGAGGCTCCAGGCATTGAGGAAATAGGGCGAGGCAAAGGAATTGGCGATAAAGATCGCCACCGCCACGAGAACCAGCAGGCTCTCCCAGCTCAGCACGGCTGATCTGAGCGGATTGTCGAGGCGATCGGGCAGCTGGCGGCCGGTCGAGGAGATGTCGGTCATGCAGCTTCTGCCTTCTTGAGAATGATCCGCCCCTTGCTGGCTTCGCCGCGCGCATTGAGCACCACGGCCAGCAGGATGGCCGAGCCGGAAATCGCCATCTGCCAGAACGGGCTGATATTGATCACCGGCAAAGCGTTGTTGATGACGCCGAGAAAGAGCGCGCCGAGCAGCACGCCGGCCACGCTGCCAATGCCGCCGGCGATCGAGACGCCGCCGATGACGCAGGCCGCGATGATGGTCAGCTCATAGCCGCCGGCCACTTCGGTCGAGGCGATGACATAGCGCGAGATCCAGAGATAACCGCAGAGGCCGGCCACCGCGCCGGCGATCACAAAGGCATAGAACTTGGTCTTGCCCACATCGATACCGGTATAGACCGAGGCTGTCGGGTTGACGCCGATGGCGTAGAGCGAGCGCCCCAGCGGCGTGCGCGTCATCAGCACATAGAACAAAGCCGCCACGACAATGGCAAACCAGCTCAGCACCGGCAGGCCCAGGAACACGCCGCGCTGCAGGGCGATGAAGTCGGGGCTCATCTGGGCCGCATTGACCCAGGCGCCGCCGGAAATGACAAAGACCAGGCCGCGGAAAATGGTCAGCGTGCCCAGGGTCACGACGATGGGCGGAATATTGAGCTTCCAGACCAGCACGCCGTTGAAGGCGCCCAGGCCCGCGCCGATGACGACGCTGAGGCCGAGCAGCAGCGGGATCGGCACGCCGGGAAAGGCGGCATTGAGCATGGCCACGATCATGCCGGTCAGCGCCAGGTTGGACGCCATGGAGAGGTCGATCGAGCGGGTGAGGATCACCGCCATCTGCCCCAGCGCCAGCATCATCAGGATCGAGGTGTCATTGAAAATGGTCAGCAGGTTGGCGGGCTGGGAAAAGCGCGAAAAGCGCAGCGTGACCAGCACGATGACCAGCAGGATCGCCAAAGCCAGCCAGGTTTCGCGCTGCTTGATCAGGTTTTTCATGCCGCCTGCTCCTCGAGGATACCGGCAGCCAGGCGCACCAGCGTTTCGGGCTTGAGCCCTTTATTCTCGATGGTCTCGACCATGCGGCCCTCACGCATGACGACGATGCGGTCGCTCATGCCGAGCACTTCGGGCAGTTCGGACGAGACCATGATGACGGAAAGGCCCTGTTCCACCAGCTCGGCCATGAATTCATGCACCGCCGCCTTGGAGCCGATATCGATGCCCTTGGTGGGTTCATCCAGAATGATCACCTTGGGCAGCGTGGCCAGCCATTTGGCGATCACCACCTTCTGCTGGTTGCCGCCCGACAGGGTCGAGACATTCTGGCTCAGCGAGGAGGCGCGCAGGTCGAGCCGCGCGGTATAGGTCCGGGCCAGCGCGAACTCTTCGGCCAGCCGCAGGAAACCGGATTTGGAAGTCTTGCGCAAAGAGGGCAGCGAGACATTCTTGAAGATGGGTTCGCCGGTAATGACGCCCTGCTTGCCGCGCTCTTCGGGCACATAGACGATGCCGGCCTCGACCGCATCGGCGGGCGAACGCGGGGTGATGGTCCGGCCATCGAGCACCAGGCTGCCGGCACTGGGCTGGGTAAGGCCGAACACGGCCTGCATGACTTCGCTACGCCCTGCCCCGACCAGGCCATAAAAGCCCAGGATCTCGCCCTTGCGCACGGCAAAGGAGATGTCGTCGAATTCCGTCGGGTGGCTGAGGCCCCTGGCCTCAAGCACCACGTCGCCGATCTGGGCATTGCGGGCCGGGAAGATGCCCTCCACCGGCCGGCCAACCATGAGCTGGACGATCTCGCTCTGGCTGGTGTCCTTGATGAAGCCCTTGCCGACCTGTTCGCCATCGCGGAACACGGTGAAGCGGTCGGCGATGCGGTAGATCTCGTCGAACTTGTGGCTGATGAACAGGATCGCCTTGCCGTCCTCTTTCAGCAGTTCGATGAGCACATAGAGCTCCTCGATTTCCTTCTGGCTGAGCGCGGCGGTCGGCTCGTCCATGATGACCACGCGGGCATCGATGGAGAGCGCCCTGGCCACGGCCACCAGGTGCTTTTTGGCAATGCCCAGTTCCTTGAGCTTGATATCGGGGTCGATGCCGGCACCCATGGCGTCCAGCGTCTCGCGCGCCTCGGCTCGCATCTTGCGCCAGTCGATCAGCCCGAAGCGATTGCGCGGCGCGTGACCCAGATAGATGTTCTCGGCCACTGTCATTTCGTCGAACAGCACGGTTTCCTGATGGATGGCGGTAATGCCGACGGCGGAAGCCGAATGGGCGGTCGGCAGTGTCACGACCTGGCCAGCAACACGGATCTCGCCGGCGTCGGGCTGGTAAATGCCAGTCAGCGTCTTGACCAAAGTCGACTTGCCCGCGCCGTTCTCGCCGATTAGCGCCGTGACCTGCCCGGCATAGAGCTCGAGCGACACGTCATTGAGGGCTTTTACACCGGGGAAACTCTTGGTGATGCCGGTCAGCGTCAGGATGGGGTCGGTCATAAGTTTGGTCTCGCAATACCCCCAAAGCCAGCATTGAGGGTGGAGGTGGCCTTGTTCCTCTCCCATCGGGGAGAGGGTGGATCGGCCGCAGGCCGAGACGGGTGAGGGGGAGGTCTGGCTTGCCCAATAACCTGGGTGAGCCACCCCTCCCCCTCATCCGGCGCTGCGCGCCACCTTCTCCCCGATGGGGAGAAGAATAGGGCGAGCGCCTAGTAGATCTTGGAGAATTCTTCGATGTTGGACTTGTCGAAGGTAAAGGGTGCCGCCATGGCGCCCGAGCTGGTGTCGTCGAGCGTCAGCTCACCCATGCGACCCATCGAAAGGGTTGCGCCAGGACCGGCTTCTGCGCCTTCGACCAGGTCATTGGCCAGCATCACGGCCGAATAGCCCAGATCGATCGGGTTCCACAGCGCCACGGCCTGGCTCGCGCCATTGTCGATGAACTGCTTGAACTCGCTTGGCAGCGCCAGGCCGGTCACGTTGATCTTGCCGATCAGGTTCTGGTCGGTCACGACCTGGGCGGCCGCCACGACGCCGACAGTGGTCGGGGCAATGATGGCCTTGAGGTCGGGATAGGAGGCGATCAGGCCCTTGGCTTCGTCGGTCGACTTGACCGAGTCGTCGTCGCCATAGACCACGGCGACGAGGTTGATATTGGCGAACTTCTCGGGCAGTGCGGCCTTGGCGGCTTCGATCCAGGCATTCTGGTTGGTCGCGGTGGAGGCAGCCGACAGGATGGCGACATCGCCGCCGTCTGGCAGGTAATCGGCAGCCAGCTTGATGATGGTCTCGCCGATCAGGTTGGTTTCCGATGGGTTGAGGTGCAGCTGACGGCCCTCGGGTGCGACGCCGGAATCCCAGCTGATCACCTTGATGCCGCGTTCCATGGCCTTCTGCAGTGCTGGCACCAGGGCGTCCGGGTCATTGGCCGAAATGGCAATGGCGTCGACCTGCTGGGCGATCAGCGCATTGATCACTTCGATCTGGGCTTCGGCCGTGGCAGCGGTCGGGCCGGTATAGATGACTTCGACGTCACCCAGTTCGGCAGCCGCTTCCTGGGCGCCCTTGTTGGCGGCGTCGAAGAAGCCGTTGCCGAGCGACTTGACGACCAGCGCGATGCGGGTCTGGGCGAAGGCCGGGCTGGCCAGCAGAGCGGCGATGGCGGTGCTTGCCGCCAGGATTTTCAAGAGTTTCATAAGGTAGTCCCTCCCTGGGATGGTTTTTCGTCTTGTTGTCTCAGGCCACGAAGGCTTGTCGGTCGGCCTGAGCTGTCGTCTCCGCCACGATGAGCCGCACGCCTGCCGTTTCCAGCATTTGACGGTCTTCGTCGCGGATGCCGGCGTCGGTGACGACGGCGGCTATTCGGTCGAGGCCACACAGAATGAGGCTCGATCTGCCCGAAAACTTGGATGAGTCCGCCAGCACGATCAGCTCGTCGGCCTGGCCGATCAGGCCGAGCTCGGACTGGACGACCATGGGATCGGCCTCCATCAATCCGTGCGCGCCGATGCCCTGGCAGCCGATGAACATGCGCTTGGCGTAAAAATGCGATGCCACCACGCCGCCAAAGGGCGAGAGGATGACATTCTGCTCGCGATAGACCGTGCCGCCCGGAATGACGACCGAATTGCGCGAATTGTGAATGAGATATTCGGCAATGGCGAAGCTGTTGGTGAACACGCTCAGCCGGCGCGAGGTCAGGAAATGCACCATCTGGTAGGTGGTGGTACCGCCATTGATGATGATCGGTTCGCCATCGGCGCAGAGTTCGGCCGCAGCCCGGGCAATGGCGCGCTTCTGCTCGATATTGATGGTTTCGTTGACCGAGAAGGGCCGCCCCATCAGTGCCGACTGCTCGGGCGGGTTGATGGCCTCGGCGCCGCCGCGCACCCGCCGTACTTCGCCGCGCAGGTCGAGCGCCGCAATATCGCGCCTGATGGTCGCTTCGGACGAGCCGGTAACCTCGCAGATGTCCGCCACCGTCACGACGGGACGCGTCTGGACGGCTGCGATAATCACTCTGTGGCGTTCGGTTTCGTGCAAGGCAGCCATCCTCCTGGCGCATTACTACCCACCCAATTCAATCAGTGTCAATCATCAAACCGTCAACTTCGAAACATGTCAGTCGCCTATGCTTGGTTATGATCGTTTCTGATTGACAGCCTCGCGCGATCGTGGCCATGTCCGGGCAATATTGAAAACCACTACCCTCTGGGAGGAGTCTCATGTCCACTTCCGCGCCCAAGCGCCTCGCCAACCTCTGGGACGACGCCAAAGCCGCCGCCATGAGCGAGCCGGAACGCCTCGTCTATCGCTCAAACCTGCTGGGATCAGACAAGCGCGTCACCAATTACGGTGGCGGCAATACCTCCTCCAAGATCATGCAGAAGGACCCGCTGACCGGCGAAACCGTGGAAGTGCTGTGGGTCAAGGGTTCGGGCGGCGACAGCGCCTCGATCAAGCTCGATGGCTTTTCCACCCTCTATATGGACAAGCTGCGCGCCCTGAAGGGCCTCTATCGCGGCGTCGAGTTCGAGGACGAAATGGTGGGCTACCTGCCGCACGCCACCTTCAACCTCAATCCGCGCGCCGCTTCGATCGATACGCCGCTGCATGCCTATGTGAACCACGCTTACGTGGACCACATGCATCCCGACGCGATCATCGCCATCGCTGCATCGGTCAATTCCAAGGAACTCACCCAGCAGATCTTCGGCGACAGCATCGGCTGGCTGCCCTGGAAGAAGCCCGGCTTCGAGCTCGGCCTGTGGCTGGGCAAATATTGCGAAGAGAACCCGAACGCCAAGGGCCTGATCCTCGAGAGCCATGGCCTCTTCACCTGGGGCGACACGCCCAAGGAATGCTACGAGACGACGCTTGCCATCATCAACCAGGCCATCGAATGGTTTGAGCAGCAGACGGCAGGCAAGACCATCTTTGGTGGCGAGGCCGTCAAGGCCCTGCCCGCCGAGCAGCGCCGCGCCATCGCCGCCAAGCTGATGCCCAAGATCCGCGGCCTCATCTCCGAAGACAGCCACAAGCTGGGCCATTTCGATGACAGCCCCGCTGTGCTCGAATTCGTCAATTCGCACAATCTGCGGCCGCTTGCCGCTCTGGGCACCTCCTGCCCCGACCATTTCCTGCGTACCAAGATCCGGCCGCTGGTCATCGAGTTCGATCCGGCACAGCCCGATATCGACGCTGTGCTCGCCAAGATTCCCGCGGACATCGCCGCCTATCGCGTCGACTACCAGGCCTATTACGACCGCTGCAAACACGACAATTCGCCCGCCGTGCGCGATCCCAATGCCGTGGTCTATCTGATGCCGGGCGTCGGCATGTTCACCTTCGCCAAGGACAAGGCGACCGCCCGCATTTCCGGCGAGTTCTATGTCAACGCCATCAATGTGATGCGCGGCGCCTCCACCGTCTCCACCTATGTCGGCCTGCCCGAGCAGGAAGCCTTCGACATCGAATACT
>Ga0123337_10003604_pt1 | contig 16383 bp, 13 predicted proteins | sample frozenSSSSmetaG_FD_89792 | JGI IMG/M metagenome (GOLD analysis project Ga0123337, IMG submission 89792) | Glacier valley bacterial and archeal communities from Borup Fiord, Nunavut, Canada, to study Microbial Dark Matter (Phase II) -... | ecosystem: Environmental > Aquatic > Freshwater > Ice >... | reverse complement strand
TACGATGTCGTCACGGATGCGCTCGATATTCGCGGCGGTTATATCTATCCACCGCAAAAACCGGGCATCGGGATCGAGATCAACGAGGCCGAAGCCGCGAAGCACCCCTTTCAGCCTGAACTCGAAATGCGCTACTTTCACCCGGATGGCTCGGTCGCAGATTGGTGATCGATTTTATGAAGATGTCGAATATACGCCGTTGGCTACTCGTTCTTATGCTGATGTTTTGTCAAATCCCGATTGCCGCGCACGCGAGCGACCCGCGTATCGATTGGCGCGTCCCTGGCGCAGCAGCCAATCAGGTGATTTTCGACCACGCGGACCTTACGCAAATCGAAGTCGTCTACGCGCCCGCCGCAACTGCGCCAGTGATCAATCTGCGTTGCACGAACCCCGCTACTGCGGAGAGCGCCTCGTTCGTGCTGCGAGCGCTGCAAAGCCGCACCGACGGCGCGACGTTCCTCACTGGTGAATGGGCGCGCTTCCCCTACCCCATCGATCCCGGCGCAGTCGAGTCGAAGCCGATGGCGATCATCTCACAAAAGTACGGGATTTCGCCGTTCAGCATGACGCCGACCGTGCTGCGCGACGCCTTCCGCGAGGTCGCCGGGTACATGCTGACGACGGCGCAGCATCACTACGCCATACCCTTCGGTGATGGGCTGCTCGCGTGTGTGTTCATCGCCGGGGAAGATACCTCGCGTCCGCTCATGGTGCGCTTCGGGCGCGGTTTGCCGGAGGGTGCATATCCACGCTCCGACCTGCGCGCCGCGAATAGCCCGCTGTGGCTGGCGACGGATACCTTTCAGCCGAATTTAGTTCCGGGACCCGCCGCGCCCGCAAGCGGCCAGAGTACAGCGCTTACGCCTGCTCAAAACGCACTCATCCGCCGCTGGGACAACGGTTCGACGGTTGGACCATGGATTGAAATCACGCTGGACGCGATCATTCGCGCGAACCTGAACCCGGTACGCGCGGCGCGCGTCCTCGCGCTGGTCAGCGCTGCCATGTCGGACGCGGGGACACTCAGCACGCGGCTCGCGAAGCGTTCATGCGCGGCGCAGCCCGCTGTCGACTGCATGGACGGTACAAACCCGTCCGAAAGCACAGCGGTCGTGAGCGCGGCGTCCGACGTTCTCGGCTATCTCTTCCCCAAACGCGCGGCGGAGTTCGCGGCATGGGCGCAGGAAGCCGCGCAAACCCGCCTATGGGCAGGCGCGGATCAGCCTGCGCAGAGCAGCGCCGGGATGCAGCTTGGAACGCAGGTCGCGGCGCTCGCGATTGCCCGCGCGCAGAGCGACGGCGCGGATGCCAAATGGAGCGGTCCGATTGCGGAAAGCGCAGCATGGAAACCGACCCTACCAGATTACGTCGCAACGCCGCTTGAACCGCTGGCCGGGACGTGGAAGCCATGGAACCTGACCAGCGGGGCGCAGTTCCGGCCACCCGCGCCAGCGCCGTCCGATAGCGCGGAACTGCTTGCGGAAGCGCGCGAAATCTACGCAGCGACGACGCCGCTCAGTCTCGAACATCAGGAACTCGCGAGCTATTGGGAAGATAAAAAGGGATCGTACACGCCGCCCGGTCACTGGAATGTGATCGCATTGCGCGCCGCACGCACGGCAGGACTTTCGACAAGCGAGAGCGCGCTCCTATTCGCGACGTTGAACACGGCGCTGGCCGATGCGTTCATCGCCTGTTGGGACGCGAAGTATACCTATTGGGCGGCGCGCCCCGTGACCGTGATCCGTGACCGGATCGATCCGGCCTGGGAGCCGTACATTTATACGCCGCCCTTCCCCTCGTATGTTTCCGGCCATGCGACGGCTTCCGGCGCGGCGGCGGTCATCCTCGGCCACTTCTTCCCGATGCAGCAGTGGGACGCGCTGGCGCAGGCGGCGGCGCTCTCGCGGTTGTATGGTGGGATTCACTTCCGCGCGGATAACGAGGCCGGGTTAGCGCTCGGCAGGCAAATCGCAGCGGTCGCCTTGGCGCGCCTCCCGAAAGGAGATTAGACGATGACGCTCGATACTTCGGATTGGCACGGACGAGCAGCCTGGACGCTCGAAAATGAACATCTGCGCGTCGTAATCATCCCGGAACTCGGCGCGAAGATCGCATCGGTCTTCGACAAGCAGGCCAAACGTGAATGGCTGCTCCCGCCGACGGAAACCACCCTGCGCCTGCCGACCTATGCGGCGGCCTACGATGCTTACGAGATGACAGGCTTCGACGAGATGTTCCCGACGATCATCCCATGCGCGTATCCCGCCGCGAAATTGAGCGTGACGCTGCCCGACCACGGCGAAGTCTGGGCGCTCGGCTGGCAGGTCGTCGGCGCAGACGGGGATACGCTTACGCTTGCCGTCGAAGGTCTTGTGTTGAATTATCGGCTTGAACGGTCCGCGCGATTGGATGGAGCTACACTCATCCTGAGTTATACCGCCAAAAATCCGACAAATGCCCTGATACCGTACTTGTGGGCAGCGCATCCGCTCGCGTCGGTCGATGCGCAGACGGAGATTGTTTTGCCGTCTACGGTGCGCGAGGTCGTGAATGTGATGGACCAGCACGGCGCATGGGGACCTGCCGGGACGCGCTACCCCTGGCCGGATGCGACCACCAGCGATATGAAAGCGTGGGACTTGCGGCGCATCGGACCCGCCGCGCTGCATGATTGCCGGAAGTTCTACATTCCGCCGGAACTCGCGGTCGGCTGGGCAGCCTTGCGCCAGCGCGATTCGGGCGCGTTCCTGCGTTTCGAGTGGGATAGCGCCGCGCTTCCCTATCTCGGCATCTGGATCGATGAGGGGACCTACCGCGAGGTTCCAACGATTGCACTTGAACCGACGAATGCGTATTATGATGGGCTGGACATCGCCTATGCAGCGGGTCGCTATTCCGAACTCCCGCCAAATGGGGCGAGCCACTGGGAATTGCGGCTGACCGTTGGGCAAGATTGAACAGGAGCAAGCGTGAAAATCACGAAAGTAACCCCGCTGGTGATGGGGACCTCATGGCGCAATCTGACCTTCGTTAAAGTCGAAACCGATGAAGGGCTGACGGGCGTCGGCGAGGTGCGCGTCGTCAACCGGACCGAAGCAGTCCTCGGCTATCTGAGCTATGCCATACCGAAGTACGCGATTGGCGCGGACCCCTTCGACGTGGAAAAGCTGGTTCACCGGATGATGCTCGAAGACTTCATGCGCGGCAGCGACATCACCATGTCGGGGATTGCCGTCATCGAAATGGCCTGTTGGGACATCATGGGCAAGGCGCTCGGCCAGCCCGTCTATCGGCTGCTCGGCGGCGCGGTACGCGATAAAATCAAGGCCTACGCGAATGGCTGGTATACCGTCGAACGCACGCCGGATGAATTCGCCGCCGCCGCGCTACGTGCTGTCGCGAAGGGCTACCGCGCCTTGAAATTCGACCCCTTTGGTGCGGGCTTCTATGAGCTGGATTATCACGAGAAATTGCGCTCGATTGCCCTCGTGGAGGCGGTCCGTTCCGCCGTCGGACCGGAAATCGAATTGCTGATCGAAATGCACGGACGCTTCAACCCCCCGTCAGCGGTCGAGATGGCGCGCGAACTTGCGCCGTTCAAGCCGTCCTGGTTCGAGGAGCCGACCCCGCCAGACAACCTCGCCGCGCTCAAGAAGGTAATGGATGCAGTTGCGCCGCTGGGCATCCCGGTCGCGACGGGCGAACGGCTGCACACGACCTACGAGTTTCGGGAACTATTCGAGAAGCAGGCCGCCGATATTATCCAGCCGGACATTTCGCACTTCGGCGGAATCCTCTACACCAAAAAGCTGGCGGCCTGGGCAGAGGCGTATTACATTCTCGTCGCACCGCACAATGTGGGCGGTCCCATCTCCACGGCGGCGGCACTGCACCTCGACGCCTGCACGCACAATTTCAAGATACAGGAGCACTTCAACGATTTCGCGGAAGCCTACGTGAAACAATCCGCGCCGGGCTTGCCGGAGGTGATCGACGGCTACTTTGCGCTCCCGACCGCGCCGGGTCTCGGCGTCACGCTCAACGAGGACGTTATACGCGAGCATCCGCACGCCGATATTCACTTCAACCTCTTTGCAGAGGACTGGCAAAAACGGCAGGCGAAGGTGCAGCATTGAACACGAAGTTCAAGCTATGACAACCGCGCTGTGGTCCGATGATCAGGGCTTGTTCCGGCTGATCCGCGAAGAGCTGTTCGTCGCTGTCGTCGGGGACGAGATGGATAAGCTTGGACTCACCCGGCAGTTCCTACCGCCGCACATTCGCCCGCTGCGCCCGGATATGGTGGTGCTTGGCCGCGCGATGCCTGTCCTCGAAGCGGATACCCTGAACGAGCCGCACTACAGCGGGCGCAATCCGTTCTTCGAGAAACCGTTTGGGCTGATGCTCGAAGCATTGGATGATCTGAAAGCCGACGAGGTATATCTGTGTTCGGGCGCGTCGCCCACCTATGCGCTGTGGGGCGAACTGATGAGTACCCGCGCCCGCAAACTCGGCGCGGCGGGTGCGGTCCTGAATGGCTACGCGCGCGATACGCACGGCATCCTGCGGCTGGATTTTCCGTGCTTCTGTTACGGCAGCTATGCGCAGGACCAAGCGCCGCGCGGCAAGGTCCTCGATTATCGCGTGCCGCTGCAAATCGGAGAGGTGCGCGCCGCGCCGGGTGACATCGTGTTTGGCGATGTGGATGGGGTGTGTATCGTCCCATGCGCCGCAGAGGAGGAAATCTTCGCACGGGCGTTGGAAAAAGCGCGCGGTGAGAAGCACGTGCGCGCGGCAATTGAAGGTGGGATGAGTGCCTCGGATGCCTTCGCAAAGTTTGGCATCATGTGATTCTTGACTCTTTTCGGCATTAATCGTAATATGGTATGAATAATTCCGCGGCTTGATTGTTATGGTGAGTGCATGACTTCCTTCAAACCAAAGCGCAGTTTGCATCAGCAAGTCGTCACCGAGCTGGGTCTGCGCATCGTCAAGGGCGTCATCAAGGCAGGCGATACCTTCCCCAGCGAGACTGACCTGAGCGTTGAACTTGGCGTCAGCCGCACGGTCACGCGCGAAGCGATCAAGGTCCTCTCACAGAAAGGCATGATCGTTTCGCGCCCGAAGACCGGGACGCAGGTACAGGCGCGCACCAATTGGAACCTGCTGGATGCCGATGTGCTGCATTGGGAATTCAGCGTCGGTGGGCAGGATTCATTCTACGAGCGGCTAACCGAAGTGCGCCTGATCATCGAGCCTGCGGCGTCCGCGTTGGCTGCGCGCCGGGCGACGCCGGAAGAGGTCCTCACGATGGAAAATTCCTTCCGGGAGATGGTCGCGAACGTGGACGACAACGCCGCATACATCGTCGCGGATATGCACTTCCACACGGCAATTGTCGCGGCGTCGCACAACGACCTATTGGAGCAAATCGTCGTCGTCATTCGCTCCGCACTGCTGGAAAGCCGCACGCTGACGACGCGCGTCCCCGGCGCGAACCGTGCCGCTATCGGGATGCACGGGGCGGTGCTGGATGCGATCCGCGAGCGCCGTCCCGCCGACGCAAACAGCGCCATGTGTCGCCTGATCGAACAGGCCGGAAATGACTTGCAACAGGCCATCGAGTTTGCGGGCGATACGCAAGCCTCCTGAATTAATCAAAAAGAGAGTTTTATCGTGAATACTGTCCAATCACTCCTCGCACAACTCGGCCTGCCGACAGGCGACCGCCACGATTTGCCATCATCGACAAAGCGCTTCCCGGATGGCGCGCACTATCGAATTGAAATCCCCAGCACCGAAGGACCGGGCGCGTTCCGTGCTGTGCTGGAGACTGCGCACGCGCTGGGCGTGACCATTCACCGCGTCTCACAGGGTAGCGGCATGATGCTCCTGCGCGAAGTGGAGATGCGTGAGATGGCGCAGCTTGGCCTCGAAAATGGCATGGAGGTCTGCCTGTTCGTGGGGCCGCGCGCGCATTGGGAAGGGTCCGCGATGGCGCTCGTCCCGGATGGCAAGATTGTCGGCTGGCGCAATATGAGCATGGATCAGCTTGTCTATGCCTACAACGATGTGGAGCGCGGGGTCGCGTGCGGTATTCGGAGCGTCTTGCCCGCCGACGAAGGCTTGATCTGGCTGCTCGATCAGGCGCGTAAGCAAGGGCTGATGCCTTCCAATCTGGTGCTGAAAGGTTCGGCGCTGCTCGGTGTCTCCAACCCGATCCAAATCCGGCTCCTGCAAGATGCGGGATTGAACACGATCAATGTGGCGTCGGATAGCACGCTCGCACGGCTGGCCGCGCTCCGGCAGGTGATCGACATCCCGATAGACCTGTACATCGAAGGACCCGATGGACTCGGCGGCTTCACGCGCTACCATGAAATCGCGGAGATCATCCGCGTGGCCGCGCCCGTCTACCTCAAATTCGGCCTGCGCAACGCGCCAAATATATATCCGAGCGGGATACATCTGGAAGGCGCAGCCGTATCGACCGCGAAAGAGCGCGTGCGGCGTGCGGCGATTGGCATGGAAATTCTCGCGCGCTACACCAGCGAATTTACGATGTCTGCAACGGGAGCCGCCGACCTCGGCATCCCGGTGAGCGAACTGGAAAAGCAATTATGACCGAAGGACCACTCGCCGGGTTGAAAGTGCTGGACGCCTCGCAAATGCTCGCGGGACCGATCTGCGGGATGCGGCTGGGCGATTTAGGCGCGGATGTCCTCAAGATCGAGCCGCCGGAGACGGGCGAATGGGTCCGCACGCATGGTTTCGCGAACGCCGAACTCAAGGGCGAGACGACCGCCTTCCTCGGCCTGAACCGCAACAAGCGCAGCGTCGCGATCAACCTGAAAAACAAAGATGGCGTCGAAGCCTTCTACGATCTGGTGCGGCAGGCCGATGTCTTCTTGCAGAATTACCGGGTCGGCACGGCGGAACGGCTGGGCATCGGCTACGAACACCTGCGCGCGATCAATCCGCGCCTCATCTATTGCTCGATCTCCGGGTATGGTGAAGAGGGTCCACTCAAGGATCGACCGGGGCAGGACCTGCTCGTACAGGCGATGAGCGGCTCGATGTATAGCGTGGGCAGCAAGAACGATCCGCCGCTGCCGGGCGCGTTGTGGGCGGTCGATAGCATGACCGGGTATCAGGCCGCGATTGGCATTCTCTCCGCGTTGATCGCGCGTGGACGCACCGGGCAGGGGCAGAAGGTTTCGGTGAACATGCTGGCGGTCGTGATGGATTGTCAGACGCAGGAATTGACGACGTATCTGAACCTCGGCATCATGCCGGAACGCACCGAAGCGCCGTTCGCGCACGCCTGGGTCACGGCTCCCTATGGAGCGTACCCCACGCAGGACGGTTACATCGTCATCTCACAATCGGCGCTGAACGTCCTCGGTGAAGCACTCGGCAGCGAGCGCTTGCAGCAGATGGTCAAATGGTCCGACGGGATGGACCACCGCGACGAGATTTACGAGCTGGTCAAGGCGTTGACGCCCACCAGGACGACGCAGCAATGGATCGAAATTCTGGATTCGTACAAGCTCTGGTCTGGACCGATTTACAAGTACAGCGATCTGGAACATGACCCGCATGTGCAAATGACCGATATGATCACCTCCGTGCAGCACCCGACCATTGGCAAATTGCGAATGCCGAATATCCCGCTGCGCCTGAGCGAAACGCCCGGCTCGATCCGCAAGCCGCCGCCGCTGCTCGGTGAACACACGCTGGAAGTCCTGCAAGAATGGTGCGGCTACAGCACAGCGCAATTGGACGCCCTGCGCAGTGTGGGGGCGATTACTTAATAAGATGACGATTCAACCAATTTTGATCAATGGCGAGTGGCAAGCCGCCGCCGCCAATGGGACCTTCCGCGCCGTCAACCCCGCCACACGCGAACCGATAGGCGAGGAGTATCCCGTTTCCACCTGGCCGGATGTGCAGGCCGCGCTCGACGCCGCCACAAGCGCAGTGGTCGCTCTGCGCCAAATCCAGCCGGAGCAGATCGCCGCCTTTCTGGAACAGTACGCCGCGAATATCGAAGCCCACGCCGACGCGCTGGCCGACCTTGCGCACTCGGAAACCGCGCTCCCGCGTGATGGCCGCTTACGTAACAATGAACTGCCGCGCACCACCGGACAACTGCGACAGGCCGCCACCGCCGCGCGCGAGCGTTCGTGGTCGCAGGCGACGATAGACACGAAGCTGAATATCCGGTCGATGTTCGGTCCGTTGAACGGTCCGGTCGTCGTATTCGGTCCGAATAATTTTCCGTTCGCATTCAATGGCATTTCGGGCGGCGATTTCGCTGCGGCGATTGCTGCCGGGAACCCGGTCATCGCAAAGGCGCATCCGGGACACCCCGGCACGAGTCGCCTTTTTGCAGAGGCGGCGCGGCAGGCGATTCAGCAAACCGGGCTGCCATCCGGCATGGTGCAAATGCTCTATCACCTCAGCCCGGAAGACGGGCTGCGGCTCGTCTCGCATCCGCTGACGGGTGCGACAGGCTTCACGGGGAGTCGCGCCGGAGGACTGCGCCTGAAGGAAGCCGCCGACCGCGCGGGCAAGCCGATCTATGCGGAGATGAGCAGCGTTAACCCCGTATACATACTGCCGGGAGCGCTCGTGGAACGGTCGGACGCGCTCGCGGGCGAGTTCGTGGCATCCTGCACGCTCGGCGCGGGGCAATTTTGCACAAATCCGGGGTTGCTGCTCTTGCTCGCGGGTGAAGCCAGCGAGTTGTTCACGGCAAAGGTCGCAGTGGAGTTCGAGACGAAAGCGCCGGGCGTGCTGCTCACCGAGCGCAGTCCGCAAAACCTCCTCGACGCGATCACGGCGCTCACCGAACACGGCGCGCAAATCGTCACGGGCGGCGCGGCTGCGCAGATAGCAGGCTATGGCTTTCAAAACACGCTGCTGCGCGTCGCTGGCGAGACGTTCCTGCGCAGCCCTGACGCGCTGCAAACGGAAGCCTTCGGCGCGGTGTCGCTCTTCATTTTTGCGAAAGATGCAGAAGAACTGCTGGCGGTTACGCGAACCCTGGAAGGCAGCCTGACCGGGAGCATCTACAGCGCAAGCGACGCGAGCGACGATGCGCTTTACGCGGCACTGCAACCCGAACTGCGCCCCAGAGTCGGGCGGCTCCTGAACGACAAAATGCCGACGGGCGTGGCGGTCAGCCCCGGCATGAATCACGGCGGTCCGTACCCCTCGACCGGACACCCCGGCTTCACCTCGGTCGGCATCCCGGCCTCACTGCATCGTTTCGCCGCGTTGTATAGTTACGACAACGTGCGCGCGGCGCGTCTCCCGCCGGAACTCACGGACCGCAACCCGAACGGGGTCATGTTCCGCTGGATCGATGGCGAATGGACGCGGCGCGACGTGTGACGCCCTACACGGACTCGGCGTAGAGCGTTTGCATCTGCGCAAGGCAGCGTTGCGGGTCCGTGTGATCGCGCAGCATGGCATGAATCAGCCGTCCCGCGCCTTCCTGAAACCCAATCCAGCCCGGATTGCGCTGCCGGACGTAAGCGCTTTCAAGCGTCTGGAGCGTGTCGCGGAAGAAATTATTGGTAATGCGGTTGGCGTTCTCATCCAGCCACGCCGCGCCATTGCCCGGCTGACCGCCATTCTCGACGTACAGCGTTGATTGCACGTCCGCGCTGCACAACCACGCGGCATAGGCGCACGCTTCGGGAATCGCCTTGCTGAACGCAGAGACCGCGATCCCCGCCCCGCCCAACACCGCGCCCCGTATGCCGGGAATATTCGCGAACCGCAGCGGATATTTGGCGAAGCCGCGCCGCGCGTAGTTGCTGTACGAATAGGCGAGCGGGCAATACGCAATATCCTTTGCGGTGGTCATCTGGTCGAGCATCGTAATCGGGTTCCAGGTATGGCTTTGCGGGTGCGCGACGGCGTGGAATTCGCGGATCAGGTGCAGCGCCCGCAGGCCGATTTGCGGGTCCGTCATCTGTCCATCTGCGCCGACGGGTGCGCCCAGATTCGCCACCAGCGTAATGAACACGGAAATCGCGTCGGTCGGCACGAGCGGAACCGCCATCCAGAGGCCGCGCTCGCGTAGTTCGGCTCCGAGCCGGATCACGCCCTCCCAATCATCGGGGAGCGCAGCATCCAGCAAATCGGCGCGGTAAACCGTTGAATGTACCGCCGCATCGACCGGAAGCGCATACTGGTGGCCGTTGTACTCGTAGGTAGGGTAGCTCGCGCCAGCGCTCTGCACAGCAAGTTCGCGCCTTATTTCCGCGCGTAGCGTCATTTCCAGAGGGTGCAGGCAGTGCGTCGCGTCGGCATAGCCCATATGCGGATGATCAACTACGAGCAGGTCATACTCGCGTGCCATTTGCTCGAACGGCACATCTCCAAAATCCTTGAGCGAGCGCGCAGTCCATTCGACCCGTATACCCGTTTGCACGGCATAAGGATAGGTGCTGGCGAGCATTCCCTGCACGCCACGCGGGTGATCCCACGCAAGACCATGTAAGCTATTCATGCAAAAAACCTTTAGGAAAATTCGCAAGAGGCGTGTAAATTATGGCAGGTTTTTCGCCCTCTAGCGTGAAATCAATCCATGCCAAGGCGTCAAGCAACTACGTACTGTGATGCGGCTTTTGCCATAAGCGTTGTGCCACATCGAAGGTGATGCGGAAAGTTCAACTGCCTCACCTCATTTTTGGCGAGCGCATTGTATTTAGACGTTACGCAGTTGCGCAAACCGGACGCCAAGAATGGCGTCCCTACACAGACGGCGCATTTCGTAGGGACGGCATTCTTGCCGTCCGCAAGCCTAAACCGCATTTCAAATGCGTAACGTCTAGTATTGAAGAATAAACACCTTTTAACAGTCGTTACGAAGCGCTAAACTATAGAGCATGTCCATAGAGAGTCGATGATGACCGACCGCCCTACCCCCTCCACCCTGCCGCGTACCTTTCCCGTTGATGTCGAACATGCCGGTATACGCCTTGCGCTCCCGCTGCTGATGATCCTTGCGGGCATCGGCGCGTGGCTCGGCCTCGCTGCGCCGCTCGATGAATTGGTGTACAACCTGAGCGGCGTCGATGGACTTGGCGGCATCGCCTCGGCGGTGGTCGGGGTCGCAGCAGCGATATTGGGCGGGCTGCTCGCGGATCGCGCGCTCAAAGCGTTTTGGCCGAGCGGTCGCAAGGTGACGCTCGATGACGATGCGCTGACCTTCCACGACAACCGCAATGGCAAAACACAAACCGCCCTCCACCTCGACCGCCGCCTGAATACGATGCTCTGGCGCTTCGCCGTCAAGCGCAGCACGCCGAAAGCACAGGCCGGCTGGGTCATGCTGGCGCTGCTGCTCTCGCAGGACGATAGCGCCCTTACGTTGTATACTTTCATGCCGCCCAAACGCGCCCAGGCACTCGCCAATTACGAAGCATTCCGCGTGCTGCTCTCCCCGAAAGAAATCGAAAAGAGCAAACTCGGCCTGCGCGAGACCGCCGACCAGCGCCGCCTGATGAAGCTGGAAGCCGACCGCTGGAATGCTGGCGCGGAGCTGCGCCCGGCAGATTTCGAGGCACTGCTCGATGAGGTTTATCCGCTGACGGTCGGCGCGTCACTCCCGGAAAATGCACCCGCATCCGTCGCCAACCTCGGTGGGCCATCCTGATTACGTTGAGCGCGATTGAGGCTCCCAGACTGCGCCGCATCGGGTAGGCATTCTTGCCATCCGGCAGCGGGCAAGCAGCGCTTCCAAGCGTACTGAGTCGGGCGTCAACACCGCGCTTGACGTACAACGACACCCAATCCTTTGGAAGTCCGATATGCCGTGAACAACTGCACAAAGTGTTCGACTATTCTCACTCCCCCTTCTCACTAATCATGAGAACCAACATTCACACGCCGATTCATAAGCTGTGTTATGCTCACGTTGGCGTTGGGTTTGGGAGAATGTGCCATGCAATCAAGCCAAATAGGTCGTCGGCGTGGATTGCTGTTGTTCATCACTGCAATCGTGATCGTCGTTCTCGCTGCGGCGCTGCTTCTGGCCGGGTCGAGTATGTCCGTCCAGCGCCCTACACCAACTTCAACTACAATCCCGGTCGCGGTTCTACCTTCCAGAACGCCAACCGCCGCGCTTTCCCCGACCCCAATCCCACCCACCTCACCGCCTGAACCGCCAACATCCCCGACCGATGTAAATTGGTTTGTGACTGCGACCTACGTGGAAATCGATGCGGGTGAACCCTCACTTACCGAGGCTCCTTCGCTGACTGCCACCCGTCCCGAAGTAGAAATCGATGCGGGCAACCCCTCACCCACTGCGGCTCCTTCGGATACTGCCGTCCCTTCGCTGACTGCCACTCGCCCCGCAGATGCGACCATTGCGGCGCTGATCGGCGATCCGCGTGGGACCGTCGTGACGTCGCTACGCCCCGTGACACCGACGCTGCTTTCAGCGACCGCGATTGGAGCAGTCGTTGATGAGTCGGGACGCTATCTCGGTGAAGGGACGCTCCTCGTTTATGGATTCACCCGGATCAACCAGCCGAATAATCCCGGCGAATTGATCATGGTCGAACTCACGCTCACCAACAACCGCGCCGGGACGCCCGTCTACACGGAAATTCCCGCGCCGTCAACGACCCCCTATGGCACGCTGCAACCAACCTGGACGCCCGCGCCGCAGATTTCCGGTGGGCGGCTGAACATCTTCGAGTTCATGAGCGTCTCGATCTCCGCGCAACCAGCCGGCCTGCTCGAAATCACGCCGAAGGGCGTTGACCTCACTCAGGGGGACATCGATCCGAATACGCGCCACCTGCCGACCGACGGTAGTTTGGCTCGCTATCGCTGGCTGTTCGATGCGCTACCGCGCAAGCTGGGTAACGCGCGCGTCACGGTTTCGGTCGCGCATCGTCCGTCGCTGCTGCGCACTGCACCGCGATTGGACATTCAGGAATATGCGTTCAATGTCGAGATTTACGATACGAATCAGCGTTTCAGTATGGCAATGCTGCTCACGGGCGCGGGCGTGATGGCCGTCGCGATGGCGGTTGGCGTATTTTCAATTCGCGGCATCGCGTGGCGCAGGGAGCGCAAGAGCCGCACGCGCGTCCGGCTGCCCCACGACGCAATCTTCATCAGCTATCGGCGACAGGATAACCCGATGGCGGTTGGCCGCATCTATGGGCTGCTGGCCGGGTATTTTGGAGCAGCCGCCGTCTTCCGCGATCTTGAAATCACGATTGGCGAAGATTTCGAGAAGGCACTCGATGAAAAACTGAAAACATGTAATACCGCGCTGGTCATGATCGGCCAGAGCTGGCTGGATGAACTTGAACGTCACAAGGGCGCAAAGGATTACGTCCTGCGCGAAGTCGAGGCCGCCTTGCAAAAGGGTGAACAGGGCGGCTGTACCATAATTCCGGTGCTGATCGGCGGCGCAGCAATGCCCGCAGCCAACCAGCTACCGCCGAGCATCGAACAGCTTGCCTACAAGAACGCCGCGACAGTTCGCAACGACCCGGATTTCGAGCCGGATATGGCACGGCTGATCGCAGGGATCGAGTTGAAGCTGGCGGGTAAACGCAAGCGCAGTGAGCCGCGTCGCGCCTGATTTGGCGTGAAGACCTACCTTTTGAGCGCCGAAAGCGGCATAATCCTCAGAAGTACCGAAAACTCGAAGAGGATTTACCCATGCCGAAGGTCGCAATTCATGGATTCGGACGGATTGGGCGCACAGCGCTGCGGATTGCTCTACAGAACAACCATTTCGTTCCTGTCGCCATTTCGGACATCAAAGACGTATCGACGCTGGCCGCCCTGTTTGCGGTAGATACCAACTACGGACGCTGGCACGAGCGCGTAGAGGCCAAAACGAGCGGCTTCACCATCGGGGATCGCGAGATTCCATACTTCGACGCGAGTCAGTCATTGCCCGATTGGGGCGCGTTGGGAGTCGATCTGGTGATCGATTGTACCGGACGGGCGACGACACGCTCCGGCGCGCAAGCGCATCTGGATCGCGGCGCGAAACAGGTTCTAATCAGCGCGGCCAGCAAATCGCTGACGGATTGCGATGCCGTCCTGCTGCCTGGTATCAACCTCGAAACCTACGATCCCGCTCAACACAAAATCGTCAGCCTCGGAAGCTGCACGACCAATGCGCTGGCTCCGGTGGTCAAAGTCCTGCAAGAGTCACTTGGCATCGACTCGGCCTTCTTCTCGACGATACATTCCTATACGAATACCCAGTCACTGACCGACCAACCCATGAAGGATCGGCGTGACTCCTGGGCAGCCGCGGAAAACATCATCCCGTCGTCGTCGGGTGCGGCCAAAGCCTTGCTGTTCATCTGGAAAGACCTCAAGATCACGGGAAAGGCATATCGCGTCCCGACGCGCACCGGGAGCATTGCCGAGGTGACGGCTCTCGTCAATCGCCCGACGACCGCCGACGAGATTCGCGCTATATTCCGCAAAGCCGCCGCAGAAGCGCCGCTCAAGGGGATCATGGATGTCCTCGAAGAAGAGTGGGCTTCCTCGCGCATCGTAGGCGACTCGCACTCTTCGATTATCGATCTGCCGATTGTCCAGGTGATGGGTGATAAACTCGTTTCCGTAGCGGCGTGGTACGACAACGAATATGGCTTCACGTCGCGTCTCGTAGAAATGGCGGCGTGGCTGCCTCAACCGGAAGCCTTGCTGGTCAAAACTCGCTAACCCAACCGCTTGCAAATAGCTACCCGGCCCCGCAAAGGCCGGGTAGTTACGGTTTGGCCCGAACTTGCGCTACACTCTTACGGGCTGCCTTCTGGCGGCATATTCGTTGATTACAATCGCGAGACTCAAGCGTGCAGAGCATCCCCGCTGCGAATAACCTCAACATCGAAGCCGACGAATTTACTTGGCGGCTCACCAACAACGACGCTACCCCGCTCGTTGAAGCGAATGGCGACGGCATATTCTATCCAACCGCGTTCGCCCGTGCGCGCAAGCTGCCTGAGGCTGGGCTGCGGCTCGCCGATATTGAAATGATCATCGTTGGGTGGGAGGAAAAAGTCTGGCAGCTTGGCTTGCTGCTCACCGTCGAGGCAGCACAGGGGCGCGGCGGGCGCTGGTGTGGGATAGTGCGCTGGCAGGATGAGACGGCCAGCCGTGAGGCCTATTCCGCGCGCACCGCTGGACAATTGCTGGCGGGTGTAACGGGCAAGCCCTACCAATTCGTGCAGCCGCCCGTCTTTGAAGCGGAAGAGACGATGCCGGTGCTTGTCGTACAGCGCCGCCCGCTCGATACAAGTCCAACCGATGCAACGCTTACTATACCTGCCCTGCCGCAAGCGCCGCTCTTGCGCCTGCCGGATGTCGCGCCACTGACGCTCCCGTTGACCGTCGGGGATTGGTCGCTCCGGGAGATGAAGACCGGGTTGAGCTGGACGCGCAGCCAGCGTTGGCGGCGTGAGACGCTGCTGCGTGGATTGTTTTTCGTCGTGCTGACTGCTGCGTTTGCATACCTGACCATTGGCGGGCTGACGACCAATTTCGCGTCGGTGCAACCGGAATGGCTGCCCTACGTCGGCCTCGTTGTGATGATCCTGATGGCACTCAATGCGCTCTACCGCTTCGGGACGCTATTCGCAGCCGGGCGCGTCGAATTCGACCGCCGCAATCGTATGGTGCGCGTTTTCCGGCGTGCGTCCGGCGTCGTGAAACAGTTCCCATTTGAGAAAATTGAATACCTGCTGGTGAGTACGATGCTGATGCGCCACCGCAAGGTCGCCACGCTCGGCACGGGCTATGTAGAACAGATCGCGCTCGAAGGCTGGCTGCACCTGATGCGGCAAAAAGGCGATTTCATGCAGGTTGCGCATGTCACACAGGCCGAAGGCCGCGCCATCCGCGTTCCTGAAATCGAGCCAACGAACAGCCGCGTCCCGCTCGATACCAGCCAGTTCGACACCCCGTTGCATCAGGCTGCGCGCGCTATCGCCGATCTGATCGAAGTGCCTGCCTATGTCGAAGAGCGTGGCTGAAAAATAACGTATCGGCCAAGCCCGACCAATTGTTCCAATTTTCAATATTGCCTCTTGACAATCCAGAACACCTGCTCTAAAATGCCCTTCAAGCCGATACGAGCGCCTAATTTCCGCTCTGACCCCATCCGCGCTTCCGTGACTTAGTTGTCCTGTCTCAGCTCTCTCGTCTCTGTTTCTGCCTTCTCGTCTCAGCTCTCTCTGTCCTTTCCCTGTCGTGTCCTTCAGGACCAAATGCCGTATCCTCGGTTTGGAGGTTGGCGCTGGTGAAGCGCGCAATCCATGTGTCATAGGTCGTGCTTCGTTTCGTCTGCGGTTCTGCTTGCATGAGCGCGTG
>Ga0123337_10003603_pt1 | contig 16384 bp, 10 predicted proteins | sample frozenSSSSmetaG_FD_89792 | JGI IMG/M metagenome (GOLD analysis project Ga0123337, IMG submission 89792) | Glacier valley bacterial and archeal communities from Borup Fiord, Nunavut, Canada, to study Microbial Dark Matter (Phase II) -... | ecosystem: Environmental > Aquatic > Freshwater > Ice >... | reverse complement strand
TGTTGTTTTTTGGGTGGTGGTTGTGTTGGGGGGGGGGGGGAGGGGGGTGTGGTGGGGGGGGTTTGTAGTTGGTGGGAGGTTTGGCTGTTGGATGGTGAGGTTGGAGGGTTTTGTTTCTGCAGGCAGTGCAGGGTCTGGGGAGGTGGGATGGAGCTGGTGGGCTCTTGATAATTATAAATAATGAGGAAGTTGAGTGAGTGAGTGAGTGAGTGAGTGTTAGGAGCCGCGAGTGTAGGGGTGAGGAAATAGATGGTGTTCAACAGTTCATGATATTGATTGAAGATTGGAAAATACAATTGAGAATTGAAGAATTGAAAAATGAAGAATGAAAAATTAAAGTATATAGCATCAACCTATCACAACGTGGTAATGTAATGCTCTTTGATGATTGTACTATTTATATCCATGATGCAGGATCTAAATAAACGTCGATGAATCGAGGCTATGTTTGCTTATAATTTCCTAACTACTAATACTCACACCTATGATGAGGATGATGCGGATATCCATCTTACTCGCAACGTCAGGTGCAGGCGCAAGGCTGCACGAGCCAACCAGTCGCCTAGCCCGCCCCTCCTCAGCCTCGCGGCTGGTTAAGCTGGCTGCCTTGAGAGCGACGACGTCGCGCAATCCGCATTTCTTCTTCTTCCCACAGCTCCACGCCCCATCTCTAGTCCCTCGCAAGATCTCCCGTCGCAGGAGGGGATCTGAGGAGAGAGCGAGACATGCGAGCTGTGACGGAGTGAGACCGAGCTGAGGCTTGCAGGCTGCGAGCGAGACCAGCAATCCGCTCTTTGATGGCTCGGCAGCGAGGTGAATCGCTGGGCACGGGAACTCGTGCTCTCGGCGCCTGGAGGCTGAGGGGGGGGTCGCGAGCGTCTGAGACCTGAGACGGGGGAGCTCGAGGCGTGGGCGTCCGTTGTTGAGCTGGAGCCGGAGCCGGAGCCGCAGGACTTTATATCAGGGAAGGAAGGCGCGGTAGGCACCCGGAATCGTGGTCGCTCTGTTCTTCTGTTCTCCTGTGGATCGAAGACTCGATATAAACAGACGAGCTCGCGTTAGCAACACCACTGCAAACAAAACAAAGCGTCGCGAGATCAACAACGAACCATGGCCACGCCTGGCTTTCCAAATCTCGCACGGTAAGTCGATCTACTCCTCTCGAAGTAAAGAGTGCCGAGCTGACATAGATAGACTCATGGGAGAGGCCGTCGTGACGGTCCTTGTTGGACCGGACGAGAAGCGCTACACGGTCCATAAGTCCCTCCTCACCGCACAATCCGAATACTTCGACCGCGCTCTGAACGGCAAGTTCAAAGAGGCAGATGAGCAGACCATCCGCCTGACAGAGGAGAGTCCTGACGCGTTCGACCTTCTCATCGGATGGCTGTATCAAGGCCAGCTCCCGGTTGCCGGGTTTCATTCGACCGCTTTCGACACAGTCCCCAGTGGAGAGGACACAGAAGTTGAAGTTCACGAGCCCTCTATGACAAGCAAACCGCCTCCGCCTAATACAGGAACTTTCGACCTCCAATATACTCCAGTCAACGAGGCAGCCCTGTCTTCTGCCCAAGTAAACAGTTTCAATACCTGGACTGACCGCTACATGCATATTTGCCGGCAGCCCTTCTATCAGAGCGCCTCGCCCGAGGAGCTTCGATTGGCGGACTACGCACGAAACCATCGCTTCCAATGGGAACCGATCGGAGGCCGACCGGGATCGAGACTACCAGAACCGTTTCCTGTGGCTACAGGACATCTCAAAGGGATTCCACACTGTCCATCGATAGATATCATTATGGCGGCCGAGGAAGCCCATCAACTGTCCCTCCTACGTCTCTGTCTCTTCGCGGAGACCATTTGCTGGACTCCACTCTTCAACCTGGCCATGACCGCCTATGTGGAGGGCGAGAATAATTTGCGTCATCGTCCAATGCCGAAAGAGCACGTCCAACTCATCTATCAGCGTGCCCATGACGAGTCGCCATGTCGACGATTTGCAGCAGACTCCACTATCGCGCAGGTCGGCGCCGTCGGCCAAGTTGACAGGAACATGGATTTAGTCGACCAGTGGCCGTCATTCCTAGAGGATATCTTCAGGAGAATGAGTCTCAGCACGACACTGACGCAGTCGCGCAGCCCGAAGAACATGCCACCTTGCGAATATCACGACCATCCAACACAAGCAGAAAACGTGCGCTGCTCAGCCATCGGACCCGCCCAGCAGCCTGTGCAACCTGCCGTCGACCTCCACACTGCCAATCTCGCAGCGGCAACCTCGATATTCAGACCGTCCGGCGACACCATGGACTGGATCCGCCCTGCTCCTGGACCCTGGACCTTCCGTGGCTTTACTGGCTTCACTCCGCTCTCGGCCGCCGGCCCCTACCAGCCCAATGCGCAGGCGGGCGCCTATTCGTCCGCTGCGGCCGGCGGGTCCACGACTGCAGTGTTTGGGGCGGCGACGACTTCGTCGATGCCAGCTGCTGGCCTTGGGCGTTCGGTGTCGTCGTTGTTTGATCCACTCCAGTCAGCTGGTCAACAGTCTGCAGCTCCAGCAACTGCTGCAGGACCTTCGTTGTTTGGGACTCCATCCTTCTTTGGAACACCTTCATTGCTTGGTCAAAACCAGCCAGCCGGCCTACCGTCTACAATTACTTCAACATCGACCATTGCATCTGCGGTATCACTACCATCCATGAGCAGTTCAACTGCCACCATTACTCCCAGCACTGCACCCGGAACCTCTTCAGGCGGATTTTTCGGAAGCGCCACGAATACCAAAACTGCCCAGACCGGACGCAGCCCAAGCGCGGTATTCGGACAGGTCTCACCACTAGGCTCCAAACTTCCCCCTCCAACAGTAGCTGCCACTTCTTCTGGCGGGAACTTTGGCAGTTCCTCTCGCGCAGCATCGACTGCATCTACTTCATCCTCGGCATTCTCGGGCATTGCATCGTTCGCCACAACGGCGGCGTCATCACGGCCCACTTCTGCGTCTGGTGGGATTTCTGGAACAGTCGGCGGGTCGGCAGCGGCGCCCAAGGCAATCTCGGGCGGTCTATTTGGCGGCGCTTCTACCACGGCTACAACTGCCGTGAGCTCTGCGGGAGCCTTTGGAGGAGGTATAGCGAACGCGTCGCCGTCTGCCAGAATGACAACTACGACTGCACCTTTTCTCTTTGGAGGTAGTACACAGAAGACATCGCCGCCCACAACAGCGACAACTACGAGTGCGCCTTCGTCTCACAGCATCGTTGGCAGCGCTCCGGCAGTATCATCAGCATCTGCCTCCAGTGGAGCATCTGGAGACTCTATATCTGCAGTCGATACAGCAACAGCTCTACAGATACCATTGTCTGGCTTATTTTCCAACACACGTCTAGTTCCTAGCGCTTCAAATTCGGGTTTTGCAACCGTTACATTGCCCACGACCAACGCGACTCCAGTATTCTCTGCAACCGCTAGTGCTCCGAGAGACTTTTCGGTCTCAAATATAGAGACTCTTAGGTCAAGGTCCTCTTCGGTTAGCACAAGGAAGGATGAGAATACTGGTAACAGTGATCAACCTGGAAGTTCTAATGAGGCGTCTAACTGACGCTTCTCTCTTAGATCCTAGGGTCAGGGCAAGATCGAGGCAGAGGATTAGATATAAGTAAATTCGAGTCGTTATCTCAGATTGGCTATCTTTTGCGACGAGGAAGGATTGTTGGCACGTATGGATGGACTTCTGGATGTTCGGATGAGAGCTTTGGGATGCATTCAGGCAGTCTAAGGCAGTGGGTTTTCTGCGTTTAGGATTAGGATTAGCATAGATAGAGACATGCTTGGTATGGCGTAATTGCTTCTAAGTAACCAGAATGGATACTTATGCCTTTTATACATTTAGAGGAATACACCTCCTCTACAAGAGTGGTTATGTTGGCTTCACCAGACGAGGCTGACAAGGCTGGGGAGATATGAAGCACGGACTACATAAATCAATTTACGCGTCGCGTCTATCGCAAAGCATTGCTACGCGTCTCCTGTCACCCCTCTAAATCCCGACGACGACAGCAGAAACGAAAATACCCATAACGCTGCTTTGAGAATAATCGATATAACATTTTTATGAAGCCCTACCATACATCACAATGCCCCATTCAGTATCCCCAGAACTACAACCGGCAGAAACGCCAGCCGATGCAACTATGGAGGACGCTGTGGATACGCAGAATTCCGAAGACACAATGGCCAACGAAGACCAAGAAATGGACGAAGCCGACGAGATGGATCTGATAGAGGCTGGCAAGCAAAGCGAATCGGCCCCGCCTACGTCAGCACAACCGCAAATCAAGCCAGACCCGAGTCCACAGAAAGCAAAGCAAGAAGTGAACCTCGAAAACATCTTCGACGACATGTCCTCCTCAGACGACGAATTCCTCAGCTCCGCCGCACCACAAGCCAAGATCGCGTCCTCCCCACAAGCGCCGCCCTCGCCCATCAAAATCAGCGCCTCGGCGCGAGCATCTGATCCAGAGGTCATGCGCTCGTTCTACCAGCGCCTGTTCCCCTGGCGCTACCTCTTCCAGTGGCTCAACCACAGCCCGATCCCCGGCGCGGACTTCGCGCACCGCGAGTTCGCGTTCACGCTCAGCAACGACGCGTACCTGCGGTACCAGAGCTTCGCGACGGCGGACCTCCTGCGCAAGGACGTGCTGCGGCTGATGCCGTCGCGCTTCGAGATCGGGCCCGTGTACAGCACGAACCCGCGCGACCGCAAGACGCTGCGCGGGTCGTCGGCCTTCAGGCCGCTCGCCAAGGAGCTCTGCTTCGACATCGATCTGACGGACTACGACGACGTGCGCACGTGCTGCGAGGGCGCGAACATCTGTGCCCGCTGCTGGCGGTTTATCACCATGGCGATTAAGGTTGTAGATGTGGCGCTGAGGGAGGACTTTGGGTTCAAGCATATCATGTGGGTCTATTCGGGGAGGAGAGGCGCGCACGCGTGGGTGTGTGATAAGAAGGCGAGGACGATGGATGATAGTAGGAGACGGGCGATTGCGGGGTATCTTGAGGTGATCAAGGGAGGAGCACAGAGTGGGAAGAAGGTGAATGTCAAGAGGCCGCTGCATCCGCATCTTGCGTAAGTTGACATTGCTATGCTATGTGTGATGCTGATGTACAATGCTGATATTGCTACAGACGGAGTCTGGAGACCCTCAAATCCCACTTCCAGTCCGACATCCTCGAGGATCAAGACCCGTGGGCCACTCCGGAAAAGGCCGATCGTCTCCTACAACTCCTTCCGGACAAGGCGCTCAACGACTCCCTACGCAAGAAGTGGGATTCGGCGCCCGGCCGCTCCTCCGCCTCCAAATGGGCCGACATCGACTCGCTCGCCAAGACCGGGGCCTCGAAATCCCTCGATCCGAAGGCGTTGCTCGAGGCCAAGCAGGACATCGTGCTGGAATACACATACCCGAGGCTGGACATCGAGGTCAGCAAGAAGCTGAACCATCTGCTGAAGAGCCCGTTCGTCGTGCATCCGGGCACGGGCAGGGTCTGCGTGCCGATCGACACGAGGAGGCTGGAGACGTTCGATCCGCTTGCGGTGCCGACGGTGACCGAGCTGTTGGGCGAGATCGACCAGTGGAGCGGAGCGGAGGATGTGGGCGGGAAGCGCGTCCAGGACTGGGAGAAGACCAGGCTGAAGCCTTACATTGATCACTTCCGGACTTTTGTCGCGGCGCTCGTCAGGGATGAGATGGAGGGGAAGGTGAAGCGTGAGAGGGAGGATGTATCGGTGGGGACGGATTCCATGGACTTCTGAGACGCTGCATCTTTAGGTTCGGGCAGTTTGGCAAGTTGCGGGGATTCGCGTGCTGCCTGTTTACGGCTGACGCGCACCTCGTGGAGGGACTTTTTGGCTTCGGCGTTGCGGGCGGCGTCGCGGCGTATTCGGTCGAGGATCCTGTTCTGGACGTGCTCGTAGATCTCGTCGTAGTTTCTTTCACCGTGGTGGGCTTTTGTGAGGGTCTCGCTCGTGATCTCGACGGTTTTGCGGAACTTATCCACGCCCTCGACGATTTCCACTTTTCGCACAGGTACATTGAGAGTCTGTGCCGATGGGTTAGATAGAGCCGAGAGAAATAGATCTCTTATGACCATATTTTTTTTCCGACGTTGGGAGTTGGAGACGACCTACATATCCTAGCATCAACCTCACGCGTTCGTTTGCCTCCTTCCAGTCCTTATTTCTAGCCTGTCCCTTGACTCCCAATACGATCCGACCCTGCTGCTCATCGACTTTAAATATCGCGTCGCGCCGCCTGAGTTCCGTTATGACGCGCAATTTCAGAAAGACGGATGGGATTACTCGGCGGACCGCGAAGTCGTGCGCGACAATTATGGCCAATTTCTGGCGCACCGCTTCCGGAAGGACGTTCATTTGTGCCTATTTACCTTGTCCAACCTGTAATGTAGTCCTTAAGGAGCTCGCAAATCTCAATCCAAAGCGTGAAGTTCAATAAGGCATATTTCGCAAGTATAGTGATGGTGGCGACCGCTCTGGAGCACGGGATACAGCAAGGCCACCCGGCAACTTTTCCGCCTCCAAGCGAACCTGCCGTCGAGGATCTTCAGCCTCGTCGAGGGCCGCCACGAATCCACCATCCACCATCGACCTAACACAGGGCCAATCGCGCACTCGCACCACGCTCTCGACCGAGAGATATTTCCACATCGATTGCTTGAAGCTGTCTTGGGTACTCAGGATGGCTGGAGCAAGCATGCACTATTCCGCCCACGCGCATGTCCATGCAACCACTCGCCGGGCCGGCGCGCAAACAGCGCACACCGTCACGGCGCTGAGCCGCTGGTCTGTCGCTGAGAAACAGCTGCCTCGTATGTCCCTGTCCCCTCTTTCTGCGCCTGAGCTCACAATCCGCAGCCGTCGACAAGATCAAGGCAATCCACGTCTACGACTTTGACAATACCCGTGAGCCCCCCCGCCGATGCGCCCCAGCGAGTCTGCACATACTGACATCCGACGTTAACAGTCTTCAACTCCCCCCTCCCGAACCCCAAGGTCTGGAACGGCCCGACGATCGGCCTCTTCCAGACCCAGGACGTCTTCGCCACCGGCGGCTGGTGGCACGACGCGCGCATCCTCGCCGCGACGGGCGCCGGCGTCGAGATCGAGGCCGCGCGCGGCTGGGCAGGGTGGTGGAACGAGCAGATCGTGCAGCTGATCCAGCTCAGCATGGAGCAGAAGGACGCCGTGACGGTGCTGCTCACGGGGCGCAGCGAGCACGGGTTCGGCGCCCTCATCCAGAGGATGGTGGCGAGCAGGGGCATGGAGTTCGACATGGTCGTGCTGAAGCCGCGGGTCGGGCCGAACAAGCAGAACTTCAGCAGCACGATGGCCTTCAAGCAGGTGTTTCTGGGCGAGCTGATGGAGACCTACAGGGGCGCCGAGGAGATCAGGGTGTATGAGGACCGCGTCAAGCATGTCAAGGGCTTCAGGGACTTCTTCATGGACTACAATAAGCGCCAGAATGGCATAGGTGGACATCCTACGCGCGGGCCCATCACGGCAGAGGTCATACAGGTCGCGGACAGCGCGACAATACTCGATCCTGTTGTTGAGACGGTGGAGATACAGCGGCTGATCAATGACCATAATTCCGCCGTGACGAAGCGCACGGCGCCAGTGCGGGCGAAGAGGTTGTGTATCAAGAAAACGGTCTTCTACACGGGCTATCTCATCACACAGCCGGATACGCAGAAGCTGCTCAGCCTGGTGCAGCTTCCGCCGAACATGCCCGACTCGGAGCTGAAGTACCTCGCGAACAACGTGCTCATCACGCCGCGGCCCGCGCCGTCCTCGATCCTCGACAAGGTCGGCGGCATGGGCAACAAGCTGCTCTGGGAGGTGACGGGCACGGCGTGCTTCGAGTCGAAGATCTGGGCGTGCTCGGTGCGTCCCGTGCCGCAGAGCGCGAAGTACTACACGGAGAACCCGGCGCCGATCGTGGTGCTGGCGCTGCGCAAGGGCGCGCGGCCGATCGACGCGGCGCGGATCCAGAACTGGCAGCCGGTGCCGCCGGAGAAGCAGTTCATCTTCGAGACGACGGTGGGCGAGAAGGTGCTGCTGCGGGTCGAGGCGGAGGACAAGGCCGAGGGCGAGTACGAGAGTCTGTTCCCCAACAAGGCGTTCAAGCGGAAGCATGCCGGGGAGGACGAGGGGGTGCCGAGGGGGCCGAGTGGACGCGGCGGGTATGCGAGGGAGGGGGGCGGGAGGGCCGGCCGGGGAGGGTATGGTCAGGGTGCGAGGAATCAGCAGAGGGGGGGTGCGAGGGGTGGGCGGCCGACGGGGCCGAGCGGAGGGGGGAGGGGCAGGGGAAGGGGAGGAGGGTATAATTATAGGAGTCTGGACGATGTGGGGAGCCAGGTGCAGCAGGGGTATGGTGCCAATGGCGGCATCGCATACGAGGATTTCCCGTCGCTGCCGACGGCATATCAGAAGCAGCAGAGCGACAATCAGCGGCACCAACAGGGGGAGTATGATGGAAGAGGATACACCGGGCCTGGGCAAGGGCAAGGGCAAGGGCAGGGGAGAGGAGGTGGAGGTGGAAATGGTGGTGTGGGACAGTATTATTAAGCCTCCCGTCTGACTCATACGGGCTGGGGGATTGTAAAAGTCGCATCAGAGGCGGTCGTCATGGAGGAAGCGGGCGTTGGACTTATCTGGCGGCGTTATGGTATGAGTAGGGATAGGGGTGCTTATATTGTATTGTATTGTTGATATGACGAGATGGGAGGGAGAGTCGATGGCCGCTCCATGCGCCACGACAGCCTCCTTCTGTGTAGAGTCGGACTAAGAAGGATACTTGATAATCGCACACGAGCCCGCGCCGCTGCACAGCGCAAAGCCGAGCAAGGCAATTGCTGTTTTGACGACCTCAATGATGCTAACATCTACACAGCCTGTACTGTACGGCGCAAGAATGCTATAGGTATAGGCGGAGTAGCAGATGGAATGGCAGCACAGCATCCGCGTCGTGCATCACATCGTACATACGGGGTATTGTACAGTACACAGTACCTTAGATCTGTCGTGCCTCTCCACTTGTTTCCCCACTGAAAACGTCAAAGCTAGCATCAAGCGGCGGCTGGAGCATGTCTCGACGACGTGCGGGATACGAAATATCATAGACATAGAAATATCTCTCGAGAGCTCTTGATCTTTTTACCTTTCGCCGTTGCCTGGATGCATAGCTCTACAGCTCCCACGGCAGCAATCGTCGATGGAATGCCTTCAGCACGCATACAACATATGGTATACATGTCTACAGACATACATACCTACAGACATATATATATACAGACAGACATATATGCATACTCCCCGTGCCAAATGCGGTGACGCTGGCCACAGCCGCAGACGCACATTGCACAAGACATCTGGGATGTATGTCTAACATCTGGAAACAAGCTTTGTGACATTGCTTGGAATGCCACCCGGTCGGCATTTTTCGGCGATAACCTCGAGATCCGAGATGGCATGGGCCATGGGCCATGGTCTGTCCACGCGCATTGGCTGGCCGAGGAGGGGGACGGGGATATGACATATGACATAGGGCGGACTCTCGGTGTCCATGTCCATCGCAGCTGACTGAGACTCCATGTCCTGTCTACTCCTGGTACATAGTATTCTGCCGACATTTTCTTTTTCTCATATCTCTCATATTTCTCATATTTCTCATCTCTCTCTCTCATCTGTCTCTCTTTCTCATATCTCTCTCTTTCATCTCCTTCATCTCTCTCATCTCTCTCTCTCCCCTCCCCTTCTTCGATTTACACTCACATTTCTTCCCTCCCCCCGGAATTTGTCCCATTAACGCGACGAGTCGACCTGAGTTGCTTCAATTTGTTCTTTGTTCATGTGCGCCTCTTGCGTAGGCTTACAAATGGGATGCGAAGTCAGCATTGTCAGGAAATTACAAGGTACATATACGTACTCGAAAGAATACGAAGCATCCCTACTAACCCACATATTAGCGCCTAGAGCTTCGAATAACTTTTTATTTTCCACTCAATAGATTTCTAATCTAATAGATCTTAGAAATCTATATAAAAGCATCCCTGCTTTCCTGCTTTCTCAAGAAGAAATCCAAATAGCTTGGTCAAGAGAATTGGCCCGCCCGTACACGACCTCGGCAATCTGAATCAGTCCGCCTTCCAGGTCCTTTGTTTACGTCCACGTTCTTCTGCTCACCACCAAATATTATTACCTATCATTGCTATCATCATCGTCTTGTTTACCATCGTAACCATCAACTTTGGTTAACGAACCAACCATAGCCGTCACCACTGGCGAGGACGACAATGGTCGACTCTCACGTGCCGTCCTCAACGTCGTCCACGGTAGAGGCAGAAAAGATGGACGTTGCCGCCGATAGAATGCCTTACAGCGATGACAATCCAAGACGCCATTCTCTGGAACGCCTGGAATCGCAAAACAAGGAGACCTTGGCCAACATTTTTGCCGAACCTGCTGTCGCTGCCGAGGCCGACCTGGAGAAGAACGACCTGGCACCGAAGCAACCGGCGTTTCCTGGAGCATCTGCACCCTCCGACTTTCCTGATGGTGGGTTCGAAGCATGGCTCGTTGTGCTCGGAGCATGGTGTTGCCTCTTTTGCAGTTTCGGATGGATCAATTGCATCGGCGTCTTTCAGCAGTATTACCAGACTCATCAGCTCGCCGAATATTCGTCCAGCACCGTGGCCTGGATTCCCTCGATGGAAGTCTTCATGATGTTCATGGGCGGGCCTGCTTTCGGGAAGATCTTCGATAGCTACGGACCGCGGTATATGCTCCTCGGCGGATCGATTGCGCACGTCTTCGGCCTCATGATGGCGTCGCTGTCGACGCAATATTACCAGTTTATCCTCGCTCAGGGCATCTGCAGCGCTCTAGGAGCTTCGGCCGTCTTTTACTCAGCCAACAGCGTCCTCCCAACATGGTTCTTCAAGAAGCGCGCCACGGCATTCGGGATCACGGCTTCTGGATCGTCGCTCGGCGGAGTCATCTTCCCAATCATGGTTACGAAGCTGATCCCACAAATCGGCTTCGCGTGGACGATGCGCACCGCAGCTTTTACCATCCTCGGCATGCTTATCATTGCGAATCTAACTGTCAAATCGCGTCTTAAGCCGTCACCAAGGCCAGTAGCCCTCATGGATTTCATCACGCCGTTGAAGGAACCGACATACGCACTCTTGGCTGCTGGAAGTTTCTTCTTCTTCTTCGGCACATTCATCCCCTTCAACTTCATCATCATGCAAGCATTGGAATACGGCATGTCGCCTGACCTCGCAACCTATCTCCTCCCAATCCTGAACGCAACAAGGTCCGTCCCCTCTCTTCTCCTTGCAGCCATCCCTAACACCCCCAGCATCTTCGGCCGCATCCTCCCCGGCATCTTCGCCGACCGCTACGGCCGCTTCAACACCATGATCAGCACCTGCATCTTCTCTGCCGCCATGGTGCTCGCGCTCTGGCTGCCCTCGCGCGGCAACATCCCCATCATCATCTTCGGCGCGCTCTACGGCTTCTCCTCGGGCGCCTTCGTGTCGCTGCTGCCCTCGCTCGTGGCGCAGATCTCCGACGTGCGCCAGATCGGCGTGCGCAACGGCACCTTGTTCCTGATCGTCTCGTTCGCCGGCCTGACGGGGAATCCGATCGCGGGGGCGCTGGTGGCGAGGACGGGCGGGGCCTTCACGGGCCTGCAGGTGTTCTGTGGGCTGGCGATGGCGGTCGGGAGTGCGCTGTATGCGGGGAGTCGCTGGGTGCAGGTGGGGTGGAAGATGAAGGTGATCTGATGCAGGTGGACGAGGAGACTGTTGGATGCTAAAATTATGCGCGAGAGATAATTAATACAAAAACGCACTGTACGACACATCTCACAGCTTCATTACTGTCCAGAGATCATTGTTATAGGGGCCCGAGCTCGTCTTTGCATTTCTGAATTCGTCAAGGATGGGATGGGATCACTGGCTAATTGGATGGAGTCAACACACACATTCGGGTTGTTTTTGACACACCCGATGCATGATTCGCTTGCATGTGAGTTGTTCCACAGTCGGCAATGGACATACAATACATTTCGAAGGAGATCAATCATTGCATCCAAGATCCAATGATCTTATTTATTTTTTTGGTTCTGCCAAAAGATCCCACTCTCTCGTCAAATGCAAGTCCGACTCCTGACTTACATTGTACAGCATAGTGCGTCTCCCGTGACCTTCCCTAAGCGGGCCCTTTCGGCATATTTGGAGTTTTGGTTGACATCCACCAGGCTACCAATATCTTGAACCTAGCTTATGGACCAAGGCAGATCTCTGGCCAAGCTTTTGCCCACGGCCGTCTGCTGGTGTCGCGCACCAGGAGCCCGGCTGCTGGACGACATGTGCTGTTCGACAGGGGACTCGTGTTTCATTCTCGGCCAAAAAAAACCCTCCAATCTCAACATCATTTCTCCTGAAGTTTAAACTCGTGCTGGTTATGCTTAGTATCGCCTCCACGCTTTGGGGACGGGGCATGCAACATGGCGGTTGCGCGGGATCATTCAATGATAAGTAGGCAACCCGAGGTCTTCTGGCTGTTGAGGAATCGGACGTCTGTTGTGCCGCTTTCTGCGAGAGCGGACGGATGATTACATCTGACTGCCTCGACGTCCTCCGAGCCCCAAGTCGGGAATGATTGGCATAGACATCATGTTATCTTCCAATGAATCTTTTGAATCACCATGAAACATGGCATTGGCACCTGGAGCACCGCAGAAGTTGCCCTGTTGGTAAGAACGCACAGAGTAAGCCGTTTCTACATAATTCACTATCTCTCCCCTTCTCGCACCAATCTTCACTTATGTTGCGCTTTTGAACTCGGCAGCGTCAGTCATGGAGGAGGTAAAGGAAGATGTCTACTGCATGGCAAGTGACGAAGGAAAGGGTGCTTGGATAGCTGCTGACACGACAAAACCACAGGTGTTTTCCCGGTATTAAAAACCTCGTATATCCATTTCCACTCCACAAGTCTGACATTCTTGCAAGATGCACTCGTGGTAGCACGTTCCTTTTCAAACGCTAGCACAAAAAGGAAGTTTGCGTCTTAATCGCTCACGAAACAGTATCTGCCGCAACCAGTGGCTCGCGAGGTCTGTCTACTCCCGTTTCTCATGTCTGAATATGTGAGTAGATAGGGGAAAGCAAATATTTCCACGGCGGGGGCTTTCATGCTAATGCGTGAGTAAGGATTCGCGTTGCTGTCATTATATATTATCTATGACATTATTCATATACGCATCGTTATCATCTATATACAACGTACCCCATAAGCTCGTCTCTCATCTCGCCTTAGAACTCGAAGATTCCCTGCGTGGTGTTATAGTCGTAGCCCGCATTAATCGCCAGCTGAAGCATGATCCTCGACTTCTGCGGATTCAACAGTCCGCTCGCGATGCCATCCTGCGACTCCATGTACGGCACGATCCCGTCCTGCGACCTGTGCGAGTTCACCACAATGGTGCCGTTCCCTATCGCCTCCGCGACGGTCGCCGAACCGGGCGTCGTCCAGCCACCAGCCCCCATGCCCGCGAGCACAATGCCCTTCGCGCCCGACTGCACAGACGCCGTGATGAGGGCGGGGTTCAGGCCCTGGTGGCCGTAGTGGATGTCCACCAGGGGCAGCACATCGGTCTTCGTGACATCGAAGTACTGCCTGCCGAGCGGGAGCGAAGGCGGGAAGTAGAACTTCGGCTTGATGTTGATGAAGTACCCGAGATAGCCCTGCTCCGGCGCCTTGAAGGTGTCGAGCTGGTTCGCGTTCGACTTGGTCACGTAGTACGCAGAGGCGATCCGGTCGTTGAGCACAACCATCGGACCCCGGCCGAGGGCGTCGCGGGACGCGGCCAGAGTCACCGAGGCGAGCAGGTTCTCGGGCCCGTCGGCCGAGATGGCCGTCGCGGGACGCATGGCGCCGACGATCACGATGGGCTTCTCGGTGCGCACGGTGAGGGAGAGGAAGAAGGCGGTCTCCTCGAGGGTGTCCGTGCCGTGCGTGACGACGACGCCTTGGCAGTATGGGGAGTCAAGCTCTGCCTGGATTTGTTTTGTCATGTTTAACAGGATCGCCGGGGTGATGTTTGGCGACCCGATGTTGGCGACTTGGACGCCCTTGATGTTGGAGATGTTGAGCATGGAGGGGACTGCGTTGATGAGGGTCTGGATGCCGAGGGCGCCGGCTTGGTAGCCGATGGTGGCGGTGTTCGAGGAGGCGGAGCCCGCGATGGTGCCGCCGGTTGCGAAGATGGTGATGTTGGGGAGAGAGGCATTGAAGATGGCTTCTGCTCGAGGGAGGAGCTTTGGTAGAGGCGCAAATGGAGCAGAAAGGACGGACGGAAGCACGCTCGCAAGAGCTGCGAGCTTGATGTTGGAGAAATGCATGATTGGGATGGAGATGATGATACAGAGGAAAAGATTCAAGGAGGAAAGAGGAAGACTTCTTCTACTTATACCTCAAAGACCCCATCCGCTCCCCGGCCTCAGAAATTGTCACATAGCAAAGCTCGTTGATTTATCATCCTCGTATCAGGTGGGACAGTGATAAGAGCTCCAAGAGCTCCAAAAGCTATTCAATTGCTCTTATCTGACACTTCCACCTCGGCGCATCATCTCAGCCGAAGCCGGATGCGCAGGAATGACAATGCTTCCAACAGATAACATGGTGAACTTTGTCATCGAGGAGGTTTTGGTCCAGTGAGGAAACGATAAGACGTTGATAACGCGCCCCGGATTCCTTGGCTGCTCTCCTTGATGTCTTATGTACGGGCTGCAGAGTAGCATTTGGCACTGCGAGCTTCCGTATCAAGACAAAATCGATAATCCCACGAGGCCCCAAGCCTCTAAAAGATGTGGCGTTCTTGAAAGTGCAAGTCTTGGGATAGCAGGCCTCTTGGCTAAACTAAATACCATTAGTTGCTGGAAATCGAATATCACGCCCAGGCGGAGGTCCGATCTTTGAGCAACTTACAAGAACTTGATCATAGCCGTATCGCAGCTTTAGTTCCAACGTGTAAGCACTAAGCATCATCTTCGACTAGGTGCTTCTTAATAGCTGATGTCCTAAAAAAAGTTTTAAAAAGTTTTCTAGAAACACCCACACCGAGTCACCATTACCTGAGACTGGCATTCATCCTCGTTGACTGCTTGCCACTTTCAATAAGTAGAAATCTCCTCTTCCGCCCAACCTATCTTCTGGAATGCCTCGCCATTCATAATCCCATGGATGCAGCACTCTCCGATCAAACGATGTCCTATTTTAGGCTCCTTCCTCCACATCAAGACGAAAGAAACTAGGCCGCCATTCAAAATGAAAGTTTAATCCCCAACTTCGGTCAATAGAGGAACAAGTCCAAAGTAGAACCCCTCAGAGATATAGCCTGTAGCAAGGAAAAATATCCATAAACGATTTGTGGTATGCTTCTCCAAGACATCGAACCATCCAATTGTAGGCCGCCTCGGGCGGGAACGACTCCAGAATTTCCAAAACTTCGTCCATCATCTGTTGCAATATCCAGATCGGCTGTCCAAAGTCATCTGGGGCTTTAACCCTTCACCTGTCATGTTCGAAACTAGTGTTGGCCAGAGAACTTGTTGTAAAGGCTCACAAGTTAGGTAGAAGGGCAAAGCTGTGATTGCCATATGTGCTTCACGGATGAGATATAGAGGCTAGAGTCTTCTGTGAACTCGACTTAACGATGCTGGGATGGTTCTAAGTACCATGTCCAAGATGGTCTCGCGATCTTGTCGAATCGCTTCTCACGAGACACGAAAGCAGCTCTAAAAGTGGAAACCCGCCATTCATTCTGAGCAAAGGCGAAGATTTCTTGCGGTCATTAAGCAATTTTTGATGCATTGGTGACATTGTGTTTGGCCTACTTCCTGGGTCACGGAGAGAATCTAGACTGCTTCGATGTCGCAGCATATCCTGTCGTTTCTTCAGGCATATACCATCCAGCATGTCATCTGAAGCTATTCACTAGAGTGCCATGCCCATGCAGCGATATCGAACGCCAGCTATCAGAGCCTTCGCCATGACTCCAGCTTCCATTAACATAAATTCCGTGGAATTAAGAATAGTCGGTGAGCCACGCAGGAATAGCCAGAACTTCTGTGTCGCTGAATGACATGTCATCCAGCTGACTTCCATGTACCACAGATCTTGACAAGTAGATGGACTGCCAACGTGAACATGATCAACGAATGAAAGCCGGTCGTAGTTGAAGCAATTTCCCAAGGGATGACAAAATAACGAAGACAGCAGCGAACGAAATGA
>Ga0123337_10003602_pt1 | contig 16385 bp, 14 predicted proteins | sample frozenSSSSmetaG_FD_89792 | JGI IMG/M metagenome (GOLD analysis project Ga0123337, IMG submission 89792) | Glacier valley bacterial and archeal communities from Borup Fiord, Nunavut, Canada, to study Microbial Dark Matter (Phase II) -... | ecosystem: Environmental > Aquatic > Freshwater > Ice >... | reverse complement strand
TCGAGATAGCCGACCGGCACCGCCGGCGCAAAGTGATCGATCGGCAGGAACAGCGCCCCGATCGGCACGCAGATGGTCAGCATCATGATGCGGATCACCTGGATGATGACGATCTGGCGCGCATCGCCCACCCCCGACGAGGCGATCCCCAGCACGAAGGACAGGTGGCCGGGAAACGAGCTCAGATAGGCCGTGCCGGTATCGAGCTTGAATACCTTTGCCAGCATCCAGCCGGTAGCCGCCACGATGATCACCAGTTCGAGCGCCAGCGCCAGGATCGTCACCGGCCAGCTCGCCACCAGCGCCAGGCTGTCCGGCGCCACGCTGGCCCCCATAGACATGCCGACCAGCAGGAACGACAGGTCGCGCAGCCGGTCCGGCATCACCATGGGCAGCCCGGCAATCGCCGCCACGGCCACCGCCAGCGCCCCGCCCATCAGCCACCCTGCCGGTAGTCCCAACAAGGTCGCCACCCCACCCCCCGCCGCCGAAACCAGCAGGGTGAGCAGGATGGGGATAAGGGTTTGCCGCAAGGCCGGCAGTGCTTTTGCTGGGATGAGAGTCACGTCAGATGCGCCAGATTGGTGGACGGTGAAAACCCGAGCCGATCCTGGTCCGGGACGTGATCCGCAAACTGCAGCAGCCCGCTAGGGGCGGGCCGCCATGACGCGACTATCGCCCATCCAGGGGCAAAGCCCGTTCCGCCAGCCTTACCCAATAGCTGGTGCCCGCCGGAATGATCGCGTCGTTGAAATCATAGCTGTCGGTATGCAGCTCGCTGCTGTCGCCATTGCCGACAAAGATATAGGCGCCTGGCCGGCGCTCCAGCATGAAGGAAAAGTCCTCCCCGCCCATCGACGGCGGCGCATCGGCATCGACCCGACCGGGTCCGGCGATCTCGCTGGCCACCTCGGCGGCAAAGGCCGTCTGCTCGGGCGCATTGACCGTCACGGGATAGCCGCGTGCATAGCGCACGCTGGCCGTGGCGCCGAAGCTCTTGGCAAATTGCGGCACGAAATCGGCCAGCCGCTGCTCGATCAGGTCCTGCACACCCAGGTCCAGCGTGCGCACCGTGCCGGTGATCTTGGCCGTGCGCGAAATCACATTGTCCGCCTCGCCGGCCTCCAGCATCGTCACCGACAGCACGGCGCTGGCCAGCGGATCCACATTGCGCGAGACGATGGCCTGCATGCCCACGATCATGTTGGCCGCCACGATGATCGGGTCCACCGTGGTCTGCGGCCGCGCCGCATGGCCGCCCTGGCCGGTAATGTCGATATAGAAGCGGTCGGTCGCTGCCATGATGCCGCCGGCACGGATGCCGAACTGCCCCGCCGGCATGCCCGGCCAGTTATGCATGCCGTAGAACTCGTCGATGCCGAAATTCTCCACCAGCTTGTCGTCCAGCATGGCCTTGGCGCCGGCGCCGCCCTCTTCGGCCGGCTGGAAGATGACAGCGATGCGGCCGTCGAAATTGCGCGTCTCCGCCAGGTATTTCGCCGCGCCCAGCAGCATGGCGGTATGCCCGTCATGGCCGCAGGCATGCATCTTGCCGTCCACGGTCGAGGCATAGGCCGCGCCGGTCTTTTCGGTGATCGGCAGGGCGTCCATGTCGGCCCGCAGCCCGATCGTCCGCCCGCTGCCATTGCTGCGGCCGTTGATGATCCCCACCACGCCCGTGCCGCCGATCCCGGTGACGATCTCGTCGCAGCCGAATTCCCTGAGTTTGTCTGCCACCACGCCCGCCGTCCGCTCCACCGCGTAGAGGATCTCCGGATGCGCATGAAAATCCTGCCGCCAGGCGGCGATTTCGTCGGCAAACTCGGCAATACGGTTGAGCACGGGCATAAGGAAGTCCAATAGGTCGGTTCTGGGTCAGTGTCGCTGTCCCAATCCAAGCCGTCAACTCTAGTCCATCCCCCATCCTCGCGCCATGCGACCAAGCGGAGCGTTTTGGCGGCAGGGGAGGCGCGCGCCTGTCTACGCGACATTGCCACCAGTCACCAGCGATAGGCCGCAGCCGACCCCGTCTCGGACGGTCGAGGCTCAAGAGCTAGAAGCTGAAAGCTGCCGTGCACAAGCGACCATGGGAAATCCTCTGATTGTGTGACGCTCAAGTCAGAAGTCGGGCCAGGGTCGTGAAGATCGGAATACCCACCAGCACATTGAAGGGGAACGTGATGGCCAGCGACATGGCCAGGGGCAGGCCAATGTCGGCTTCCGGCAAGGCCAGCCGAATGGCAGCCGGCGCCGCAATATAGCTGGCGCTGCCGGCAAGGATACCCAGCGCCGCGGTCGAACCAGTGTCGAGCCCGATCAGGGCGCCGGCCAGAACCCCCACCGTCCCGTTCACGAAGGCAATAACCACCGCCAGCGCCGCGATGACGGGTGTCACGCTGCGGGTCCGCATGAGATGGCGCGCGGCAACCAGGCCCATTTCCAACAGGAACAGGCAAAGGACACCCCCAAAGGCGTGCTCGAAGACGGGCCGGATCGGATCAAAGCCGCTCTTGCCAACCGCAAGACCGACGATGAAACTACCCAGTAGCAGCACCACCGCGCCATCTCGCATCGCGTGCGAAAGGTGTCCGCGCAGGGCCCGGGCCCCGGCACCCTCGCCGCGCTTGGCGAGCCAGATGCCGGTAATGATCGCCGGCGCCTCCATCATGGCGAGCACAGCGACCATGTAGCCGGCGACCGGCAGGCCGCCAGCCTCGAGTATGGCCATCCCCGTGACGAAGGTCACCACCGACACGGACCCATAATGGGCCGCGATGGCACCAGCATTGACAGTGTCCAGCTTGGCCAGGCGCCGCATGGCCCAGAATGCGGGAACCGGGAGCAACAGGCTGAGGCCGATACCGGTCAGGCCGGCAACCACCAGCTCGCTCGTTACGCCGGACGTCGAAACCTGGACCCCGCCCTTTAGCCCGATCGCGGTCATCAGGTAGATGGCCAGTCCCTTGCTGACAGCCTCGGGGATTTCCAGACTGCTGCGGATGGAGGCGGCGACAATGCCGAGTGCGAAGAACAGGATGGCAGGTGAGAGCAGGATTTCCATCGGATCGCCAGTTTGCAGGGAGGGCAAGGCCGACCTAGCGCGAACCGATAGTTCAATAAAATTCATTGATCAGATCAAATCGTTCTGTATGTAAGAACCATGAAGACGCTGAACTTCCGACACTTGTGGTATTTCAGGCAGGTTGCCCGCGAGGGCAACCTCACGCGCGCCGCGCGTCTGCTGGCTGTCTCGCAGTCTGCCCTCTCCACCCAGATCCAGATTCTCGAGACCCGGTTGGGGCACCCGCTCTTCGAACGAGTCGGTCGTCGGCTCGTGCTGACCGAGGCCGGCAAAGTGGCGCTCGACCATGCCGATGCCATCTTCGACATGGGTGAGGACCTGTTGACGACGCTACGCGTCGGCTCCGGGCGCCGACAGGTCCTGCGTGTTGGCGCACTGGCCACCCTTTCGCGCAATTTTCAGATCGATTTTCTGCGGCCTTGCCTGGGTCGGGCCAACCTTGAAGTCGTGTTGAGCTCGGGCAGCCTCGTCGAGTTGACCGGCCTGCTGCGCCGCCTCGAGCTTGATGTCGTGCTGTGCAATGCGGCCCCCGCTGCTGGCCATGCCGATGAGTTGGTGGCGCACCGGCTGGCCCGCCAACCCATCGCCCTGTTCGGAGCGGCAGCCTTGCAATCGCATGCCGCGACCCCCCAGGACGCCCTGAGAACACATGGCGTCATCCTGCCGACCGGCGCCAGCACTATTCGGGTCGAATTCGACGCTCTCTGTGCACGCCTCGGCATCATTCCTTCCGTGGTTGCGGAAGTCGACGACATGGCAATGCTCCGGTTGATGGCGCGCGAGGGCATCGGTCTGGCCCCGCTCCCCGCAATCGTGGTTCGCGACGAACTGGAGGCAGGCACTTTGCGCGAAGTGGTGCGACTGCCGGGGATCGAAGAAGCCTTTTACGCGCTGACCTTCAACCGGCAGTTCCAAAGCCCGGTCGCTGAAGAACTGATCGCCATTGCCGCGCATTGGTCGCTCTAGAAAATTATGAATGCCCTCTTGTAACGGCTTTGGCCCACGCCAATCTCCTCTGGCGTGACCGGGCCCCTCTGGCGTCGGCGGCATCTGCCGCCACGCGATGTCGGATCACCTTGGCAGGGCCCGAGGGCATCTGCGTTGGTGCCCGCTTCTGTCATGGTCTCCCAACGCACTCCCTCAGCCCGCCGAGCGGCACCTTGAGAGGAGTTATTCATGACCAAAGACAACCCACCCCGAGACGATCTGTTCATGCGCGGCGCGCGCCTGCGTGCCCGCCACAAAGCCGATGGGCGAGACCTGCATGCCGAAGCCAGCCGCGCTGGCGCGGAGGATTTCTTCCAGGCGCTGGTCGCTGCCGTGGCCGTCATCGCCCACGCCGATGGCCGGCTCGACCTGGCGGAAAGACGCAAGCTGGTTGAAGCCTTTCTGGCCAGTCCCGCCATGGCGGGTTTTTCCGTCGCCGACCTGGCCGAAGAGCTGGCCCACCATGCCCGCGCCTATGGCTATGCCCCCGACCTAGCCGAACGGCAGGCGCTGGCCACGCTGAACATCAGCGCGCTCGGCACGGCGGACCGGCTATCCATCCGCAATGCCTGCCACCAGGTGATCACCGCCGATGGCCTTGTTCATCCCGTCGAACTGGGGGCGCTGCACCGTGTCGAGCGCGCCCTCGGGCTGGAGGAGGCGACAGATGAGTAATTTCCTGCTGTGCACAAGCTTCGGGGGGCATGCCAGATGGACATGCTGACCGGCCTTTTCCTCGGCCAGCCGCTCTGGATGTGGCTGGGTTTTCTGGGCCTCGTGGCCCTGCTGCTGGCCTTTGACTTGGGCGTGCTGCACCGCGACGGCCATGAGATCGAGGTGCGCGAGAGCCTGATGCTGTCAGGTTTCTACGTCACCCTCGGCCTCGTCTTTGGCGCCTTTGTCTGGTGGCAATTGGGGGCGCAGTCGGGCATTGAGTACCTGACCGGCTTCGTCGTCGAAAAGAGCCTGGCCATGGACAATGTCTTCGTCATTGCCATGATCTTTGGCTATCTGGCCATCCCGCGGCACCTGCAGCACCGCGTGCTGTTCTGGGGCATCCTTGGCGTCATCGTGCTGCGCGCGATCATGATCGGCTTCGGCGCGGCCCTGGTGTCCGAATACGGCTGGGTGCTTTACGTGTTTGCCGCCTTCCTCATCGCCACCGGCATCCGCATGATGCTGCCCGGACACGGCGAAACCGATCTTGGCCGCAATCCGGTGCTGATGTTCATCAAGCGGCGCTTCCGCGTCACCGAACAGCTGCATGGCGACAGGTTCTTCGTCCGCCAGACCGATCCCAAAACGGGGCGTCTCGAACGCTACATGACGCCGCTCTTCCTGGCCCTCGTCATGATCGAGATCGCCGACGTGATCTTTGCCGTGGATTCGGTGCCGGCCATCTTTGCCATCACCACCGATCCCTACATCGTCTACACGTCCAACATTTTTGCCATTCTCGGCCTGCGGGCGCTCTACTTCGCCCTCGCCGCCATCCTGCACCGTTTCGCCTATCTCAAGCAGGCTTTGGCGGTGCTGCTGGTCTTTATCGGCGCCAAGATCTTTGTCGCCGATCTGCTGGGTTGGGAGAAATTTCCGGCCGAATGGTCCCTCGGCATCACCGCCGTGATCCTGGCCAGCGGCATCTTCTATTCCCTGTGGCGCACCGCAAAGCCGGCCTAACCGGCGGCGGACTGCGGACCGCGGCAATCACCGGCTACTGATGAAAAGGAGGCCCGGCATTGCCGGGCCTCCTTGGTCTTACTGGGCCGTGGTGCCTTCAGTCGTGGTGTCGGCGTCCGACGAGTCATCGCTGCCCGACATGTCGTCGCCATTGTCCACATAAAGGATCACGGCGGCGTCGCTGACATTGACGCCGATCACATCACCTTCGGCAATGCCATCTGCCGTGAGCATGGCGGCAATGGCTGCATTGCCGAACACGGCCGTGGCGACATCGCCACCGATCCCTGCACCATCTTCATTGCAGTCGCTGACGCTCTGGATCTGGGCTGTGGTGGCGCTTTGGATGGTGGCGAGGCCCTCAGCCGACACGGTGGCCCCAAGGTCAATGCTGGAGCAGTCCATGTCGCCCATGGCAGCCTGGCCGGCGCGGGCTTCCTCAGCGGAGACGACCCCATCGCCATCCGTATCCAACGACAGGTCGGTCTCGACCTCGACCTCGGTCTGGGCATTGGCGCCGGCGGCGGTCTCGTCGGCGTCCACCGTGCCGTCAGCATTGGTATCGAGCGAGAGATCGACGCCATTGGCATCGACAGTGGCGCCGGCATTGACGCTGCCGCTGCCCGTGACGCTGCCGCCAGTCGTGCTCTCGACAGTTGTTCCGGCATCTACCGTACCGGCAGCGCTGGTCTGGGCCAGTGCGAGTGGGGTAGCTGAAAGCATCAGTGCAGCCGTCAGGCTGAGAAGGGAAAAGGTGTTCATGCGGATCATCCTTGATGATTGCCCCCGCAAAGCATCGAACGGACACCGCGCCCTATGGTTGCGCCCCTGGCGATCGCAACTTCGCTTGCGCCGGCATCGGCCGATGCGGGCGCCACAAGCCCTCGCTGCCGCCCGCGCCGGCGGTCGCCGGGCAGCCTTTTCCAACATTACCCCGATCCTTGGCCCAAATTTCCCCCATCGCGGCTTGTCCCACCCCCCGCGATTTGTCATGACACCGCCCAACAGCCCGGAGTCTGCCATGAAAATCCTGGTCGCCATCAAGCGCGTCGTCGATCACAATGTCCGCATCCGCGTCCGCCCCGATGGCACCGGCGTCGAAACCGCCGGCGTGCGCCTGTCGATGAACCCCTTCTGCAAGCATGCGGTGGAAGCCGCCGTGCAGCTGGCCGAGGCCGGGCAGGGCGGCCCCTCTACCGAAATCGTCGTTGTCTCTATCGGCCCCAAACCCGCCACCGACGTCATCCTCACGGCGCTGGCCATGGGCGCCCATCGCGGCATCCTGGTGGAAACCGATGCCGAGTTCGAAACCCTGGCCATTGCCAAGCTGCTGGCCAAAGTCGTGGCCGAGGAGCAGCCGGACCTCGTCCTGCTCGGCAAGCAGGCCGTCGACGATGACAGCAACCATGTCGGCCAGATGCTCGCCGCCCTCACCGACCTTCCCCAGGCCACCTTTGCCTCGGAAATCAAGATTGTTGGCAACGGCCTGGAAGTCACCCGCGAGATCGATTCCGGCCGCGAGACCCTGGCGCTGCCTTTGCCCGCCGTGGTCACGGCCGACCTGCGCCTCAACACCCCGCGCAATGCCGCTTTGCCCATGGTCATGAAGGCCCGCTCCAAGCCGCTGGCTGTCCGGCCGGTCGCCGAGTTCGGCGTCGATCTCGCCCCGCGCCTGCTCATCGAAAAGATATCCCCGCCCGCCGAGCGCGTGGCAGGAAAGGTCGTGGGCTCGGTTGCCGAACTGGCCGCCTTCATCGCCGCTGACATTTCCCAGATGGAGGCGCTGTAATGAGCGTATTGGTCATTGCCGATCACGATGCCGGCCTGCTCTCACCCGCCACCGCCCGCGTGGTCGAAGGCGCCTCAACCCTGGGGCCAATTGACCTCCTGGTCATCGGCGACAGCACCGAAACCGTCGCCGCCGCGGCCGCGTCGATTTCCCATGTTCGGAAAGTGCAAGTCGTTACCGGCGTTTCCGCTGCCGATGCCGACACTGCGGTGATCGAAATGCTGGCTCAACGTTACCAGTACGTTATCCAAAGTGCGGGAAGTGTGGGTCGCGATCGCATGCCCCGCCTTGCGGCAAAGCTTGATCTGATGCCGGTCACCGACGTCGTCGCCATTCTCGGCCCCAACCGCTTCGAGCGGCCCATCTATGCCGGCAATGCGGTGCAGACCGTCACCGACAACCAGCCAAGGCACATCCTCACCTTGCGCGCCTCGGCCTTCCGTGCCGCCGCTGCCACCGACACCGCGGCGCCCATCGAAGTGCTTGATATGGCGCTCAATTCCGTCGTCACCCTGCTGGCCAGCCACCGTACGCAAAGCGACAGCCCCGACCTGGCCACCGCCCAGATCGTCATCGGCGGTGGCGTCGCCCTCGGCTCGGCGGAAAACTTCGGGCTCATCGAAAAGCTTGCCAAAACGCTCGGTGCCGCGGTCGGCGCCACCCGCGCCGCCGTCGATGCCGGCTACGCCCCCAATGACTGGCAGATCGGCCAGACCGGCAAGATCATCGCCCCCGATCTCTATATCGCCATCGGCATTTCCGGCGCCCTGCAGCACCTGGCCGGCATTCAGGGCGCCAAGAAAATTGTCGCCATCAACAGCGATGCCGGGGCCCCGCTGATGCAGCTGGCCGATCTGGCACTGGTCGGCGATCTCTTTGAAATCATTCCCCAATTGACCGCCGAACTGGAGCGGCTCGGCATTTCCCGCTGAGCCGCACCCCGATTGCAAAATCTGCCCCGCCGCCTATAACAAACCCGCCTCCCACCGGAACGACTCCCACCATGTTCGAGACTCTCACCAAGGCCCCCGGCGACAAGATTCTGGCGCTCATGGGCGAATACGCGGCCGATCCGCGCCCCACCAAGATCGATCTCGGCGTCGGCGTCTATAAGGACGAGCAGGGCACCACCCCGATCATGAGCTCGGTGAAAAAGGCCGAGGCGCGCATCCTGGCCCAGGGCAAGACCAAGACCTATCTCGGCATTGCCGGCAACAAGGGCTTCGGCGCCGCCGTGCTCGATCTGGTGCTCGGCGATACGCTGGACCGCGCCCGCGTCCGCATCGCCCAGGCCCCCGGCGGCACCGGCTCGCTTTGGGTGCTGATGCAGCTGATCAACCGCGCCCGCCCCGGCGCCACCGTCTGGGTCTCCGACCCGACCTGGCCCAACCATAACCCCATCGCCGAAAATTCCGGCCTCGTGGTCAAGACTTATCCCTACTTCGACACCCAGACACGCGGCGTCAAATTCGCCCAGATGCTGGCCGCGCTCGACGGCCTGGGCAAGGACGATGTCGTGCTGCTGCATGGCTGCTGCCATAACCCGACCGGCGCAAATCTCACGCCCGATCAATGGGATATGGTGGCCTCGAGCCTCGTCCGCACCGGCGCTTTGCCTTTCATCGATCTGGCCTATCTCGGTTTTGGCGATGGTCTTGATGCCGATGCCTATGGCACGCGCAAAATTCTATCCACGGTCCCCGAAGCGCTGGTAGCATTCTCGGGATCGAAGAATTTCGGTCTCTATCGTGAGCGCATCGGCGCGGCCATCCTGGTGGCGCGTGACGGGGCAGAGGCGGACGTGACCCAGTCGCAATTGCTCAACATCATCCGCGGCGCCTATAGCCAGCCGCCCGATCATGGTGCCGAGATCATCCGCACCATTCTCGAGGATGCCGAGCTGCGCGCCGAATGGGAGACCGAGCTCGACCTGATGCGCAACCGCATGATTCACCTGCGCGAAAAGCTCAGCGAGGCGATCCGCAACAAGTCCAATTCGGCCGATTTCGACTTCATCGCCGCCCATCGCGGCATGTTTTCGCTGCTCGGGCTCGATAATGCGGTGGTTGAACATTTAAAAGCCGCCAACGGCATCTATATGATTGGGGACAGTCGCATCAATGTCGCCGGCATCCCCGAGGATCGTGTTGGCGACCTGGCCGATGCCCTGCTGGCCGCCATCAAATAGGTCCGGTCCGGGCCTTGCGGCAAGTCATTGCCGTGCTACACCTTTTGCCCGACGGGCAAGTTTGACGACAATTAGGAGGGAACCATGAAGTTCTTTGTCGATACTGCGGAAATCAAGGACATCAAGGAGCTCTATGAGACCGGTCTCCTCGACGGCGTCACCACCAACCCATCGCTGATCGCCAAGTCCGGCCGCGACTTCAAGGAAGTCATTGCCGAGATCTGTGCGCTGGTCCCCGGCCCGGTTTCGGCCGAAGTCGCCAGCCTCGAATATGACGGCATGGTCGCCGAAGGCGAACACCTCGCCAAGATCGCCGAAAACGTCGTCATCAAGCTGCCCCTGACCTTGCCTGGCCTCAAGGCCACCAAGTACTTCTTCGACAAGGGCATCAAGACCAACGTCACCCTGTGCTTCTCGGCCAATCAGGCCCTGCTGGCCGCCAAGGTCGGCGCGACCTATATCTCGCCCTTCCTCGGGCGGCTCGATGACATCAACCTCGATGGCGTCGAGCTGATCGAGAACATCCGCCAGATCTATGACAATTATGGTTTCGAGACCCAGATCCTGGCCGCCTCGATCCGCTCGCCCAACCACGTCACCCAGGTTGCCCTGGCCGGTTCGGACGTCGCCACCATTCCGCCCGACGTGATCCGCAAGCTGGCCAACCACCCGCTGACCAATGCGGGCATTGAAGGCTTCCTCAAGGACTGGAAGGGCACCGGCCAGTCGATCCTCTAGTCATCGAAGTCCCCACACACGCGATGTCACCCCGGCGCAGGCCGGGGTCCATCCTGAGAGGTGTGTGTGGGGATAAATCTCAGGATGGATTGCGGCCTGCGCCGCAATGACACTGGAGTTGTGGCGCCATAGCGCCCTCCCAAAGCCCATGGCCGATACCGATCTTGCCGCCGCCATCAAGTCCGCGCTCGTCGCTGTCGAAATTCCGGGCGGGGGCGACCTGGCGACCTATGCCGGCCTTTCCGACATCATCGTCACCCCCTCGGCCGTGGCCTTTGCCATTGCGGTAGCGCCGGGCATGGAGGCCGCCTTCGGTCCGGCCCGCGAGGCCGCCCAGCAGGCGGCGCAGGCCGTGGCCGGCACGCGCAAGATCATGGTCTCGCTCACCGGCGGCAAGCCCCCGGCCAAGGCCGGTCCCACCTTCTCCCATGGCAAGCCGGTCCCGCCCGGCAAGACCGCGGTGCCCGGCATTAGGCGCATCATCGCCGTCGGCTCGGGCAAGGGCGGCGTCGGCAAGTCGACCACTGCCGTCAGCCTCGCGCTGGCGCTGCAGGCCGAGGGTCTCAGTGTCGGCATTCTCGACGCCGACCTTTATGGCCCCTCCATTCCCAAGCTGCTTGGCCTCGAGGGCCAGCCCGCCATCCGCGATGACGGCATCTTCTCGCCCCACGAGGCCTTTGGCCTCAAGGCCATGTCGATCGGCTCCATGCTGGTCAAGGACCAGGCCGTGGTCTGGCGCGGCCCCATGGCCACCTCGGCTCTGCGCCAGCTGCTGCGCGAAACCGATTGGGGCAAGCTTGACGTCCTGGTCATCGATCTGCCGCCCGGCACCGGCGATATCCAGATCTCGCTGTTCCAGCAGGCAGTGGTCGATGGCGTGGTCATCGTCTCGACGCCCCAGGACCTGGCGCTGATCGACGCCAAGAAGGCCATCGACATGATCCGCCGCTTCGACGTCCCCTTGCTGGGTCTGGTCGAAAACATGAGTTATTTCATCGCCCCCGATACTGGCAACCGCTACGACATCTTCGGCAGCGGCGGCGCCGAGCGGGCCGCAGTCGATCTGGGCCTGCCCTTTCTCGGTGCCGTGCCGCTGGTCATGTCGATCCGCGAGGGCTCCGACGCCGGCATCCCGCCGGTAGTCTCCGCCCCTGACGGTCCGGAAGCGGCGGCCTATCGTTCCATCGCCCGGCACATCCTGGCCCAGCTGGCCGCGCCCCGTTAGGGATTTGTTAAGCCGGCTGGCGGCATTATTGCCACATGGCCATCATCCAGAAAGTCAGCGGTTACGACGCTATCCTGGCGCAGCGCGCCAGGCGCGCCGACGCGGCTGCCATCGCCGAGGCCCGTTCGCAGGCCCGCCGCGAGGCCGCCCAGAACACCATGGCCAAGTCCGATGGCCTGCGCAGCACCCTGGCGACCACCATTGCCAATACCGGGGCCGACCAGTCTCAGCTGACCTCCCAGCTCATCCGCACCCGCATGGCGGAAGAGGCCAAGGCCAAGGCCCAGCCCTCCAAGTGGTACATCTGATCTCTCCCATCTGACCTCCGCAATCGATTGCACAGCCGCCTTTTCTGCGCTATCGGCTTTCACCCATTCACGGTGCAGCGCCGCCAAGGAGCGTAGATGTTCTCGATCGACCGCAAGGACTTTGGATCCGATTTCACCTTTGGCGTCGCCACGGCGGCCTATCAGATCGAGGGCGGCCAGCGCGATGGTCGCGGTCCCTCGATCTGGGACAGTTTCTCGGCTACCCCGGGCAATGTGCACAATGGCGATACCGGTGCGGTCGCCTGCAACCACTACGAACTCTGGCCACAGGACCTCGATCTCATCCGCGACGGCGGCTTTGACGCCTACCGCTTCTCCTTTGCCTGGCCGCGCCTGATCCCCGAGGGCACCGGCGCCGTCAATCAGGCCGGCGTCGACTACTACGACCGCTTGGTCGACGGCATGCTTGAGCGCGGCATCAAGCCCTATGCCACGCTCTACCATTGGGATCTGCCCTCGGCTTTGCAGGACAAGGGCGGCTGGATGAACCGCGATATTGCCTCCTGGTTTGCCGATTATGCCGCTCTTGTCGCCCAGAAGTTCGGTGATCGCCTTGAGGCCACGGCCACCATCAATGAGCCCTGGTGCGTCGCTTTCCTCAGCCATTATCTGGGAGCCCATGCCCCCGGCTATCGCGACAAGCGCGCCGCCGCCCGCGCCATGCACCACGTGCTGTTCGCCCATGGCACCGCCATCGATGCCCTGCGCGCCAATGGCGCCAGGAACCTGGGCATCGTGCTCAATCTCGAAAAGTCCGAACCCGCCTCCGACAAGCCCGAAGATCTGGCCGCGGCCGATTTCGGCGATGCCGTGTTCAACCGCTGGTATATCGAAGGCGTGCTCAAGGGCAAGTATCCCCAGCGCATGACCGAGTGGCTGGCCGATTACCTGCCGGCCAATTACCAGGCCGACATGGCCGTGGTTTCGCGCCCGCTCGACTGGCTGGGCATCAACTACTACACCCGCGGCCTCTACCAGGCCTCGACCAAGCCCGGCGTGCCGGCCGAGCAGGTCAAGGGTCCGCTCGAAAAGACCGATATCGGCTGGGAGATCTACCCCAAGGGGCTCAGCGACCTGCTCGTTCGCGTCTCCAATGACTATACCAAGCTGCCCATCTACGTCACCGAGAACGGCATGGCCGAGGTCGAGGGCAGTGACGATCCGCGCCGCGTCAAATATTACGAGGAACACCTCAAGGCCGTGCTCAATGCCCGTGCCCAGGGCGCCGATGTCAGAGGCTACTTCGCCTGGTCGCTGCTCGACAATTACGAATGGGCCGAGGGCTACAACAAGCGCTTCGGCATCGTCCATGTCGACTACGAAACCCAGCAGCGCACCCCCAAAGCCAGCTACCGCGCCTTTCAGGGCCTATTGCACAATACAAGGTGAGACGGACTTTCGGCTGCCATAGTCGTGGTGCTAAGGGTTGGCGTCAAACGCCGACCCGGAGCCCGCCATGACTGCCAGTCCCTTTATGTCTTCACCCAAGACGGTCGACACCATCACCGACCCTGATTGGTGGCGCGGCGCTGTCATCTACCAGATCTATCCGCGGTCCTTCCAGGATCAGGATGGCGACGGTATTGGCGATCTGGTGGGCATTACCAGCCGCCTCGATTACGTCGCCGATCTGGGCGTTGACGCCATCTGGCTGTCGCCGGTCTTCACCTCGCCGATGAAGGATTTCGGCTATGACGTGTCCAATTACCGGGACATCGACCCCACCTTCGGCACGCTCGAAGATTTCGACCATCTGGTGAACAAGGCCCATTCGCTGGGCCTCAAGGTCATCATCGACCAGGTCATTTCCCACTCCTCCGACAAGCACGCCTGGTTCTCCGAAAGCCGACTGTCGCGCACCAATGAAAGGGCCGACTGGTATGTCTGGGCCGATCCCAAGCCCGACGGCACCCCGCCCAATAACTGGCTCTCCATCTTTGGCGGCTCCGCCTGGCATTGGGACAGCCGCCGCATGCAGTATTACCTGCACAATTTCCTGGTCTCCCAGCCCGACCTGAACTTCCACAACCCCGCCGTGCAGGATGCCCTGCTGGCCGAGATGCGTTTCTGGCTCGAGCGCGGCGTCGACGGCTTCCGTCTCGACACCGTCAACTTCTATTTCCATTCGACCGGGCTCGAATCCAATCCGGTGGTCAAGGCCGAGGATTTCAATGCCTCGACTGCGCCAGCGGTGAACCCCTACAATTTCCAGGAACACCTCTACGACAAGTCGCGCCCGGAAAACCTGGCCTTCCTGCGTCGCCTCCGCGCGCTGCTCGATGAATATCCCGGCCGCACCACGGTGGGCGAAATCGGCGACAGCCAGCACCAGCTCGAAATCATGGCCCAGTACACCTCGGGCGATGACATGCTGCACATGGCCTATACCTTCGATTATCTCGGCGGCGAATTCTCGGCCGGCCACTTCCGCAATGCCATCGAACTGACCGAGGCGCAGGCGCCGGACGGCTGGATCTGCCTGGCCTTCTCCAATCATGACGTGGTGCGCCATGTCAGCCGCTGGGCCAGCCATGGCCAGGAAGAGGCATTCACCCGCCTTGCCGCCACGCTGATCCTGTCCATGCGCGGCTCGGTCTGCCTCTATCAGGGCGAGGAGCTTGGCCTCAAGGAGGCCGATCTGTCCTTCTCCGACCTCGTGGATCCCTATGGCATCGAGTTCTGGCCCGAGTTCAAGGGCCGCGATGGCTGCCGCACCCCGATGGTCTGGCAGGCTCATGTGCGCAACGGCGCCTTCTCTACCGCCGAGCGGACCTGGTTGCCGGTGCCCGCCGAGCACCTGACCCATGCGGTCGATACCCAGCACGGCGTGGAAGGCTCGGTGCTCGAATTCTACCGCACCATGCTCGCCTTCCGCACAGCCCATCCGGCTTTGGCCAAGGGCAGCATCGAGCTGCTGCCGCTGCAGGGCGATGTGCTGGCCTTCATCCGCCAGCATGGCGACGAGCGCCTGGTCTGCGTCTTCAACATGGCCGAAGCCGCTGCCGTCTATCACCTGCCCGATGGCATGCAGCCCACCAGCGCTGATTGCCCCGGCGTCATCGCGGCATCGATCGATGGCGAAATCGATCTTGAACCCTTCGGCGCCTATATCGGCGTGCTGGCCTAGTCAGATCATGACCTGTCCGGCAAGCGGCACCTCCCCCATTAGGGGGAGGTACGGGCGTGACGCAGCCTGTTCCGGCTAGCCGATATCAGGCAGGCGCGCGGCCACCAGGTCGCGCGTCAGCGGGTGCTGCGGTTGCGCGAAAATCTGCGCCGGCTTGCCCTCTTCGATGATCTTGCCCGCTTCCATCACCAGCACGCGGTCGGCCATCGCTGCCACCATGTCGAGGTCATGGCTGATCAGCAGGTAGGTCAACCCATATTGGGCCTGCAATTGCGCCAGCAGCGCCAGCACCTCGCCGCGCACCGACATGTCCAGAGCCGACACGGGTTCGTCCAGCACCACCAGCTTGGGCCGCGTCACCAGGGCCCTTGCAATCGCCAGCCGCTGCCGCTGCCCGCCGGAAAATTCATGCGGATAGCGCGCCAGCATGCCGGCATCGAGCCCCACCGCTTCGATCGCCTCCACCACCCGCGCCTGCACATCCGCACGATCCAGTTCCGGCTCGAGCCGCAATGGCTCGGCCAGTGAGCCCCCCAGCGTCAGCCGCGGGTTGAAGCTCCCGAACGGGTCCTGAAATACCAGCGACACATCGCGCCGCAACGGCTTGGGCAGGTCCTTGCCGCGATAGCCTTGCCCGCTCAGCACGATCCTGCCGCTGCTGGCACTGTCGAGCCCCACGATGATCTTGGCCAGGGTGGTCTTGCCGCAGCCCGATGGTCCCACCAGCGCCAGGCACTCCCCCGCGCTGACGCTGAGGCTGACGCCATCGACCGCACGCACCTGTTGGTGTCGCCACCACAGCCCGCCGCCCTGCCGATAGTTGCGCGTCACGTTCTCGACCTGCAGCAGCGTCTCGCCCAATGCCGCACGCGCCACCACCGGCAGCGCCAGCCGCGATGCCGCCACCAGCCGTTGCGTATAGGCCTCGCGCGGCGCCCCGAACACCGCCGCTACCGGGCCGGTCTCCACAAGTCGGCCCTCGTGCAGCACCGCCACGCGTGAACACAGCGCCGCCACGGCTTTGAGGTCATGGCTGATGAAGATCAGCGCCATCTGCCGGCGCGCGCAGATTGCCGCGATCAGGTCGAGCACCACGCGCTGCGTGACCAGGTCCAGCGCCGAGGTCGGCTCGTCCGCAATCAATATGTCGGGCTGCCCGGCCAGCGCCATGGCGATCATCGCCCGCTGTCGCTGCCCGCCGGATAGCTGATGCGCGAAGCGCTCGCCCTGCCGTTCGGTC
>Ga0123337_10003600_pt1 | contig 16391 bp, 14 predicted proteins | sample frozenSSSSmetaG_FD_89792 | JGI IMG/M metagenome (GOLD analysis project Ga0123337, IMG submission 89792) | Glacier valley bacterial and archeal communities from Borup Fiord, Nunavut, Canada, to study Microbial Dark Matter (Phase II) -... | ecosystem: Environmental > Aquatic > Freshwater > Ice >... | reverse complement strand
GTTCCCGATGCGCCCGGGCCGCCGGCAGTCACGGCCGCCCTGGGTGGGCCGGCGCTGCTCTTCTGCCCCGGCGACCGGCCGGACCGCTACGCAAAGGCGGCAGCACGGGCCGACGCAGTGATCCTCGACCTCGAGGACGCTGTGGCGCCCGGCGACAAGGTGGCGGCCCGGGCTGCCGTGGAAGCTGCACTCCCTGCACTCGGCGAGCGGACAGTGGTGCGCGTCAACGCCGCTGACACCACGTGGTTCGCCGAGGACGTCGCCATGCTGCTACGGGTCGGGCACCGCCGGGTGATGCTGCCCAAGGTGAGCGGGACAGCCGACCTCGACGCGCTCGACGGCCTGCGAGTGCTGGCGCTGTGCGAGACCGCGCGCGGGGTGCTGCACGCCGAGGAGATTGCCGCGCACCCGGCCTGCGAGGCGATCATGTGGGGCGGGGAGGACCTCGTCGCCGACCTCGGGGGACGACGCACCCGCGGCGCCGACGGGCGCTACCACCCGGTGGTCGAGTACGCCCGGCTCGCGGTGCTGCTCGCCGCCGGGGCCGCGGGCAAGGTGGCCGTCGACGGGGTGCACCTCGACATCGCCGACCTCGAGGGTCTGCGGCGCGAGTCGCTCGAGGCCGTCGACGTCGGCTTCGGGGCCAAGGCCTGCATCCACCCGAGCCACGTCGGCGTCATCCGCGAAGCCTTCGCGCCCACGCCCGTGATGCGCGCGTGGGCGCGCGGGGTTTTGGCCGCAGCCGAGGGTGAGGGCGGGGTGTTCCGCTACGAGGGTCGGATGGTCGACGAGCCCGTGCTCCGCCACGCCCGCGCCACCCTCGCTCACGGTGGCTGACGGGGGACGGTTGACTCAGGGTCGGAGCACTCGACTGACCGCCCGGGCCGGGTCGACTCAGAGTCGGTGTGCTCGACTCATGGTCTACCAGCAGTCGAGTGCAGCGACTCTGAGTCAACACCACCCGGGCGGGCAGTCGAGTGCAGCGACTCTGAGTCAAGCCCACCCGGTGCTGGCGCCTCGGGCGACCCCGGGCGGTGGCCGGAGTCGGCCTAGGATGACCCGATGAGCCAGGCGGGACCCCTGAAACGGCTGGGATTCCTCACGATCGGGCTCTTCGACGAGGCCGACCCCCGCGGGGGGCACGAGTCGACCTTGGCCCTCATCGAGCTCGGTGAGCAGCTCGGTCTCGACAGTGCCTGGCTGCGCCACCGCCACCTGCAGCACGGCATCTCGTCGCCGGTCGCGGTGCTCGCGGCCGCCACCCAGCGCACCCGCCGGATCGAGCTCGGCACAGCCGTGACGCCGCTCGGCTTCGAGAACCCCTTCCGCCTCGCCGAGGACCTCTCGACGGTCGACGTGCTGAGCGGCGGGCGGCTCAACCCCGGGGTCAGCGTCGGCCCACCAGCGCACTGGGACGACGTCAGGGCCGGGCTCTACCCCGACTCCGCCGACGTCGAGGACTTCTCCTACACCCGCGTCGAGCGGCTGCTCTCCGCCCTGCGCGGCGAGACGGTCAGCACGTACGAGGGCACGCAGGGCATCGAGACGTTCTCTCGTCGCATCCAGCCGCACGCCGCCGGTCTCGCCGACCGCGTCTGGTACGGCGCCGGGTCGCTGCGGTCGGCACAGTGGGCCGGCTCCCGGGGCCTGAACCTGCTCACCAGCAGCGTGCTCACGGGCGTCGCACCCGGTGGTCCTGTGGACTTCGCGCAACAACAGCGCGAGCAGGTCGACCTCTTCCGCTCCGTGCACCCCGACGGCGAATCCGCCCGCGTGTCACAGGGACTCGTCGTCATCCCCACCGACGGCGCGACCCCCGACCAGGCCGCCCGCTACGAGGCGTATGCCGCCTCCCGGCTCGAGCGCACCCGCACCCCGCAGGGCCCGGGCGGGCTGCTCTTCGCCCCTGACCTGGTCGGCCCCAGTCAGCAGCTGGCCGAACAGCTCTCGGCGCACGCCGGATTCCAGGCGGTCGACGAGGTCGCCGTGGCGCTGCCGTTCACCTTCGGGCACGACGACTACGTGCAGATCCTCACCGACCTCGGCACCCGCCTCGGCCCCCTGCTCGGCTGGTCCCCGCCTACTTGATTCCTCACGTCGACCTGTTGCGGCCAGAGTGTCGAATCGGGGCCCTGAGCAACGAAAAAGGGGGCGTCAGCCGCAACCACTGGACGGTGCCGGGGCCTCAAAGCAGCTCGACGAGGTCGCGGAAGGGGTCGAGGCGGTGGTCGGCGACGTCGAGCTCGGTGACGAGCAGGTCGATCTGGTCCCAGACCAGGCACCGGGCCGCGGAACCGGTCTCGAACTTGGCCGAGTTGACGGCGAGGACGACGTGGTCGGACAGCTGGGCCATGAGCTTCTTCACCTCGCACTCCTCCGCGCTGAACTCGCTCGAGCCGAAGCGTGCGTCGAGTGCGGCGGCCGAGAGGAAGGCCCGGGCGAAGGAGAACTGGCGCAACGTGGTGGTCGCGACGGGACCGACGAGCGAGCCGGCGTTGGGGTCCTTCTGGCCGCCCGTGAGGTAGGCGTGCACCCGGGTGTCGCGCTGCAGGGTGAGGAAGGTCTCGATGCCGTCGGTGACGACCGACAGGTTCTCGGTGTGGGGCAGCTGGCCGGCTAGCACCGAGATCGTCGACGAGGCGTCCATGCAGATGCCCACCCCTCCGGTCGGCACGAGGCCTACGAGCTTGCGGGCGATGGTCTCCTTGGCGGCCCCGGCACGGCGCTCGCGCTGCTCGAACGACTCGGCGCCGCTGACGGCGCCCCCGCGCACCCGACGCACCACCCCCTGGTCCTCGAGGGCCTGCAGGTCGCGCCGCACGGTCATGGTGCTGACGCCGAAGCGGTCGGCCAGCTCGTCGATGCGCAGGGTGCCGTCGACCGCCAGCAGGTCGGTCAGGGCCAGGCGCCTGCTCTCGCCGTCGACGCTGCTCCTCGTCACCACGTCGGGCTCCTCTCGTCGGGGCCCTGACGGCCGGCTGTGAACTCCGGGCCGATTCTCACACGAGCAGGGGGAAACATGTTCACTTCGAAATCTGTTCGACGACCGACTCTTGACAGATCGAGTCCGATCGTGTGCAGTTCACACGAACGAACACACACCGCCGCGTGCACCTCGCGGCCGACGACGATGTCGGAGGACCCGTGGCTGACCCCGCCCTGCAGTGCCAGGACCTGACCAAGGCCTTCGGTGGAGTACCCGTCCTGCGAGGCGTCTCCCTCACGCTGGAGCCCGGGACCGTCACCGCGCTGGCCGGTGAGAACGGCGCCGGCAAGTCGACGATGATGAAGATCGCCTCGGGTCAGCTGCGTCCCGACGGCGGCTCCGTCCTCATCGGCGGCTCGCCGCTCGCGCATGCCGACCCGCACGCCGCCCATCAGCAGGGGGTGGCCATCGTGCCGCAGGAGCTCGCCCCGATCCTCGACATGACGGTCTACGAGAACCTCTTCCTCGGCCGCGAGACCCGCACCCGTGCCGGTCTGCTCGACCGCCGGTCTATGGCCCGCGAGGCCCACGAGATGCTCACGGTCTTCGGCGTCGACATCGACCCCCAGGCCCGCCTGCGGTCCCTCTCCGTGGGCCTGCGCCAGATCGTCGAGATCGTCAAGAACACCGGTGGCGGGGCCAGGGTGCTACTGCTCGACGAACCGACCTCGGCGATCGCCGAGCGCGAGGTGGAGCGCCTGTACGCCGTGGTCGACCGCCTGCGCGACCAGGGTGTGGCGATGCTTTACACCACCCACAAGATGGAGGAGATCCGGGCGCTGGCCGACCGGGTCGTCGTCCTGCGCGACGGGGGTCTGGTCCTGGACGAGGCCATCGCGAAGGTGACCGACGACGACATCGTCCACGCGATGATCGGTCGCGAGCTGGAGGACCTGTTTCCGGTGCTCCACGAGCCCGGGCAGGCCGTGGCCCTCCAGGTGCGTGGTCTACGTCTGCGCGGGGAGTCCCAGGAGGTCGACCTCACCGTCCGCCGCGGGGAGATCGTCGGGCTGGCCGGGCTCGTCGGTGCCGGGCGCACCGAGCTGATCGAGGGGGTTTTCGGCGTGCGGCGCACCGATGCCGGGACCGTCGAGGTCGGGGGCCGGACGGTCCGGCGCAACCAGCCGGCGGGGGGCATCACGGCCGGCATGGCCCTCGTGCCCGAGGACCGCAAGGGCGCCGGGGCGGTGCTGACCATGAACGTCCTCGACAACGGCTCGCTGCCCCGCCTGTCCGGCTTCACCGTCGGGGGGTGGCTGCGCCAGCGCTCCCGCAGCAAGACCGTGCGCACGGCGATGGACTCGGTGCGCCTGCGCAGCCGGGGCCTCACGCAGTCGGTCGGCACCCTCTCGGGAGGCAACCAGCAGAAGGTCGTCCTCGCGCGGTGGCTCACCGGATCGGTCGAGGTTTTGCTCCTCGACGAGCCCACCCGGGGCGTCGACGTCGGCGCCCGCAGCGAGATCTACAAGATCATCACCGACCTCGCCGCCTCCGGCATGGCTGTGCTCATGGCTTCGTCCGACCTGCCCGAGGTGCTCAGCCTCAGCCACCGGGCGCTGGTCATGCGCGGCGGGGCCGTCGTGGGAGAGCTCGACCGCGCGCAGCTGTCGTCGGCCACCGCCCAGGACACCATCTTCCGCCTGGCGGCGGGTCTCGAGGCCGCCACGCCCTCCACCACCCCGGGCCCCAGCACTCCGGCCGCCACCACCCCAGGATCCAAAATGGCGGGCCCTGCCCCCACCGTCACGACGACGCACACGAAGGATCAGGTATGACGACCCAGCAGATCGCCCCCCCGACACCGACGGCCGCCGTCGACGAGCCGGCCGCCCGCTTCAGTGGGCCCTGGCTGCGCGACCAGGCCATCCGACGGGCCATGGTAATCGTGATGGTCCTGATCATCGCCTACTTCAGCTACCGCAGCGCCCGCTTCGGCACGCTCGACAACATGCAGACGATCGCCGTCGCCGCGGCGCCGTTCGCCCTCATCGCCCTCGGCCAGACGCTCGTCATCCTCACCGGTGGCATCGACCTCTCGGTGGGGTCGGTCATCGCCCTCAGCGCGATGACGGGGGCCGCCGTGGTCAAGGGCCACCCCGACCGCATCTGGCTGTCCGTGGGCGTCGCCGTGCTCGTGGGCCTGGTCGCGGGGGCGATCAACGGGTTCCTCGTCTCGCGGGTCAACGTCCCGCCCTTCATCGCCACCCTGGGCATGCTCACGACCGCCTCGGGCTTCGCCTACGTGGTCGGCGGTGGCGCCCCGATCAACGGTCTGCCGCAGGAGTTCGGGGGCATCGCCAACACGACCTACCTCGGCCTGCAGATCCCGGTCATCGTCATGATCCTCGGCATCATCGGGCTCGCGGTCGTCATGCGCCGCACCTCCTACGGCATGCGCATCTACGCCACCGGGGGCAACCCGGTCGCTGCCCAGATCGCCGGCATCAAGACCGGCCGGATCCTCTTCAGCGTCTACGCCATCAGCGGCGCCCTTGCCGGCCTGTCGGGCATCATGCTGGCCTCCCGCGTCATCTCCGGCCCGCCCAACCTCGGGCAGGGCTACGAGCTCGACGCCATCGCGGCGGTCGTCATCGGCGGGGCCAGCCTGCTCGGCGGCCGCGGCAGCATCTGGGGGACCGCCCTCGGGCTGCTGCTCATCCAGACCCTCAACAACGGCCTCGACATCCTCGTCGTCCCGGCCTACTGGCAGAACGTCATCAAGGGCGTGCTCATCGTGGCGGCCGTCGCCGTCGACGTGTGGTCGTCCCGTCGCCAGACCTGACCCGCAGACGGCCTGCCGTACGGCGACGTCACGCCCGCTCCTCCCGCTGCACCCCCTTCGTCGCCCCAGGACGGGTCGACGCACCACCACCCGAATGGAGATCCCCATGTCCCGATCCCTGCGTGTCCTCACCGTTGCGCTCACCGGCGCCGCCCTCCTCTCCGCCGCCGCCTGCGGTGCCGGAGACCCGAGCAAGAGCTCGGGCGGGGCTGCCTCCGCCGGCGGGGCCGCCAAGCTGCGCATCGGCATCAGCGTCTACGACATGTCGTCCTTTATCACGGCAGGCAAGGCAGGGATCGACTCCTACGCGAAGGCCAACGACATCGACGTGCTCTGGAACTCCGCCAACCTCGACGTCAACACGCAGGCCAGCCAGGTCGACCAGTTCGTCAACGCCGGGGTCGACGCCATCGTCGTCGTACCCGTGCAGGCCGACTCCCTGTCGCCTCAGGTCGCCTCGGCGAAGGCCAAGAACATCCCCTTCCTCGCCGTCAACGCCGGGCTGAACAGCAAGGACCTCGCCGGCACGGTGCTGCCCGACGACATCAAGGCCGGGGAGCAGGAGATGCAGATGATGGCCGACAAGCTCGGCGGCAAGGGCAACATCGTCGTGCTTCAGGGCCCGCTCGGGCAGTCGGGCGAGCTCGACCGCACGAAGGGCATCCAGAACGTCCTGGCCAAGTACCCCAACATCAAGATCCTCGCCAAGGACACGGCGAACTGGAAGCGGGACGAGGCGGTCAACAAGACCAAGAACTGGCTATCCAGCTTCGGTGGGCAGCTGAACGGCATCGTCGCCGAGAACGACGACATGGGGCTGGGCGCGCTCCAGGCCACCCGCGAGGCGGGCGTCAAGCTGCCCATCGTCGGTGTCGACGGCATCGAGGACGGTCTCAACGCGGTCAAGAGCGGCGACTTCATCGGCACCAACCTGCAGCACGGCACGGTCGAGCTCGCGGCGGGCCTGGCGGTCGCGGCGAAGATCGCCCGTAAGCAGGAGGTCAACAAGAACCCGGTCTACCTGATGCCGGAGATCAACCAGGCCAACGTCGACACCTTCATGAAGCACGTCGTCACCGACAAGGACGCCTTCAACGCCGCGATCCCCGCGCTCATCGAGGCCAACCTCAAGACCGGTGACATCGCGAACGAGGGCACCAAGTGACCGCTGGCCCTGCGGTGGCCGTGCCCGCCACCATGAGGGCCGCAGTGCTGCGAGGGGTCGGTGACCTCGTCATCGAGGACCGCCCCGTCCCCCGGCCCGGACCGCACGAGGTCCTCGTGCGGATCGACGCGGTGGGGGTGTGCGGGTCGGACGGGCACTACTTCGACCACGGGCGGATCGGCGACTTCGTGGTCGAGGCGCCGATGGTGCTCGGGCACGAGTCGGCCGGTCGCATCGTCGCGGTGGGTGACGACGTGCCTCCCGACCGCGTGGGGGAGCGGGTCTCCATCGAGCCGGGCGTTCCCGACCTCACCTGCACCGAGTGCCTGTCCGGTCGCTACAACCTGTGCCCGGGAATGCGTTTCTACGCGACCCCACCCATCGACGGCTCACTCTCGGAGTACGCCGTCGTCCACGGGGCCTTCGCCCACCGGGTGCCGGACTCGTTGTCGGACGACGCGGCGGCACTGCTCGAACCGCTCTCGGTGGGCATCTGGGCCAACCGCAAGGCCGCGACCACGACCGGCAGCCGTGTGCTGGTGACCGGGGCCGGACCCATCGGTCTCGTCGCCGTACAGTGCGCGGTCGCCTTCGGCGCCACGGAGGTCGTCGTCGCCGACGTCAACAGCCGCCGGCTCGACCTGGCCCTGGCCCTCGGGGCCACGGCTGTCGTCAACGTCGCGGACTCGTCGCTCGAGGACACCGGTGTGCGACCTACGGTGCTCCTGGAGTGCAGCGGTCACCCCGGCACGACGGTGGCTGCCATCCGCCGGGTGGCCCCGGCGGGGCGGGTCGTCCTCGTGGGCATGGGTGGGGACGAGCTCGCGCTCCCCCTCGCCCACGTGCAGAGCCACGAGATCGAGGTGACGGGCACCTTCCGCTACGCCAACACCTGGCCGACGGCGATCGCCCTCGTCGCGGCGGGCCGGGTCGACCTCGACCGGCTCGTCACCGGCCACTTCGCTCTGGCCGACACCGTCGCGGCCCTGACGGCGGGCCGGGACGACCCGGGCTCCGTCAAGGCCGTCGTCCGGCCGCGTTCCTGACCCCCGACGGCCGACACCACCTCCACCCCCCAGCACGAAGGACGACACCGATGACCCACGTCCACGACGACCCACACACCTTCACCGAGGACATGCTCGAAGGCTTCCTCGACGTGCACCGCGACCTCGTCGTCGGCGTGCGGGGTGGGGTGGTGCGCTCTGCCGAGACCCCACCCGGCAAGGTGGCCGTCGTCGTGGGCGGGGGATCGGGTCACTACCCGGCCTTCTGCGGGGTGGTGGGTACCGGTTTCGCCGACGGTGCCGTCGTGGGAAACGTCTTCACCTCGCCGTCCACCGTCGACGCCTGCTCGGTCGGTCGGGCCGCGGCCTCGGACGCCGGTCTGCTGTTCTCCACCGGCAACTACGCCGGAGACGTCATGAACTTCACGCTCGCGCAGGAGCGGCTCCGAGCCGAGGGCATCGACACCCGCGTCGTCTTCGTCACGGACGACATCGCCAGCGCGCCCCCGTCCGAGGTCACGAAGCGACGCGGCATCGCCGGGGACTTCGTCGTCTTCAAGGTGGCTGGGGCCGCCGCGGACGAGGGGCTCTCACTCGACGATGTCGAGGCGCTGGCCCGGCGGGCGAACGACCGCACCCGCACACTCGGGGTGGCCTTCGGGGGCTGCACGATGCCCGGGGCCGCCCAGCCGCTCTTCACCGTGGCGACCGGCACGATGGGCGTCGGCCTCGGCATCCACGGCGAACCGGGTGTCGAGGACGCACCGCTGCCCTCCGCCCACGACCTCGCGACCCGGCTGGTCGAGGGGGTGCTGGCCGAGCGGCCCGAGGGGTCGTCCGGCCGGGTGGGGGCCATCCTCAACGGCCTCGGCACGACGAAGTACGAAGAGCTCTTCGTCCTGTGGCGCCACGTCTCCCGTCTCCTTTGCACGGCGGGTGTCACCGTGGTCGACCCCGAGGTGGGCGAGCTGGTGACGAGCCTGGACATGGCCGGCTGCTCCCTGACCCTGGTGTGGCTCGACGACGACCTGGAACGACTGTGGCGCGCACCCGCGTCGACACCGGCCTACCGCAAGGGTGCGCCGCCCCCGGCGGGGAGCGGGGTCCGCAGGACCGCGACCCCCGAGGCGGCCGCGCTGGGTGTCGTGGAGGGCTCGACCGCCTCGAACGCCTGTGCCGCGACCGTGCTCGAGGCGCTCACGGTGATGGCGAGCGCCATGACCGACGCCGAGGGTGAGCTCGGGCGGATCGACGCGGTGGCCGGTGACGGTGACCACGGCCGCGGGATGGTCAAGGGCTCCGGGGCGGCGGTGTCAGCCGCCCGTCGGGCCGTCGAGGCGGGAGCCGGGGCCGGGTCGACGCTGTCGGCCGCCGGCGACGCCTTCGCCGCCGAGGCCGGGGGTACGTCAGGGGTGCTGTGGGGCGCGGTGCTGGGCGGAGTCGGTGCCACGTGGGGGGACGAGGTGCCACCGGGTGACGGTGACGTGGTGCAGGGGGTGGAGGCCGGGCTCTCCGTGCTCCAGCGACTGGGTGGGGCACAGGTGGGTGACAAGACGATGGTCGACGCCTTCGTGCCCTTCGCGCAGCGGCTGCGCGACCGGGTCGGCGCGGGTCGACCGCTGGCGGAGGCCTGGAACGACGCCGTTGTCGAGGCCACGGCGGCCGCCGAGGCCACCGCGCCCCTGTCGCCGCGCCTGGGCCGGGCCCGCCCGCTCGCCGCCCGCAGCATCGGGACCCCCGACGCCGGAGCGACCTCGTTCGCGCTGGTCGTGGGGTCGATGTCCCACGTCGTCTCCTCCGCACGCGCCGGTGTGCGATGAGCGCCCAGCTCGGGCAGCGGGCTGGGTGGCGCGTGGTCATCGGGTCGGACGAGGCGGGCCTGGACTACAAGACCGTCCTCAAGGCTGACCTCGAGGCCGACCCCCGGGTCGCCCAGGTCGTCGACGTGGGGGTCGCACCCGGCGACACCACGGCCTACCCCCACGTGGCGGTGGCCGCAGCCCGGCTGGTGGCCGCCGGGGAGGCCGACCGGGCCCTGCTCGTGTGCGGCACCGGGCTCGGCGTGGCCATCAGCGCCAACAAGGTCCACGGCATCCGCGCCGTCACGGCCCACGACAGCTTCTCGGTCGAGCGCTCGGTGCTCAGCAACGACGCTCAGGTCCTCTGCTTCGGGCAGCGGGTGGTGGGGGTCGAGCTCGCGCGGCGCCTCGCCAGCGAGTGGCTGGGCTACCACTTCGACACGACGTCGGGCTCGGCCGACAAGGTCGCCGCGCTCTCGTCCTACGAGGACGAGCTGGGCCCGGCCGACCGCGCCCAGACGATCAAGGACGAGGAGGAGCTGGCCCGTCGCGACGCCCACCCCTCGCCCGCGACCACCATCATCCGCACCGTCTTGAAGGAGAACCAGCATGAGCACTGACTTCTGGACCACGCAGCCCCGGACCACGCAGCCCCAGACCACGCAGCCCCAGACCATCGACTTCACCTTCGGCGTCGACGGCAAGGTGGCCGTCATCACCGGTGGCGCCTCGGGCATCGGCTACGCCGTTGCCGAGGCCTTCGTGGCCCGCGGCGCGCGCGTGGCGCTGCTCGACCTCGACGGACCCGCGGCAACCGGTGCCGCCCAGCGCCTGGGGGATGACCACCTGGGGGTGGCCTGCGACGTCTCCGACCCCGCGTCGGTGACGACGGCCGTGGCGCAGGTGGTGGCGGCGTACGGGCGGGTCGACGTACTCGTCAACAGCGCCGGCATCGCGCTGCTCGGTCCGGCCGTGGACCTGTCATGGGCCGCCTTCGACAAGACGATGGCTGTCAATGTGACCGGCACCTTCCTGGTCTGTCAGGCGGTCGGGCGCCACATGCTGGCCGCCGGCCGCGGGAAGATCGTCAACCTCGCCTCGCAGGCGGCGAGCGTCGCGCTCGACGACCACGTCGCCTACTGTGCGTCGAAGTCCGCGGTCCTCGGTCTCACCAAGGTCCTCGCCTCGGAGTGGGCGGGCCGCGGGGTGACGGTCAACAGCGTGTCGCCCACCGTGGTGCTCACCGAGCTCGGGCGCAAGGCCTGGGCCGGCCCCAAGGGCGAGGCGCACAAGGCCCAGATCCCGACGGGCCGGTTCGCCCTCCCGGAGGAGATCGCCGCAGCGGTGCTCTTCCTCAGCTCGAACGGCTCCGACATGGTCAATGGCGCCGACCTCGTCGTCGACGGCGGCTACACCATCCGCTGACGAGACCACAGTCCCCTCCGAGTCCAGTTGGGCGGTAAGGGTGCCGAATCCGGCTCTCTGAGAGCCGTGTTCGGCACCCGTACCGCAACAGGTGGAAGGGGGTTAGGGGGGAGGAGGGCGGGTCAGGTCGGGGGGGTGGGGAGGAGCTCGCCGACGGGCACGTCGGCGGCCAGGCGGTTGCCCGCGGGCGCGAGAGGGCAGGCCCAGGCGGGGTCGTAGGCGCACGAGGGGTTGTAGGCGAAGTTGAGGTCGACGACCCACCCCCGCTCGTGCGCCCCGTCGGTGCCCTCCGCCTGCGAGCCGGGCTGCTCACCGACCCGGCCGAGGTCGGCGCCCTTGACGGTGTCGAGCACGTAGCGTCCGGCGCCATAGGTCGTCGGTCCGGCCGTCGCGTCGCGCAGGGGCACGAACACACCGCCGCCGTACGACGCCAGCCACCACACGTCGAGCGACCCGAGGCCCGGCAGCTCGAACCGCCCGATCCGCTCGAAGGGCACCGCCCCGTCGCTGCCGGTCTGCGGCGCCCAGGCCTGCGCAGGCGCCGGCAGCACGGGCACCACGAAGCGGAACGCCGGGTCGTATGCCGCGTGCCGCAGCTCCTGCCCCGGCTGGCGGGCCGACGCGGGGTGAGCCGCGAACAGGACGGCGCGTCCCGCGACCCAGGCCGCGTGGGCGGTGGCGGGATCGGGCTCGGCGCGCACAGTGGCATACAGGGCATGCACCTCGCGTCGCCAGGCCGCGACTGCGAGGGGGGCCGGCGACGTCATGTGCTCACGCCGGGAGGCGAGTCGGTGTGGGCGGCCTCGGTGTGAGCGGCCTCGGTGTGGGCGACCTCGGACTGGGTGGCATGGGTCTCGGCGGCGCCGAGGATGGGAGTCTGCTCACGCACGTAGTAGCCCGTGAGCAGGGCGTAGAGCACGAGCATGGCCACCGGGCTGAGCAGGCCGATGGCCGTCACCACGGGGTAGATCAGCGCCCCGAAGCCGAACCTGCGGACGGCGCGTCGGGCCTCCTCGCGCCCCACCGGACGCACGGTCAGCCCGCTGCGCGCCATCCGGGCCAGGAGCAGCGTGAAGCTCAGCGCCATGCCCTCCATCGCCGCGCCGTACAGCAGGACCGCCGTCGTGGCACTGCCGTCGGCGCGGGTCAGGAAGCCCGAGAGCGACGCCGTGGTGAAGGGGATGGCCGTGACGAACATCAGCAGCAGGAGGTTGACGAACAGCATCGACCGGTCGGCCCCCGACACCAGGGCGAACAGCGCGTGGTGGTTGACCCAGATGACACCGACGACGAAGAAGCTCACGGCATAGGCCGCGAACGACGGCCACTCGTGCGCAACCTGCGCGCCGAGCGTCTCGGGGGCAGTGGGGTCGACGTGCAGGTCGAGCACGAGCAGCGTGATGACGACGGCGAGCACGCCGTCGCTGAAGGCTTCGAGCCGGGACTTGTCGATGCCGCAGGATGCCACGGATCGCCATCCTGCGGAAGGGTCTACGCAGGGGAGCGGGGTGCCGGTCAGGGTCAGGCGTGGGTGTCGTGCAGGGGGCGGGCGCGGGAGAAGGTCAGCAGTGCGGCGCCGGCCACGACGAGGTGCATGACCATCAGGCCCACCACGCCTGTCCACGAGGTGTTCGGCAGGCTCTTGGTCGCGCCGAGCTGGATGTCGGGGGCCAGGCTGACCAGGACCACGGCGGGGGCGAGCCAGCGCATCGTCGAGGCGGCGCGCGAGGTGCGGGAGATCAGCCACCACGCCACGCTGGCGACCACGATCCCGACGACGGTGCGGAAGAGGTAGGCCCCCGGTTGGAGGGGGGCGAAGTCCGGGGAGGCTCCGGCAGCGACCGCGACCGCGGCGACGGCCGCGTCGGCGATGCCGGCGACCACGACGGCGGCGACGACAGCCAGCGGCAGAGCGAGGCGCCGCGTGGCGGTGACGGGGATGGCGCTCACGGGAGGCACCGGCGGCTGGTTGCGTTGTGGGTGGGGGTGGTCATGACGGGTGTCCCTTCGGTGGGTCGATCAGGTGACTTGAAGCGTCAAGCGAAAGCGTCGCAGAATTGACTTGATGCGTCAAGCCATGGTCGGCTGGCCGGGTGGATGACACCGCACCCCCCACGGACGACGTGCCCTGGCTCGACCCCGACGAGCGACGAACCTGGCTGGCCCTGCTGCAGCTGACGACCCTGCTTCCGGGGTCGGTCGAAGCCCAGCTCGGCCGCGACGCCGACCTCACCTTCTTCGAGTACTCCGTGCTCGCCGTGCTGTCGGAGCGGCCCGACGGCACAGCACGCATGAGCCAGCTGGCGATGCTGGCCAACGGCTCGCTGTCGCGGCTGTCGCACGTGGCCCGTCGGCTGGAGGCGAAGGGCTTCATCCGCCGCGAGCCGTTGCCGGACGACGGCCGCATCACCGTCGCCGTCCTCCTTGACCCGGGTCGTCGCGCGGTCGTCGCCGCCGCGCCCGGTCACGTACGGCACGTGCGGTCGGTGCTCTTCACCACCCTCTCGCGGGCGGAGGTGGTCGAGCTCGGCCGGCTGGCGGTCAAGGCCGTCCAGGCCATCGACTCCCCGGTGAGCGCGGCGATGCGGGCGGCGATGCGGGCGGTGCTGGAGGACCGCTGACCGGGTGCGCCCTCCTGCCGCCTCCGACCAGGCGCGAGCGGCCCTTCATACGACCGCTTGTTGCGTCTTGCGTGCCGTTTCTGGGGCGTCGCACCGGCAGAATGGCGCATCAGCCACAACACGTGGACGTATGGAGGGCTCGAGGAGCCTCAGCCGAGGCGGAGCAGGCGACGCCAGCGGGGGGCGTCAGTCGGCTGGGGCAGGCGGCCGGAGGCGCCGTCCTCGACGAGGGCGCCCACGGTCTCCTCGGCATCGAAGCGGTTGGCTCCGATGCCACCGGTCGACCCACGCTTGATCCACCCCGCGACGTACAGTCCCGGCTGGACCTGTCCGGTGGTGGGGTCGACGACCCGGCCACCGGAGTGCGGCACCGTCCCCTGCGACTCGTCGAAGGGCAGTCCCGCCAGGGCTCGGCCGCGACGACCGATGGAGGTCACGACGAGCCCGGCGTTGATGGTGAAGGCATCGAGAGCGACGCCGGTGGCGCGTCCCACGCCGCGGACCTCCAGCGGGGCCGAGCCGAAGCGCAGGACGATCCGTCGGCCTGTCGGCTCCTGCGACCAGTCGACCGCCACTCGCTCGATCCCCTGCAGCAGCGCGGCTTTCGCCCCGGTGGACCTGACCGCCGCGGCGGACCCGACCGCCCCGGCACCCTCGATCGTCCCGGCGACCCCCGGGGTGTCGTCGACGACCGTGGAGACGCCGGGCAGGTAGCGCAGGGCGGTCAGCTCCGACCCGGTGTAGGCCGCGTGCTCCGGGCCGCGACGGCCGAGGACGACGACCTCGCGCACCCGGCTGCGCCGTAGCGCCGCCTTGACGTGGGGGGCGAGGTCGGGCGGCAGCGAGTCGGGGTCGGCAGCCAGCAGACGGGCGACGTCGAGCGCCACGTTGCCGTTGCCGATGACGACGGCGCGGGAGGAGGTGAGGTCTGGAGGCGGGGCGGCCGGGTGGCCGTTGACCCAGCGGGCGAAGTCGCCGCCGGCGATGACGCCTGGCAGCTGCTCACCGGGGATGTCGAGCCGACGGTCCTCAACCGCGCCGACCGCCGCCACGACGGCGTGGTGGGTGGCCCGCAGGTCGTCGAGCGAGACGTCGCGGCCGACTTCGGTGCGCAGACGCATCGTCACGCGCTCGTGCCCGAAGATCCAGGCGAAGCTGCCGCTGACGCGCTTGGTGGTCGGGTGGTCGGGGGCGACGCCGTACCGCACCAGGCCGCCCGGCAGGTCTTCGCGCTCGATGATGGTGACCCTGGCGTCGGTGGTGCGCAGCAGGGTCTGAGCCGTGTAGCAGGCGGCAGGTCCGGTGCCGATCACCGCGACGCGCAAGCCGGTGCCGGAGGGCAGGGTGCGCGGCCAGCGGGTGGCTGCCCACTCGGGCTGGACGGGCAAGCCGTCGAAGTAGGCCTCGTTGCGCTCGGCGTGCCCGGCCAGCGGTGCCGACAGCGACTCGGCGGGGAAGATCGCGTCGACCGGGCAGGCGCTGGCGCAGGCCCCGCAGTCGATGCAGGAGCGGGGGTCGACGTAGAGCTGCTCGGTGGTCGCGAAGTCGGGCTCGTCGGGGGTCGGGTGGATGCAGTTGACCGGGCAGACCGACACGCAGTGGGCGTCGTTGCAGCAGGACTGCGTGATGACGAAGGTCATGTCACGTGGGCCTGTGGTCAGATCATGTGGAGCCGGGCGTAGACCCGTCGGGAGGCGGTGGTGAGCAGACAGCACTCGTCGAGGAACTCCATGAGGTGGGCCGCACTGGTGCGCATCATCGCTGCGTGGTGGCCGTTGGTCCGGGCCGCCCTCAGCGCGCGCTCGGGGTCGAGACCGACGTCGGCGTAGACGCGGCTGTTGACGAGGTTCTCGATGATGACCGAGGCAACGACCGAGATCACGAGGGCGGTGTGCTGCAGACGCATCCTGCTGGCCCCCTGGAGGCTCGCCTTCATCTCCTCGCGGGCGAAGGTCATGTGGCGGGACTCCTCGACGACGTGGATCCTGCTCGTCGTGCGGATCACGGGGAGCACCCGCTCGTCGCGCATGAGGTCGCGCTGCACGATGTCGAGGATCTCCTCGGCGACGAGCATGGCGCCGTACGCCGCCTCGCCCCTGGCGACGCTCTTGTAGCCCCGGGCGAGCTCGATGCTGAGCCTGGTCGGGAGGTAGCTGGGAGCGCCCATCGCGGCGATGGCCCGGGCGAACATGATCGAGTGGCGGCACTCGTCGGCCACCTCGGTGAGCGCGAACTGGAACTCGGCCCGGCGCGGGTCGGTCGCGTAGAGGTCGCGCACGACCAGCTGCTGCAGGATCATCTCGAACCAGATGCCGGTGCCCATGATCGAGGCCATCTCGTGGCGGGTCAGCGCGACCCGCTGCTCTTGACTCATCTCGTCCCACAGGTCGGTGCCGAACAGGGTCGACCACTCGGGGGACAGGCCGTAGTGCGACGGGTCGAGCGGCGCGTCCCAGTCGACCTCGGTGGTGGGGTCGTAGGACAGCAGCCGGGACGACTCGAGCAGGCGGGCGGCGACGGTCTCGTCGATGTGTGACGGACCCAGCGCGGCAGCGGCGACCGACCCCAGGGGAGAGCCAAGGGGAGGGCCAAGGGGAGGGCCAAGG
>Ga0123337_10003597_pt1 | contig 16404 bp, 19 predicted proteins | sample frozenSSSSmetaG_FD_89792 | JGI IMG/M metagenome (GOLD analysis project Ga0123337, IMG submission 89792) | Glacier valley bacterial and archeal communities from Borup Fiord, Nunavut, Canada, to study Microbial Dark Matter (Phase II) -... | ecosystem: Environmental > Aquatic > Freshwater > Ice >... | reverse complement strand
CTTAGCACCCCCGTCTAAACCGACCTCGATCGACCGGCGAGGCGAAAGCTTCGCTTACATTGCGGTCTACCCGCGTTGAGGCAATCGCCTCGCCGGTCCCCGCCCATCTCACCAACCCGAGGCCAAATGGGCCGGCGGAGGTTTTGTCACGTCCCGTGTCTGCTCTCCCCCCGTAACGTCATGGCATGGCTGCGCCGCCGGCATGGTTAGCGAAGCTTTTCGGCGACGCCGCGGTTTTGCGCGAGCCAAGAACGAAACAGTGAGCCTTTTGCCGTAAGCCTTGGGAAGGGGCAGAACGCCCGAGCCTCGCTTACAAACAGAAGAGACTCCGTTGCTGCGACGGACCGAACGCATTGTCCTCAGAGAGGACGACGACACCCCGGAGGCGTCATTCGTGGCCGAGCCTGCTCTCGCTACCGGCCCAGTCCCGGATCGCCGCAACCTCGAGCAGTGGCTCACCGAGGTGGAGCGGGTCGCCGCGACGCCCAGGGGTGAAAAGAAGGGCCTCGATGCCCTGCGCGCCGAAGTGCAGCGCACGCTGGTGACCAGCGACGGCGACGTCATTTCGGGCTCCGGCCAGGTCTGGCGCGCGATGCTGAAGCCGTCACGCCTGGCGCTCCTCGCCGTGGCGCTGGCTGCTGGCGGCGTCGCCGCCTATTTCGCCGCCACGGTAAGCCAGGATGCGACGGTTGTTCCCGCACCGGCGCCGGAGATCGCGCAGCCGGTCGCCCAGCCGGCGCCGCCCCCGGCCGCGCCGATGGCGCAGATCCTCGTCGCCGCCAAGCCGATTGCCATGGGCGGGCGGCTATCGTCGGCAACGGTCGAATGGAAGAACTGGCCAACGGACGCCATGCGCGACGACTACATCACCCACGACGGCAACCCCGCCGCAATCGACGAGATGGCGGGCGCCATCGTGCGCTTCGAGTTCTTCCCGGGCGAGCCGATCCGGGCGCAGAAGCTGGTGGCGCCTGGCGACGGCTACCTGTCGGCGGTGCTTGGACCGGGCGAACTTGGCGTCTCAATTCAAGTGCAGCCCGACGTGGCGGCAGGCGGATTCATCCAGCCCAACGACCATGTCGATGTGCTCCTGACGCAGGCGGTGGCTGGCCGGCAGGTGGCCCAGACCGTACTTGCCAATGTGCGCGTGCTGGCCATCGCGCACCGGCTCGGCGAGGTTGGTGCCCCGCCGACGGCCGACGAGGAGGGCAATCCCGACGAGCCTGCGGACGGGGGCACGACGCCCGCGACGTTCGGCGAGGCGGTGGTCGCCACGCTGGCGCTCGACAGCGAGCAGGCCGAGATCATCACTTCGGCACGCAATGCCGGCTCGCTCAGCCTGGTGCTGCGCTCGATGAGCGATTTCTCAGCGCCGAAGTCCGCCGATTTCGACCGGATCAACACCAACCAGCAGATCCGCCTGACGAGCAAGTTCTGGACCGAGTGACGGTTCGTGTGCGCCCAGCGAGGGCTCCACGTTAAGCCGGCATTGACCATGCGTTGCTATCGTTCACAGCACGACCCGAATGAGTGAAGAGTACCGAATTTGACCGCGCGCCGACTCCATCCAATTGCTGCCCGCGATCGCGCCCCCCTCCTGTGGTTGCTCGCCCTGCTGATGGCCGCACTGTCCTTCGCCGCCGTCCCGGCGATGGCGCAGACGGTGAACTACGATCTCAGCACCACCTCGGTGATGCGCATCAACCTGCCGGTATCGCAGGCGGTGACGGTGGTGGTCTCGCAGCCCGTCGGCAAGGTCGTCGCAGCCGACCCGGCGATTGCCGATGCGCAGCCGATCACCGATCGCTCGATCTACCTGGTGGGCAAGACCTTCGGCACCACCACGGTCAACCTGTTTTCCGCCGACGGCAAGCCGGTGGGCCTGCTCGCCGTCGAAGTCGGGGCCGACACTGCCGACATCGCCTCGTCGATCCGCGCCGCAGTGCCATCGGCCAACGTCAAGGTCTCGACGGTCAACGGTCGCGTCCGCCTGAGCGGCACGGTCACCGACACCACCACGATGGACAAGGTTCTGGCCGTGGTCGCCCAGTATGGCAGCCCGCAGATCATCAACACCATGACGCTGAGCGGCGGCCAGCAGGTCAACCTCGAAGTCCGCATCCTCGAAGCGCAGCGCGACGCAGGCCGGGAGCTCGGCATCCAGTGGGGCGGCAGCATCGGCGACACCACGGTCAACATCGCCAGCACCTCCGAGGGTTCGTTCTCGCAGTTTATGACTGGGCTCATCTCGAGCGGCATCAACCTCACCGCCACGATCAATGCGATGGAGAGCAAGGCCCTGGTCCGTACGCTGGCCGAGCCGAACCTGACCACGCTGTCGGGCGTCAAGGCGAGCTTCCTCGCCGGTGGCGAGGTGCCGATCCGCACGGCCGACCAGAACGGCAACATTGCCCTCACCTATCGCCAGTTCGGCGTGCTGCTCGGCTTCACCCCGCTGGTACTCGACAACGATCGTATCCAGATCCACCTGCAGCCCGAAGTCAGCGGTCTTAACGGCTTCACTGCGGGTAACGACCCGATCTTCAACACCCGCACCCTCGATGCGACGGTGGAACTGCGCGATGGGCAGAGCTTCTCGGTCGCGGGCCTCCTGCAGACCGACAACAAGCTCAACCAGGACCAGTTGCCGTGGATCGGCGACGTGCCGATCCTGGGCTCGCTCTTCAAGTCCTCGAGCTACAAGAAACACGATACCGAGCTGGTGGTGATCGTCACGCCGCGGCTGGTGCAGCCGATGACACCGGGCCAGGTGGCGGCGACGCCGCTCGACCAGACGCGTCCGGCCAATGACGTCGAGCTGTTCGCGCTCGGCCAGATGGAAGTGACGCCCAAGATGATCAAGAACTTCCAGACCGGCGAGGGCGTGATCGGGCCCTATGGTTACATCATCGACCTCGGAGACGACAATTGAGCCGCCCCGTGAGCCGTTTGGCGCTGATCCTGTGCGGTACGGCCGCAGCCCTCGCGCTCGGCGGGTGCACCTACGACTACCTGCAGCGCACCGACAAGGTGGGCTACAGCGCCGGCGACGCGGTGAAAGCCAACCTCGCGGCGCAGACGAGCGATCCGGCCAGGGACTCGGCCTACTCGACCAGGGGACTGGGCAAGAACGGCTACGTGAAGCCGAAAACGGCCGATGGCGGCATGGAAGAAGCCCCGCCTCCGCCCACGGCGGACTAAGACCAATGCCCACAGGCCCCCCGCGCGCCGGGGGTGCACCCGCGGCGGCAGCGACTCAGGCCTTGTACGCCGCCGCGGCGTTCTGCAGGATCTGGATGTTGTTGACGACCACGATGTTCTCGGGGTCGAGGGCGCGGGCCTTCTTGAAGTTGCCCAGCGCCGCGCTGACATTGCCGCGCAGCATGTAGGAATAGCCGACATTGTTGTAGTACTGCGCCGTGCCGCCAGTGATGCCGTAGAGCGATGCATAGACACGGTCGGAGAGGTCGAAACGGCCGAGCCGGTCGTACGAGGCGCTCAGGCCGACATAAGCCTCGGCGTTTTTGGGATTGAGCTCGACGGCGCGCTTGTACAGCGCGGCCGAGTGGCCGAAATCGTTGTTGCGGAAGTGGCCGCGCGCCTCGCGCAGCGCCCGCTCGGCGGTGTAGTCGCCGATGCCGTCGATCTCGGCGACCTGCAGCTTGTTGTTGCCGAAGCTGCTCATGCCGGTGAGGCCGCCCGCCGAGCTGCAGGCCGCCAGCGGCAACACCACCAGCGCCAGCGCCAACAAGCCAACACCAAACGATCCGCGACCGCGCTGCATTTTTCGACGTAGCCCCCATGCGGCAAGGGTCAGTTCTCGACCCCGGCGCGACGACCCTACGGAGCGGCACGATATGGTTCGTTAACGGCGCCGGATAACCCGCCAGCAGGCTTAATGGCTGGTTACCGGTGGCTCAGAGATCAGCTATTCCGTCACGTAGTCGAACAGCACGCGGCGCATCCGGGCCTCGTCCTCGTCGCGCAGCGCCGCCTCGAGCTGGCCAAGCGCCTCTGGCAGGTTGGCGGTCTTGCGCATGCCGGAGGGTGAGCGGAAGATGCGGGGCTGGGCGGTGCGAGTGGCGTGCGCCGGATCGTAGAACAACTCCTCGTAGAGCTTTTCTCCCGGGCGGCTGCCGGTGACGGCGATCTCGATATCGCCCTGGGGGCTCGCAGCCGAACGCACCGAGAGGCCGGCGAGACGGATCATGTTCTCGGCGAGTTCGCGAATGCGGATCGGCTCGCCCATGTCGAGCAGGAAGATATCGCCGCCCTCGCTGAGTGCTCCGGCCTGGACGATCAGCTCGGCCGCCTCGTGAATGGACATGAAATAGCGCGTCATCCGCTCGTCGGTGAGGGTGACGGGGCCGCCCGCGGCGATCTGCTCGCGGAACAGCGGCACTACCGAGCCGTTCGAGCCGAGCACATTGCCGAAGCGCACGGCGCAGAAGCGCTGGCGCGCCGGGTCGCCGCTCTCGCCATAGTGGCGGACGATCAGCTCGGCCCAGCGCTTGGTGGCACCCATCACGGAACTGGGACGCACCGCCTTGTCGGTGGAGATCAGAACGAAGCGCTCGACCCCGGCATCGCGGGCGGCCTCGACCAGCACGCGGGTGCCGATGACGTTGTTGCGCACGCCTTCGAGGGCGTTGATCTCGACAAGCGGCACGTGCTTGTGCGCGGCGGTGTGGAAGATCACCTCGACGCCCTCGGCGACGAGCGTGCGCCTGACCAAAGCCGCGTCCGCCACCGAGCCCAGCACTGGCACCACCACAGTGCCGTTGACCAGCTTCAGCGTCCGCTCGATCTCGTAGAGGGCGAATTCGTTGGCCTCGAGCAGCACGAGCTTTTTCGGGTGCCACTTGGCGATGAGCCGGGTCAGCTCGGAGCCAATCGAGCCGCCGGCGCCGGTGACGAGGATGGTGCGATCGACCAGCATCCGCTCGAACAGCGTCGAATCGGCCGGGGCGGCCGAGCGGCCGAGCAGGTCGTCGATGTCGATGGCCCGGAGCTGGTTCACCAGGTACTTGCCGGAGGCGAGGTCGGAGATGGCCGGCAGGGTGCGGATCTTCACCGGCTGCCGGCCCAGTTGCTCGATGATGCGGCCGCGCGTCGGCGCATCGGCCTGCGGAACCGAGAGGATCACTTCGTGCACGCCGCGGTTGCGAACCAGTTCGCCAAGTCTCTCGGGCGGGTAGACCCGGAGGCCCGCGACGTCGCGTCCCCAGAGCGACGGGTCGTCATCGAGGAAGGCGGCGACGTAGTTGCGCCCCTGCGTCCGCAACGCCTCCGCGAGCTGCGTGCCGGCCGGCCCGGCGCCGTAGATCACCACCCCCGCCTCGCGACCGATGTTCCGCTCGGGCAGCGAGAGCAGCGCCTTGGCGATGAAGCGGGCGCCACCGATCATCAGCGTGCCGAAAATGAAGTAGAACAGCGGCACCGTCCGCGGGAAAACGGCGAAGCGGGTCGCCTCGGCAAAATAGAGGGCCACCACCCAAAGCAGCGTGGCGAGCATCATGGCCTGAATGACGGTGATGAAAGCGCGCTCGGGCAGGTAGCGGATCACCGCCCGGTAGAGGCCCATGCGTACGAAGACCGGGATGGCGATAAACGGCGCCGCCAGCATCAGCAGCCAGTGATAGCCGGTGGGGCTGAACGAGCCGCCCAGCCGGATGGTGAAGCTCAGCCACAGCGCGACGAGCAGCGCGACGATATCGAAGCCGATCAGGATAACGCGCTTGGTCCCGCGCGACAGACCGCTCAGCCGGCCTCTCACCTCACTCAGCATAAGTACGCTAATCCGATCCGCCGCCACGCCCTGACGGGTTGTAGCCAAACCGCGCCGGCCTTTCCAACGCCTTTATGCTGTGGCATCAGAACGACAGCACTGTTCTAGGACTTTCACATGACCATTCGTCTCCACCGCGGCGACCTGCCCGACCTTTCGCGCTACGGCAAGGAGGTGGCGATCGACACAGAGACGATGGGTCTCATGCCGCATCGCGACCGGCTCTGCGTGGTGCAGCTGTCGCCCGGCGACGGCAGCGCCGACGTGGTGCAGATCCCCGCCGGCCTCAACGAGGCGCCCAACCTGGTGAAGCTGCTCGGCGACCCCAACGTCACCAAGATCTTCCACTACGCGCGCTTCGACATCGCGGTGCTGAAGAACCGCTTCGGAGTGATCACCGGGCCGGTTTACTGCACCAAGATCGCATCGAAGCTCTGCCGCACCTATACCGACCGGCACGGGCTCAAGGACATCGTCAAGGAACTGCTGAACGTCGATCTGTCGAAGCAGCAGCAGAGCTCGGACTGGGGGGCGGAGAAAATCTCCGAGGCGCAGCTCGAGTATGCCGCCTCCGACGTGCTCTACCTGCACGACCTGAAGCGCCACCTCGACCGCATGCTGAAGCGCGAGGGCCGGATGGAGCTCGCCAATGCCTGCTTCGATTTCCTGAAGCACCGGATCGATCTCGACCTGATGGGCTGGGGCGAGACGGATATCTTCGCGCATAGCTGATGGCGGGCCTCGCCGTCGCGCCGGATCCCGCCCGCGAGCGGCTTTACGCGGCGCTGACGCGGCGCAACCGGCTGGTCGGCGCGCTCAGGATCGTGCTGCCGATCGCGGGCGCGATCGTGCTCGTGGTGGTGCTCGCCGGCATCGTGCTCGACAACCTGCGCGAACAGTTTGGCTTTGCCTCGATCCATATCGACCGCGACAATCTGGTGGTGGAGTCCCCGCGGGTGACGGCAGTCGGGGATGACGGTACGCTCTATGCGGCGACGGCACGGATGGCCAAGGTGCGGATCGGCAGCACTGACCTCGTAGACATGACGGACGCGGTGTTCAACATGACATCGACCACCGGGGTGACGTTCAGCGCCGCAGCGCCGTCTGCAGCGCTGCAGACGGCGACGCAGACCCTCACCGTGCCCGGCACGCTGAGCGTGACGAGCGATGACGGGCTGCACGGCACGTTCGAGGACTTCTTCGGCGACATGCTCAACTACGAGATGGTGGCGAATGGCGCCGTGGACCTCACCTTCCCGGAGGGCATGCAAGTGCAGTCAGACGGCATGACCTATGACGGCAACGCCAAGCTCTGGACTTTCAGCCGCGCCACGGTGACGATCCCCGAAACACCTGGCGGAACGGTGGAGGAAACGCCACCGGTGATGGAGTTGGCGCCATGAGGCTTTGGCTCGCGCTGCTGCTCGCGATGTTCGTCGCCCCGGCTTTCGCGGCCGGTACGCCGGTGAAGATCACCGCCGACAGCTTCGTCATCGACCAGGCAACGAGCAAGGCGACGTTCACCGGCGCGGTGGTGATCACCCGCGGCTCGATGACGATGTGGGCCGACAAGGCGGTGGTCAATTACGGCAATGGCGGCGAGGCCGATATCGATGGGCTCGACGCCACCGGCAACGTCAGGATCAAGACTACCGGGCAAGAAGCGACCGGCAACCGCGCGACCTTCACGCCCGACAACTCGACGGTGCGGCTCAGCGGCAACGTCAAGGTGAAAAACGCGCAGGGGACGATGAGCGGCCCCGAGCTCACTATCAACCTGTCGAGCAATACCTCGGTGTTCAAGGGCAGCGAAGGTGGCCGGGTAACGGGCGTCTTCACCCCGCAATGAATGCTCCCGTCACCACCGAGGCCAGGAAGCAGCCTGTCGACCAGACCGGCTGGCTGGTGGCGCTGGGGCTGAAGAAGAGCTTCGGCAAGCGGCTGGTGGTCGAGAACGTGTCGATCGCCGTGCGGCGCGGCGAAGCGGTCGGGCTGCTGGGCCCCAACGGCGCCGGCAAGACCACCGTCTTCACCATGATCATGGGACTGGTGAAGCCCGAAGACGGCAAGATCCTGCTCGACGGACGGGTGATCACCGACCTGCCGCTGTTCCAGCGCGGCCGCCTGGGCATCGGCTACCTGCCGCAGGAGCCGTCGATCTTCCGAGGGCTGTCGGTCGAGGGCAACATCCTCGCGGTGCTGGAGGGGCACATCCCGCGCCGCGCCGCGCGGAAAGCCCGGCTCAAGGAACTGCTCGACGAGTTCGGCATCGGCCACATCGCCAAGTCGAACGCCATGGCGTTGTCGGGTGGCGAGCGGCGGCGTGTCGAGATCGCCCGTGCCGTGGCGACCGACCCGGTTTTCATGCTTCTCGACGAACCGTTCGCCGGCGTCGACCCGATCGCGGTGGCCGAGGTGAAGAACTTGGTCAAGCACCTCACCCGGCGCGGCATCGGCGTGCTGATCACCGACCACTCGGTGCGCGAGACGCTGTCGCTGGTCGATCGCGCCTACCTCATCCACGAGGGTCATGTGATGATCCAGGGCCGGCCCGAGACGATCGCCGCCGACCCCGAGGCGCGGCGGGTGTACCTGGGCGAGACGTTCGAGGTTTGAGGCGACTTGGCAACCGGCGGCCGGCCACTTAACCATTCTTGGCACACTTCTTGCCCTTGGCCGCCCGATGAGTCATGGTCCCGGCGGGAAGCCTGATTTGTGAGCCGGGAGTAAACTGGGGATGGCATTGTCGACGCGGCTGGAGGTCAAGCAGGGCCTCGGCCTGACGCTGACGCCGCAGCTGATGCAGTCGATCCGGCTGCTGCAACTCAGCCACCTGGAGCTCAATGCCTTTGTCGATGCCGAACTGTTGCGCAACCCGCTGCTCGAGCGCGAGGATGGCAACGAGAGCGGCAGCGACTCCGGCGATGAGCCCGCCGAGCTGCCCGAGCGCCCGGCCGAGCTCAACGCTTCCGAAGATACGGTGGATTTTGGCGACCGCATCCAGTCGGCCGACTCGATCGCCAATGGCTTCGACACCGAGGTGGAAAACGTCTTTCCCGAGCAGGGGCAGCAGGACCGCCTGGCGGACGTACCGCAGTGGAACGAGCGCGGCGGCAGCGGCGAGGAGGCGGCCGATCTCGACCAGTTCATTGCTGCGCGCCCCAGTCTCTCGGATCACCTCTCGGCGCAGATCTCCATGATCGTGTCCGAGCCGGCCGAGCGGCTGATCGCGCAGTTCCTGATCGACGGGCTCAACGAGGCCGGCTATCTCGCCGTCGAGCTCGAGGCCATTGCCGAACAGCTCGGCGCGCCGATCGATGCGGTCGAAGCCGTACTGCTGAAGGTGCAGGCAGTCGAGCCGGTTGGGCTGTTTGCCCGGGACGTGCGCGAGTGCCTGGCGCTGCAGTTGATCGAGCGCGACCGGCTCGATCCGATGATGGCGCGACTGCTCGACAACCTCCACCTGATCGCCGAACACGACATGGCCGGCCTCGTCCGCGCCGTCGGCTGCGACCGCGACGACCTTGCCGACATGCTCGGCGAACTCAAGGAACTCGATCCGAAGCCCGGCCGGGCCTTCGACCGCGGTCCGGTGGAGGCCGTGGTGCCGGACGTGTTCGTTCGCGAGGCGCCGCTGGGGGGCTGGCAGATCGAACTCAATTCCGAAACGCTGCCGCGCGTTCTGATCAACCGGCAGTACTATGCGTCGGTGACCAGGAAGACGCGGGACGCGACGGAAAAGACCTTCCTCACCGATTGCCTCGCCACCGCCAACTGGCTGGCCAAGAGCCTCGACCAGCGGGCACAGACCATCCTGAAGGTCTCGGCCGAGATCGTGAAGCAGCAGGATGGGTTCCTGGTGCACGGCATCACGCATTTGCGTCCGATGACGCTGAAGATCGTCGCCGACGCCATCGAGATGCACGAATCGACGGTTAGCCGCGTCACCTCGAACAAGTACATGATGACGCCGCGCGGGCTGTTCGAGATGAAGTACTTCTTCACCACCGCCCTCGGCTCCTCGACCGGCGAGGCCGACCACTCGGCCGAGGCGGTGCGCCACCGCATCAGGCAGATCATCGAGGCCGAAACGCCCGCCGACATCCTCTCGGACGACACCATCTCGGAGATGCTGCAGAAGGAACGCGGCATCGAAGTGGCGCGCCGCACAGTGGCGAAATACCGCGAGGGCATGAACATCCCGTCCTCCGTCATCCGGCGGCGGCAGAAGCGGGCGATGGCCGGGGCACGGTAGGCGCGACGCACCGCGCCCTGGGCGCCGGTTCGCATTTCCACAATATCCCCAACTCGCAAAGATTCTTGTTTCAAATCAATGAACCGAGGTGGCCTGACGCGCATTGCTCCTGAGGGGTAGCGGGTCTAGACTCGCTGCACCGGATGGCGAGGCCGGTTGGCAGGCCGCGGCTTCCGGCCCGATGCTAACCAACACCAAGAGGGGTCAATGACTCTACGCGTCTCGGGAAAGAACATGGATGTGGGCGATGCCCTGCGTTCCAAGGCCACTGACCATTTCGACGCCGTGGTGAAGAAGTACTTCGACGGCAATTACACCGGGCACCTGGTGCTCGAACCGGAGGGCTCCGGCTTCAACGCCCAGTGCACGATGCATCTCGACTCGGGGGCGAACCTGCAATCGAGCGCCTATGGCGGGGATGCGATCTCGGCCTACGAACTGATGGCGATGACCATCGAGCAGCGCCTGAGGCGCTACAACAAGAAGCTCAAGGCGCACCGGCGCCATGTCAACGGCGCGGAGGGCGAGGAGGCCCCTGCGTATGTGCTTGGAGCGCCGCATGAATCCGATGAGCTGGAAGAGGATTACTCGCCCCCGGTGATCGCCGAGACGACGTCTTCTCTTCGCCAGATGTCGGTGGGTGAAGCGGTCATGCAACTCGATCTTGCACAGGCCGAAGTGGTGGTTTTCCGCCACGCTGGACACGGTGGGCTAAATGTGGTCTACCGCCGCGCCGACGGCAATATAGGCTGGATTGACCCCGCATTGCGGGCCAACTGAGGCTAAAGCGATCTCCCGTCCCGGCGCTTCGACCACAAGGCATTACTGATGGAATTGGCTGACATCCTCTCCGAGGAGTCCGTGATTGTTTGCTCTGGCCTCAAGACCAAGTCGGAAGTTCTGCGCCAGTTGGCCGAACGTGCCGCCAAGGTCACCAGTGGCGATGCCGGCCAGATCTTCGAAGCGCTGAGCGACCGCGAGGCACTCGGCTCGACGGGGCTCGGCAACGGCATTGCCATTCCGCACGGCAAGCTCGCAAACCTCGCCGGCGTCACCGCCGTGTTCGCCCGGCTCGATGCGCCGATCGATTTTGAAGCGGTAGATGACCAGCCGGTCGATCTGATGATGATGCTGCTCGCCCCTGTCGGGGCGGGCGCCGACCACCTCAAGGCCCTGGCACGCGTGGCGCGCCTGTTGCGCAACGAGCGAACGGTGGACGCCCTGCGCCGCGCCGGCAGCGCAGGCGAACTCTACGCCATCCTGACGCAGCCGGTTCCGGCAACGAAGGCAGCGTAAGGGCGAAAGTCGGAATTCGAAGGTCGTTGTACCGGAACATCGGACGTCGGACTTTGCTGTATCCGACTTCCGATCTCCGAATTTCGACCGTCCCGGGCTCCGCCCGCTTCAGTGCAGGGTGACGATGCCGAAGGGCTGGCTTTGCAGCCACTCGGCCACAGCCTCTTCGCTGTCGCCGATCATCAGCGGTTGTCCATCGGCAGAGACCACGAGATGGTAGTCCTCGTCACCGGCCAGATCTGAACCGGGCAGCACACCGCCAAGCGCGTCGCCCTTGACGTGCTTGACGTAGACCACCGCATTGCCGCCAAGAGCCTGGAACTGCTCTTCGCTGAGGTTACGGAGGGGATTGTCGAAAGTCTCGCGAATCTCTTGCATTGGTGTTCCCCTTTCTTAGGCAGAACGGATGTCGATGCGACGGGCGACCTTTTCTGCTCTTGGGCGGACAACTGCGATGGTCAGCATGCCGTTCCGCAGAAGCGCATCCTTGACCACCATGCCGTCGGCGAGCAGGAAAGAGCGCTGGAACTGCCGCGCGGCGATACCGCGATGCAGGTATTCCCGAGCCGGGTCGTCTTTTTGCCGGCCGCGGACCAGTAGCTGGTAGTCCTCCGTCATCACCTCGAGGTCGGCTTCGGCGAAGCCTGCAACCGCTATGGAGATCCGGAACGTCTCGGCCCCCTCAGCATCGAGCGAGCGCTCGATATTGTAAGGCGGATAGCCGTCGGTCGCCTTGCTGAGGCGATCGACCCGTTCCTCGAAGGCGTCGAAGCCAAGAAGAAACGGCGCCGAGAACATGGAGACGCGTGACATCCCAACCGTCCTTCAAAAGCAACGTCGCGGATCGGCCCGAGTTTCAGTGGCACCGATCCATGCCCGTGATATGGGACGAGGTGAACTCCCGTTCAAGGTCGTCCCGGCCTGCAGGCGGGGCGGTCGGGGATGGGCAGCAGCCGATGACGGACAAGCGCGTAGCGGTGATCATCCCGGCTTTCCGGGCGGAATCGCTCATCGGCCAGGCCGTCGGCAGCGTGGTCGGCCAGAGCCACGAGGACTGGGAGCTCTGGGTCATTGCCGATGACGGACAGGACTACGAAGAGGTGCTGGCCGAGCAGGGATTTCGCGACAAGCGACGCTTCCGCTTCCTCAGCTCGGGCCGGGTCGGCGCCGGTGCATCGCGTGCCCGCAACCTGGCGCTCGACCGCATCGATACTCCTTACGCCGCAGTTCTCGACGCCGACGACCGGATGAAGCCCGACAAGCTCACGCGCGCCGTGGCACTGCTAAACGATCACCCGATCGTGTCGGTGGCGCTCGACGTGATGGACGACAGCTACCGGCGGCTGCGGCTCGTCGGGGCTGGTACCGATAAGCTGCTTACGCCCAGCCAGTACAAGTTCACCTCACTGTCGATGGACTCGATGATCGTCTGGGACCGGCGGAAGACCGATGCGCGCTACGACCTCAACCTCTCCAACATGACCGATCTCGAACTGCTGATGCAGCTCTGGCAGAAGGCGCCGACGACCTTCCACATCGGCACGCCGCTGCATGACTACGTGAAACTGCCCCAGTCGATGAGCAACGGCTCCGATGTCACCGAGGGCATGATCCGCTCGAAGAAGGCCCTGCTGGAGCGGCTGGAGCAGCGCCACTACCGGCTCGATGGCAAGGCAACCGAAGGGTTGGCGGCGTTCCTCGGCATCTCGCTGGCGGCGGAAGCCGCCTACCCGATGGCGCTGCGCGACAGGCCGGGGCTGCTGTTCGAGGACCACCTCGAGCCGATGCTGCGGACGTACGAGGCGCGGACCCGGCTCAGCTGACGCCTCCTCGCACCAAACCTACAGCCCCCGTGCCCGCTCGACCTCAGCCGCAAACGGCACCGACGGCTGTGCCCCCGGCTTCAAGCATGCCAGCGACGCCGCCACCGCCGCGCGCCGCATCGCCTCTTCGAGCCCCAGCCCGCGGTCCAGCCCCGCCGCCAGATAGCCGCAGAACGTATCGCCCGCACCTACCGTATCGACCGGGTGGACCTTCAGCGCCGGGACGGCAAAGCTCCCCTCGGGCGTCGCCGCCCGCGCCCCATCGGGCCCCAGCGTCACGATCACCGTCTGGTTCTGCGCCCTGGCCCAATCGGCCATCGCCGCGTCGAGCCGGTCCATTCCAGCGCCGGTGAGCAGCTGGAACTCCGTCTCGTTGGCAATGACGATCGAGGCCTGTTCCGCCACCGCGGCCGTGGTCGGCAGGAACGGCGCGGTGTTGAGGATCGACACCACGCCCCGCGCCCTGGCCAGCTCCAGTGCCCGCTCGGTCGCGGCCTGGGGAATTTCCTGCTGCAGCATCAGCACCGAACCAATGCCCAGCCCCTCGAGCGCCGCATCGGCATCGGCCGCCGACATCGTGCCGTTGGCGCCGGGCAGGATGGCGATGACGTTCTCGCCCTCGGTATCGACAAAGATCATGGCAATGCCGGTTGCGCCCTCGACTGTGCGTAGATGCGACAGGTCCACCCCGTCCGCCCGCAGCAGCTTCAGCGCCTCGTCGGCGAAGCTGTCCGTGCCGGCAGCGGCGAACATCCGCACCTCGGCACCGGCCCGGCGGGCCGCCAGCGCCTGGTTGGCGCCCTTGCCGCCCGCCGCCATCGAGAACCCGTCGCCCGGCACCGTCTCGCCGGGCTTGGGGATCCGGCTCACGGTGCCGATCAGGTCGAGATTGGTTGAGCCGAGAACGGTGATCACTTGAGGGCCTTGAGAATGGTGTTCCAGTTGCGCGTCGTCGCGATGGTGCCCTTGTCCAACTGGCGGTCGAACTTGTCCAGCCCCGGGCCATGCCGGCCATCCGGCTGCCGCCAGCCGACGAGGTAGAGGTCGTGCGCGTCCACGCGAACGATGTCGTAGTCGTCCTGCACGCCTTGGAGCACGATGTCCTTCCGCAGCGGCGTCTCGAACATCATGATGTAGCGGTGGAACGGCCCCTCCTCCGGATACGCCTTGAAGGGGTCCGACGCGATCATCGCCTCGATCTCGGCGCCCGAACGCATGACCGCCTCGCTGAAGAAGCCCCAGCGCTTCTCGATCGCCGCTTCCAACTCGGCCTTGGGATCATGCACGCACTCGAAGCGCACATTGCCGCTCGCCAGCAGCGTCTTGACCTTCGAATAGCCGAGCGCCTCGCAGAGCGCCTTGAGCTCAGCCATTTTCATCTGCCGCTTGCCGACATTGACGGCGCGGAGGAAGGCCAGCCAGACCGTCATTTCGCTTTTTGCGGATAGATCGTCGCACCCTGCTTCAGCATTTCGACGAACGCCTCGATCTTCTTCTTCCGTCCCGCCTCGGTCTTCAGGTTGTGCACCCGGAAGGCGAGCGCGAAGCGGTTCTGCTCGGACAGTTTGCCGAGCATGGCCTTGGCCGCCGGTTCGGCATCGATCGCCGCCTGCAGGTCGGGCGGAATCCTCATGTCCTTGCCGGCGCCATAGGCCTTGTCCCAGCGGCCATCGGCCTTCGCCGCCGCGACATGCTTCAGGCCATGCTCCGTCATCAGCCCGGCCTGCTCGAGCCGGGCAATGTTATCGACGTTGATCTGGCTCCAGATGCTTTTCCGCCCGCGCGGCGTATAGCGCTGCAGGAAGCTCTTGTCGTCGAAACCCTTGCGGACCGCGTCGATCCAGCCCCAGCAAAGCACGGCGTCGATCGCTTCCTTCGGGTTGATCGACTGCAGCCCCGAGCCAACCTTGTGGATCTTGATCCACAGCTCGTCGGCCACGTGATGATGCTGCGCCAGCCAGTTGTAGAAGGCCTGGAAATCCTCGAACTCGCGGACCTTGTCCGGATCGACCTGGATCGGCGCCATCACTGGGGCTCGCGGTCGATGATCTTCTGCAGGGCCGGATCGAGCCGCTCGTCGCCAGGCAACTGGATGCCCAGCAGCCCCGACAGCACCTCGCGTAGCTCCGCCACGGAGCCGAGCAACCGGCCCTCGCTGGGCTGGCCGGCGGCGTGGATGTTGAGCTTGCGGTTGCCGAGCGCCAGCCGCCGGGTCTTCTCGATGCGCGCCGCCAGCAGTTCGCTGGTGAAGAAGGCCGACGAGTCGGCGATGTCGTTGAGCTCGAGGATGCGCTCCTCGCCCAGTTCGGCGAGGGTGAAATCGTAGAGCTTCAGCCACGCGCCATCGATCTGCACTTCAAGCAGCCAGGCGCCATCCGCCTCGGTCAGCCGGTAGGTGTCGAGCGGCGTTGCCTGTTCGGCGCCGCTGCGCATCCTGAGCGGCGCGGTTGCCGTCATGCCACCGAAGCCGACATCACACAGGTAGCTGACGCCCGCCACCTCCACCGTCAGCACGATATGCCTGAGCGGCGGCTCCCCGCCTTCTGGCGTGCCCCAGATCACCCGGGCGCCATGCACCTTCACCTCGAAATCGAGGTCCTGCAGAATGGCCCGGAACAGCGTGTTCTGCTCGAAGCAGTAGCCGCCGCGCCGGTCGAACACGAGCTTCTGCTGCAGGTTGGGCAAATCGAGCCGGACGGGCGCGCCCATCAGCGGATCGAGGTTTTCGTACGGGATCGCGGCCGGGTGCAAGGCATGCAGCTGCGAGAGAGTTTCAAGGGTCGGTGCAATCGACCCGGCAAAGCCGATGCGCTCGAAATACGCATCGATATTTGGCTTGAACGCCACGGACATCCCCACCGCCGATTCCGGTGGGCCATAATGATAGCCGCAGCGAGGTTTGTCACCCCGCCCGCTCACTAGCCCTCCCGGGCAGCTACTTGAACAGCAGCACGCCCCACAGGCCGATGGCACCGACGAAGATGCGCCAGTAGGCAAAGATGGCAAAGCCATGCTTCGAGATGTAATCGAGCAGGTAGCGCACCACGAAGAATGCCACCACGAAGGCCATGGCGAAGCCGATGATCACCGCAGCGCCGAGCTCGGAGGTGATGAAATCCTTGGACTTGTAGAGATCGTAGACGAAGGCCCCGCCCATGATCGGCATGGCAATCCAGAAGGTGAACTCGGCGGCCGAGCGCTTATCGGTGCCCATCAGCAGCGAGCCGACGATGGTGGCG
>Ga0123337_10003596_pt1 | contig 16409 bp, 14 predicted proteins | sample frozenSSSSmetaG_FD_89792 | JGI IMG/M metagenome (GOLD analysis project Ga0123337, IMG submission 89792) | Glacier valley bacterial and archeal communities from Borup Fiord, Nunavut, Canada, to study Microbial Dark Matter (Phase II) -... | ecosystem: Environmental > Aquatic > Freshwater > Ice >... | reverse complement strand
TGCTCATCGCCACGGACGTCGCCTCGCGCGGCATCGATATCGAGCAACTGCCCGTGGTGGTGAACTACGACCTGCCGCGTTCGCCCGATGATTACACCCACCGCATCGGCCGCACCGGACGGGCGGGGGAGAGCGGGTTGGCGGTGAGTTTCATCAGTGCCGAGACCGATGCGCATTTTCGCCTGATCGAGAAGCGCAACCGCCTTCATATCGAGCGCGAGCAGATCGCCGGCTTCGAACCGCTGGAGACGATTGTGCCCGCTCCTGCGTCGGCCGGAGGCATCAAGGGAAAGCGCAAAAGCAAGAAGGACAAACTCCGCGAAGCCGCCGGCCTCGCCCCGACTGCTCCGGCTAATTCAGCGAAAGTATTTACGCCTGCGCCGGTAGTGGAGTCGGGCGAACTGTTCCCGTTCTCACGCCGCCCGCCGCAGCCGAGGCGGAGCTGAAAGACGGATTTTTTGCCCGCGTTTCGAGCAAAGCGACAGTTGGCCAACACACGGAATATACGAAAGTCGGAGGATGGTTGCAGAAATATCTGATCCTATTTGTCACGCGAAGCCTTGGCGGAAGGATGATCTTTGTAATCTTGCGGGCAAAATATCCGGGTGACTTGCAGATCAATCGGGTGCATATCCGAGCCATGAAAATTACCCCGCTGCTTGCCCTCGTTTGTCTCCCTTGTCTCGTCCTTGCCCAGACTCCCTCTACCACCATTCCGCCCGAGGTGACCAAGGAACTGGCGGTCATGACCGCCAACTTGAAGCTCACGCCCGCCCAGCAGAACAAGATCCGGCCGATTCTTGCCTACGAGGCGGAGAAGAAGGCCGCCGTCGAGAAAAGCACCAACCTGAGCGAACAACAGAAGCACGACCAGATCGGGACCATCCACCGTGCCGCCCTCCAGCAAATCAAAAAGGTGTTCACGCCCGAGCAGATGAAGCTGATCGAAGACGGTATGAACCATCCGGGATCAAGTTCCACGAATCCGACCGCGGGCAATTAACACCCGTTTCCGTAAACTCCATGTCTGCGCCTCAAAAAAAGCATCCGAGCGTGCTGTGGATACTCTGGGGCTCGATTCTGGGCTCCATCTTCATCTACCAATTCAAGCTCGGGCATGGATTGCCGGCAGGGCACGATGTGCGGTCGGTGATGGGAGATCCGGTCATCTGGGTATGCATCGTCACCCTGCTCGTCGCGGCGGTGGTGCGCTGGGTGCTGATTCCACGGGTGACAGACCTGAAGCGACTCCTGGTTTTTCTGCTGGTGGGACTGGCATTGAGTGAAGCGGTCACCTTTTACGGCATATTTTTGTTTCACGCGGACATGCCTGAAACCAAGACCGGGCTGTTTGTGCTCTCGGTGCTGAGCGTTCTCCAGTTCGTGCCCACCTACGCCAAAGCCCCTGCGGCGACAGGGGATGGCTTCCGGCAATCCTGACTTGAGGCGTGTTCAGCCGGCGTTACCACGCGGATGCAACCGGACGCCACGGAAGCCTGAGCGCCAAGCGCGGAGGTTTAACGAGTATCCACGCCTCGCTAAAATCTATCCACGGGCCTCCAAGCCATAGCTAAGGAATGATAATCGGTTATGGCGGATGGCTGGGAGATTATGGCGCGATGCTAAAACTTTATGGCGGAATGGTAAATGAATGCGGCGAGAGACTAATTTCTCATGTATTGCAGTAAAGTGGCATCGACGGTGCTGAGGTGGGAAGTGGCTAGGGATTAACGCGATACCGCCGGACCTTAAGTGCTTATGGCGAGGGTCCGGGGAATTATCACGGGAGGCCAAGAATCATCGGCTGAATCCTAATCACCAATGATTTAGGTAAAACGTCCGCAACTAACCAGAAAATCAACCAACCACGACCATGCCAGACACGATCATCACACCCGATACGTCCACCACGACCACCGACGCGAAAATCAAACCCGCCCGTTCCATCATCAACAAGAAGCTCGCCGCCGAGTTGACGCTGGCGCTGGAGCTGGCCAACACCGCCGAGAAAGTCACCTACGCCACCGCCTTGGCGGCCGAGGGGATCGATACCGCCCTGCTTCTGAAACTGCGCACCACGATCAAGGCGGCCAACAAACTCGTGGCCAGCGCTGGCGGGAAGACGGCGGAGAAGGGGACCACCACCGACAGTGAAGAGACGGCGAAGGCCAAGTTGCTACAGCTTCTCGGGGTCATCCAGACCCGCGCCAAGCGGAAATATAAGAAGGCGGGCGATCCGCAGCGGGCCAAATACTACATCGGTCAAAACATCGGGAAGAGCCGCACCCTTTTGGAGAGTTCCTCGCAGGCCATCATCGAGCAGCTCGCGAGCGACACGCTGCCCGCCATGAAACCGGAGGATGTGCCGGCGCTGGAGGCCGCGCGCGAGGCGTATACCTCGGTGCAGACGACCCAGTCCGGCGACCAGTCAGATGCGACCACGGCGCGCAGCCAGTTGGAAGCGAAGGTAAAGGAAGCGGCCGAGCTGCGGAGGGAGATCCAATACGCCGCCGACGCCATCTGGCCGGCGGAGCAAAAGGTAAACGCCGGCGTGCGCATCGAGTTCAAGATCCCGCCCGACCGCGCGCCGAAGTAAAGCAGACCAATCCGAAATCCGGCGGGCTGTTTAATCACGGAAACACGGAAGCACGGAAAAAGGGAATAGGAGAGCAACCGCGCCTGCGGGCGCCGGAGGGAAAACCTGCCGGTGCTCGCAGGCTTTTTTATGATCAGAGCCCGTCACCTTCGGCTTTCGCCATTAGTCTGTTATAAAAGTCTCGCTACGGACGGAAATGCAGGCAACAGGTTTGCCATCATGAACTCCAGATCGGTCCACCCTAGGGCCGAACTAACAGTTTACTGGACTGCTCTCTAGAGCATCACAAATAGCGACCTGCTCCATTTTATTTGGTCACTTCTATATGATACGCCGCATTAACAAACTGAAGAACCTTGGTCGCTTTACAGATCTTCGTTCAGGAAGCGGCAGTCAGCACTCATTCGACCAAGTAAATATCATCTACGCCGGCAATGGCTCAGGAAAAACTACACTCTGCGATCTCTTTCGATCAATTGGAACGGGGCGACTAGACTACATTCACGGACGTAAAAGCTTCGGAGCTATTGCACCAATTGAGATCGAAATCCTGCTGCAATCCACTCCGTCGCGGACAATTACGAACGGGCCAAACTCGTGGCGTGTTGAGCCGTTGGCACCATTGCCCAGAACATTGGTTTATGACGACCGGTTTGTTACAGATAATGTGTTTGTTGGTCAGGCCATAGCCGTCGATCAGCGTAGAAATCTCTATGGACTTATTCTTGGTCTACGAGGTCAGGAACTGAAGGCCGCAGTGGAAACCGCTGATAACGATCTCGATCAAGCAACAGCCAATCTTAACGCCGCCAGACTGACTCTAACCGGGTTGCTCCCTTCTGGATTTACCATAGACAATCTTCGGGCGCTTCCGGCTGACGTGTTGATAGGATCACGCATTCTAGAGGCGGAAGGAGCCTTTGAAGCGGCTCGACGTGCCAAGCAGAATGTAGATGCTATTCGGCAGCGGCGACCCCTCGGAGCCTTGTTACGGCAGACTATTCCGGTCAGTTTCATTGCCACCTTGTCATCTACATTGGATTCCGCAGCTCTTGAGGCGGAATCGCGCATTCGAGAGCACCTTTCTCAACACACTCGAGGCTTGAACTTGGATTGTATCGCGCAGGGGCACCGTGCCCAGCTAGGCGCTGCATGTCCGCACTGTGGGCAAGACATGTCTGCTTTAGAACTACTCTCCGCGTATCGCGCATATTTTTCTGGCGTGCTCCAAGAGCAGCAAAATCAACAGCGACAAGTTTTGGTGGAGATTGAAGATTTATTTGGTCCGATAGCTCGCCAAAGGATGCAGCGTTTAATGGAGTCCCATATTAGTGAGCAAAGCTGGTGGCGTGATGCCGGTGGTTTTGCGTTCGATCTTCCTGCCAGTCCTACCGCCGTCGAAGTGGATGTAGCCATGCAAGCCGTGTATACAACGCTCACGGAAGCTTTGAGAAGGAAGCAGGCTCAGCCGAGCCAAGCATGCACTCTTAGCCAAACGGAATCTGCCGCACTCACACGCTGGCAAGAGGTAACCATTATCCTTTCCGGATACGCCGCGACCCTGGACGCTATCAATACATCCATTCAGCAACGGCAACAATCCGCCGGCACCGTTGATCTTGCTGCTATAGAAAGACAAATTGCCATGTTTAAGGCGCAAAAAATCCGCCACGAACCTGCGGTGATCGAGGCCTACCGTGTTTTTGACGAAGCCATCGTCAATAAAGGAGAAATGGAGCGCGCCAAGACTACCGCCAATCGTGCACTTAAGGAGGAATCGGAGTTGGTGCTTCTCACTTACGGAAGTCGGATCAACACACTTTTGGAAAACTTTGGAGCTAATTTCCGTATCGTTAGTGACGGGGTTAATTTCCTCGGCGGCCCTCCGGCAGGTCAACTAACAATCGAAATTTCAGGCACACGAGTTAGCTCATCGCTAGACGATGCACGGAATCCGGCTCGTCCGTCTCTTGCCAATACCCTGAGTGGTGGAGATCGCAGCGCGCTGGGTTTGGCCTTTTTCATCGCCGTGGCCGAACATGATCCACAGATCGGATCAACGATTGTCGTCTTGGACGATCCGTTTCACAGCCAAGATCGCAGCCGACGTCAAAGAACCATTGAATGCGTGCAGCTGATGTCTGGATTGAGTCTTCAAGTCTTCGTGTTCTCGCACGAACTCGATTTTGCCCTCGCAGCTGCCTGCATGGTTGGATTGCCGGTGAAAATATTTCTACTCGATACGCTGAATACCCCGGCGACCATCACGGAAGGCAACCTTCCCCAATTGCCCGCTTTTGCTTTTCAGGAAGATTATAACCAGCTGTCTGACTATCTTCAAAATCCCGGTCGCTACGCGCGGCGACTTAAGGATGTCGCTAGATCTATACGCCAAGTGCTGGAAGCATATTTGCGGTTCAAATTTCCGCGCGCATGGCAGAGAAACGATTGGCTTGGCGATATGATCGCGGCAATCCGTGATGCTGTTCCTGGTAGCCTTCTACATCACAGCCAACACTTGGTGACGAGCCTCACCCAAGTGAACAATTGGGGAAAACGTTACTACCATTCTGAGACAGACGGATCGGTGGCCGCTGCAGTCGATCCTGGCGAGCTGACGACCTACGTCAGACAAACGATAGAGATAATCTCAAAATGATCCGTCCAGCATTTCGATGTCATACGGGACCCCGAACGACCGATAGTTATCGGGGCGGTGCACTGTAACAAATCGTAGAGTAGATTTATTGCGAATCTGGCGTCGTTCGAAGTGGCTCTTCGGTTTGAAATAGCGCTGGTTTTCGTGGGCGGGATGCATTGAGTCGGAGTAACGAACGATGAAAATCTACTTCATGGGGATTTGCGGGACGGCCATGGGCAATGCGGCGCTGCTGGCGCGGGCGGCTGGGCATGAGGTTTTGGGCGCCGATACGGGCGTTTATCCGCCGATGAGCACGGTTTTGGACGACGCAGGCATCACCCTCCACGAGGGCTATGATCCGGCACGGCTGGCCAGGCTGGCGCCCGACCTCGTGGTCATCGGCAATGCCATGTCGCGCGGGAATCCGGAGGTCGAGTGGCTGCTGGATGAGCGGGTGCTGCCGTTCACGTCGCTGCCGGCGCTCCTGCACGACACGATTCTCAAGTCGCGCAAGAACATCGTGGTCGCGGGCACGCATGGAAAAACCACGACGACCTCTCTCACGGCGTTTCTGCTGCGCGAGAACGGGCGCGATCCGGGGTTTCTCATCGGCGGCGTGCCGATTGATCCGCCGATGGGTAATCATCTCGGGACGAGCGGCGATCCGTTTGTGATCGAGGGCGACGAATACGACAGCGCGTTTTTCGACAAGCGCTCGAAGTTCATCCACTATGCGCCGCACATCGCGGTGCTGAACAATCTGGAGTTCGACCATGCGGATATCTTTCGCGATCTCGCGGACGTGCAGCGGACGTTTTCCCACCTGACGCGTATCGTGCCGCGCAACGGTTTCGTGGTGATGAACGGTGATGACGAGAACTTGAAGGCGCTCGGGCCGCTGCCGTGGACGCGGGTGGTGCGCGTGGGCACGGGCGAGGCCAACGACGTGCGCATCGTGGATTTTTCGGAGACGCCGGACGGCGTGAGTTTCAAGCTGCTGTGGCGCGGCACAGTCTGGCACGAGGTGAAGTGGACGACTCCGGGGCTCTACAACGCGCGCAACGCGGCGATGGCAGCGACGGCGGCGGGGCTGGCGATCGGCATGGAGGTCGGAGGGTCGGAGGTCGGAGGCCGGATGGCAGAAGGCGGAGGGCGGCCGCTGCTCGATCTTTCGCCGTTGGCGAGGTTTCGCGGGGTGAAGAGGAGGCAGGAGGTTTTGGTGAACACTCCGGCGCTGACGGTGATCGAGGATTTCGGGCATCATCCGACGGCGCTGGCGGAGACGTTGCGGTCGTTTAAGAATCGGTTCCCAGGTGCGGTGCTCACGGCGGTTTTCGAGCCGCGCAGCAACACGGCGCGCACGAATACGCTGCAGGCGGGTTTCATGTCGGCGCTGGCGTTGGCGGACGAGGTTTACCTCGGAGCGGTGAACCGTGCGGACAAGCTGAAGGCCGAGGAGCGATTCGATACCGAGGCGGTGATCGGCCATGTGCAGGCAGCGGGCGGGAAGGGCGTGAGCGCGGCGACGAATGCGGAGCTACTGGAGAAACTCACGGCGGCGACGTTGCCGGCGGGCGGATCGACCGGAAAACCGCGCGTGGTGGTCTTCTTTTCCAACGGGAGTTTTGACGGGATCATCGCGAAGTATGCGACGGCGGCGCGGGGATGAGGGCGGAGCCGGATTTTTGCCCACGGAACACACGAAAGTCGGAGGAGGATGCGGGCCGGCCGGTTGGATGTGGGAGCGAGCTTGCTCGCGATGTTCGATCCTCGCGAGCAAGCTCGCTCCCACAAAATCGCCCATAAATGGGCTCCTACCTCCTATCAGGGCCGATCAAGCCGCTTTGTGCGCGGAGTCGAGGGCGGTGCGGAGCTGGGCGAACTGGATGGGCTTCGTAAGGTAGAAGTCCATGCCGGCGGCGATGCATTTTTCCTTTGTGCCGGCCATGGCGTTGGCGGTGATGGCGATGATCGGAGTATGCCTGCCGACGGGCTCCGCGAGGCGGATGGCCCGGGCCGCCTCAAAGCCGTCCAGACCGGGCATCTCGCAGTCGAGCAGGATGACGTCGTAGGACGTCTCGCCCGTCTTGCTGACGGCTTCGTGGCCGTTGGAGGCAATGTCGATGGTGTAGCCGAGCTTCAGCAGCATGAAGCTGGCGACCTTCTGGTTGGTGGGGTTGTCCTCGACGAGCAGGATGCGGCCGCGGCTGCCGGCGGAGACGGCTTTGCGTGAGGCGGCGGCGGCTTGAGGAACGGGGAGATTCTCGGTGCAGAGCTTAGCGGGGATTTCCACCGTGAAGGTCGAGCCTTGCCCCGGGGTGCTGGCGACTTGGATGGTGCCGCCCATCAGGGTGGTGAGCTCTTGAGAGATGACCAGACCGAGTCCGGTGCCGCCGTATTTGCGGGTTGTGGAGGCGTCCACCTGGGAGAATTTCTGAAACAGCCGGTCGAGCTTGTCGGCAGGGATGCCAATGCCGGTGTCGCGCACCACGCAGCGAAGCAGACCTTCAGTGGGATTGGCGGGTGAAGGCGTCCAGGTCACATCAAGCGAGACTTCGCCGGATTCGGTGAACTTGAGGGCGTTGCCGAGGAGGTTGAGCAGGACCTGGCGGACACGCAGGGGGTCGCCCATGAGGGCGAGGCCGGGCGAGTGGTTTTTGAGGTGGAAGCCCAGGTTTTTTTCACGCGCGGCGGGTGTGAGCAGCAACTGGAGGTTTTCGACGGCCTCGTCGAGCGGGTAGGGGATATACTCAAGCACGACGCGGCCCGATTCGATCTTGGAGAGATCGAGGATGTCGTTGATGAGAATGAGCAGGGAGTCGGCGGACTTGGACAGGGTGCCGGCGAAGTCGCGTTGCTCGGCGGTGAGCGGGGTGTCGAGGAGCAGGCTGGCGAAGCCGATGATACCGTTCATCGGAGTGCGGATTTCGTGGCTCATCGAGGCGAGGAAATCGCTCTTGGCGCGATTGGCGCGGTCGGCCTCTTCCTTGGCGGCAATGAGCGCGATCTCGGTGCGTTTGCGATCCTCGATCTCGGAGCGCATGACCATGATGAGCGAGCCGCTGGAGATGATGGTGAGGAGGAGAATGTAGGCGATGACGAGGCTGGTGGCGCGGGAGACCAAAATGGCGGAGATCCAGCTGTCGGCGGGGAAATCGATGCCGAGGACGGCCTCGACGCGGCCTTGGGCGTCAAACATGGGCTGGTCGAAACTGACCCAGGTGCCCCATTCGTCGGTGACGATCTCGGCGTCGAAGACGGGCTGGCCGGCGAGGGCCTTGAGGGTGTTTTCGGTCGGGGTGTCGTAGGGTTCGCCGATGGCGGTGCGCTGCTCGCGTTCACCCTCGTATTTGCCGTCGTGGTTGTAGTCGGTTTCGGAATCGACGATGAACACGATCTTGCCGCCGGGCAGGCGGCGGTAGGTGTAGATGTCGGCGACGGCGGGGCAGAATTTCAGCCAGATTTTTTCCCGCTCGATCATTGCGATGTAGATGGGATCGTCGGGCGGGGTCTGCGGGGTGATCTTGTCATGCCCCATGGCTTCGAGCTCGTTGGCAAAGGTGGGGGCCAGACCGGAGACCAGATCGCGGATCTGGGCGCGTTCATCCTTCTCGGAATTCTTGGCAAACCAGAACCCGCCGGCGACGATGATGACGATCAGGACCAGGAGGGAGACGGGGAATTTATCGCGGGTGTTTTTGCGCCGGATGATCCGCCGGCTCACCCACAACGTGACCAAGGTCAGCGTCACGAAAATCACCTCATCCAGATGATAATGAAGAAAGAGGTAGGCGGTCATGGGGTGCGGTTCACGGCGGGGAGGACTCAAGTTGCAACCCCTTGGAAAGACAACCTTCGGCTTGCTGGAATCGTTTGCGGATCAGGCGACTGGCGAGGGCAGCAATCTCGTGAGCGCGGCAAGCCGGGCGGCAAAGGAATGGTCGTCGAGAGCCGGGGAGCTTGCGGTCGCGGCGAAATCGCAGGGCAAGTCGATCCAGGATTTGCAGCCGCTCATTTCGGGCGAGAGGGTGAGGGTGACGGGTGCGTGCAGGCGGTGGATGCGCACGACGAGGACGTGAAGGCCGGCAGGTTCGTTCCAGTCGAATTTCTCGCGGACGGCGGCCTCGGTCCAGAAGTGAAACGGGTCGAGCGCGGCGACGTTTTTCCAGCGGGAGAGGAAGGCGGTTTGAACGATGTCGGCGAAGTAACGCAGCGTGATGGTTGCGGGCGCGGGTGCGGCGGGGGCGACGCTGGCGGGCGGAAACCAGCGGGCGGCGGCGGGCTTGGTCTTTTCGCGCTGGGCGTGAAATTGCGTGGGGAAGAGCCAGAAGCGTTTCGCCTCTATCTGAAAGCCGGCGCGGCCCTCGGAGATGCCGCCTTTGCGGAGGATCAGGATTTGTTCGCCGGAGCCGAGTGCCCCGGTGATGACCTGCCATTCTTTGAAGGCGGGTTCGTTAATGGGGCTGATTTTTTCTGAATTTGTCACATAGAGCACAGAGCGCGGACACAGAGTTTCGAGGAGAACCGTCCTCGATTTGTAGATCAAGGGGCTACGTCGTGGCGGGGGCGGAAAAATTTCCGGAATGAGATTGGGTAGGAGCGAGCTTGCTCGCGAGGATAGGAATCGCGAGCAAGCTCGCTCCCACGTTCAGACCATCGCCCGTAAACGAGCTCCTACGAAAACATCACTGCGCCTGCTTCGCGACTTTGTATTCCTTGGGCTCGACGCCTTCGGGGAGGGCGAGGAGATCGTAGTCGTGATGGCCGGTGATGGTCACTTCGATGAACTCGCCGACGGGCAATTCGCGGGGAATGTAAACGCGTCCGTCGATGTCGGGGGCGTCGGCTTCGCCACGGGCCACGCCGGGTTCCTCGACGAGGACGCGGAGGGTTTTGCCGACGAAGGTGGCGCTGACCGCACCGGAGACTTCCTGTTGAAGCGCCATGGTCTTGTGCCAGCGGGCTTCTTTGATCTTGGAAGGAATCTGGTCGGCCATCTTGGCGCCGCGCGTGCCTTCTTCCTGCGAGTAACGGAAGACACCGAGGCGCTCGAATTTGGTGTCGCGGATGAACTGGCAGAGTTCGTCGACGTCGGCCTCGGTCTCGCCGGGGAAGCCGACGATGAAGGTGGTGCGGACGGCGATGCCGGGGATGCCGGCGCGGATGCGCTTGATGAGGTCGCGGATGTAATCGCCGCTGGTCTCACGCTGCATCAGGCCGAGCATGCGGTCGCTGATGTGCTGGAGGGGAATGTCGATGTAGCGGGCGACCTTGGGGCACTCGGCGATGGTTTTGATGAGCTCGTCGGACCAGTGCGCGGGATGCGTGTAGAGGAGGCGGATCCAGAAATCGCCCTCAATGGCGTTGAGCTGGCGGAGGAGCGTGGTCAACGCGGTGCCGCGTGAAGAATCGACGGGCGTGCGCGGGTTGGGGCGCTGCTCCCAGGTGTCCATGCCGAAGTAGGTCGTGTCTTGGGAGATGAGGTTGATCTCCTTCACGCCTTCGGCGACGAGACGGCGGGCCTCGGCGACAACGCTCTCGACGCTGCGGGAACGGTGGCGACCGCGAATCTGCGGGATGATGCAGAAGGTGCACGGGTGGTTGCAGCCCTCGGCGATCTTGAGGTAGGCGAAATGTTTCGGCGTGAGGCGGAAGCGGGGCGTGTCGTAGTCGGGAATCCAGGTGGATTTGCCCTCGATGAAGGAGATGGGGGCTTCGTTTTTGCCGCGTTCCTTGGCGTAGATTTCCTCGATGATGGGGACGATCTTGGTGATCTGGTCGAGGCCGATGAAGGCGTCTACTTCGGGAAGGGAGCCGGGGAGATCCTTGGAGAAACGCTGCGACATGCAGCCGGCGACGATGAGCTTCTGGTCCTTGTTCCGCTTCCGCATGCCGCGGTTCTTGGTCACCTCGAGGATGTGGCCGATGGATTCTTCCTTGGAGGAATCGATGAAGGAGCAGGTGTTGACGATGACGACGTTGGCTTTTTCGGCGTCGGGGATCACGCTCATGCCGGCTTGGTGGAGGTGGCCGATCATCATCTCGCTATCGACGAGGTTCTTGGCGCAACCGAGGGAGATGAGGCTTACAGTGATCATGGCGGATGGGCGTGGCGGGCAGTGAGCGGTGGTCTGATGCGGATCGCCTGCAAGCAGGCTCCTACGACGGAGGAAAAAGCGGTTCGGAAAAATGGAAAAACCGCGGCTGGAGGGCCGCGGTTTTAAAAGGATCGAGTAACGGGCAGGTTACTTCTTCGCCTTGGGGGCGGCTTTTTTGGCGGCCAGTGCGGCGGCGGCTTTGCGGCGTTTGTGGTAGGCAACGCGGCGCTTCTTCTTGATGTGCTTGTTAGATTGTTGGCCCATAGGTTTTGTAAATGTAGTTGGTGAGAGTGCAGGAAGCGGGCGGCGCGAGTCAAGCGCGGCGGTGAGATTGGTTGGAATGGCTTTGCACCAGAGTGATTGGTGCCGCAAATCCATGCGACCAAGCGCCCATGAACCAGGAAAACGACATCCCTTTTACGCCTGAACCTTTCCCGCCCACGCCCGAGGCGGCGATCCGGACCTTTTCACCCGAGGTGGTGGCGAAGCTGGAAAACTATGGGAAGCAACTGGCGACGGAGGGGGTTATCCGTGGGCTGATCGGGCCGCGCGAGGTGCCTCGGCTGTGGGATCGGCATTTGCTCAACTGCGCGGCGCTGGCGGAGCTGATCAAGCCAGGCGAGCGCGTGGCGGATATCGGCACTGGCGCGGGGTTGCCGGGACTCGTGCTGGCGTTGGTGCGGACGGATATCCAGATAATCCTGGTCGAGCCGTTGCAGCGGCGTTGTGATTTTTTGCAGGAGATGATTTTGCGGTTTAGATTCGGCGCGCGGGTGACGGTGCGGCGCGGGAAATCCAATGTGATCAAGCCGTGCGAGGCCGATGTGGTCACGTCGCGGGCGGTGGCGGCGTTGGACAAACTCGCGGGCTGGAGTTTGCCGCACGCGAAGATCGGCGGACGTCTGCTGGCGATGAAGGGCGACCGCGCGGTCGAGGAGCTGGCGGTGGCGGGGGAGGCGTTGAAGCCGTTTGGAGCGGATGTCGGTGCCTCGGTGCTGACGTGCGGCCAGGGTTGGCTGGAGACGCCGGTGCAGGTGGTGTGCGCGGTGCGAACGCGGTGATGCTCACCGCGAGTTGAAGGATGAAGTTTAAGTTGAAGGGTCGGAGCTGGCGGGCAGGGGTCGAGGTGACTTCAACTTAAACTTCCAACTTCAACTGCGCCCCGCGCTAAACCTGCTCGGCGGCGGTGATGCGGCCTCGGTCGTCACGCGTCCAGCGGTAGAGCGGCTGGCTGGAATCTTTTTTGAGGGCCTTGTAGAGCTCGGGGTCGGCGCGTTTTTGGAGTTCGAGCGAGGCGACGCCCCCGGCTTCACAGGAGAGGATGCGGGCGTAGCCTTTGAAATGTTCGGCGCGGCCGAGAATGCGGGAGGCGCCGGAAGGCGGAGCTGAGAGCCCGGAAGCGGAATCGGAGGCGGAGTTTTTTTCTAGGACTAGGTAGGCGTAGGCTTGGCTGCGGAGGTCGACGCCGGCGCGGTGGCCGAAGCGGACCCAGTCGGAGTCGTTTTGCACGCCGGATGGAGGCTCGGCGAAGAAGTGGCACCAGTGACGTTCGTTGCCGGCGGCGAGGAGTCCGCAGGCGCCTTGGTGTGGGCAGGGGGCGACGATGTGAAAGGCAGACGTGAGCGTTTCGCGGATGCCGATGAGCTGGCGGCTGACGACGTGGTTGCCGGGCTCGACCCAGAGGACGGCCTCGGCGCGGGCGACGAGGGAGAGAAGTTGGGCGAGCGCGTCGGCGGGGAGTTCGTTGAGGACGTGGCTGATGGCGAGCGTGTAGGGCGGGAGGTTTTTCGGAGTCGGCTCGCTGGTGCTCGCCGCTACGGTGAGGGAGGAAAATTCGGTGCGAGCGCGTTCACAGGCGAAATCGCGGGCGAGCGGCGAATGATCCCAGACGTGGAGTGCGTCGAAGTTTTCCGCACCGAAGGCGGAGAGGACGCGGCGGCCGGCCACGCCGCTGCCGCAGCCCCAGTCGAGGATCGTGCGCGTGCGCGGACGCCAGTTGCGACGAGTGAGCTCGGAGAGGACGGCGTCCCATTTCCAGCCGATGCGTTCGGCGTAGGTGGCGTCGTAGTTGGCGAGATCGGCGGGCGACTGCCAGTAGGGGCCGGCGGCGGCGGTGCCGCCGAGGAAGCCGGCGCGCAGGCGTTCGAGGATGGCCCAGTCGAGTTGCTCGCAGTTCATGCCAAAACAAAACCGAGGTGGGCGGCGAGGGCCTGATGGCGGATGCCGTAGAAGGCGGCGAAGGCACGGATGCGACCGGCGAGGGCGGAGGCGGGATCGCGGGTGCCGGGGGGCGAGGGCGTGGTCTTGATTGCGGCGAGCATCAGGTTTTTGGCGGTGTGCTCGGTGGAGATGAACTCGAAGACTTTCGTTTTGTAGCCCGCCCATTCGAGGAGCATGGCGCGCAGGGAATCGGTCACGAACTCGGCCTGGCGTTCTTGGAAAATGCCGTGGCGCAGGGCGTCGGCGAGGATGGCGGGGGCGGTGAGTTGCGGGCGGAGTTCTTTCTGGCAACAGGGGGAAACCACGAGGAGGCGGGCGCCGGCGGAGAGGCCTTTGGCGAGGGCGTCGTCGGTGGCGGTGTCGCAGGCGTGGAGGGCGACGAGGACGTCGACGCGGTCGAGGGGCGTGGAGGCGATGTCGCCGGCGGCGAAACGGAGGTTGGCGAGGCCGTTGTCGCGGGCGTGGCGGTTGCAGAGTTCGACGAGCTCGGGGCGGAACTCGATGCCGGTTACTTCGGCGCGCGCCGCGAGGTGGGCGGCGAGGGCGAAGGTGAGGTAGCCTTTTCCGCAGCCCATGTCGGAGATCCGGAGAGGAATGAAGTCCGGAGGCGTGAAGGGAGACCCGGTGTCGGAGTCTGGGGGGAGGAGGGTGGACTCGACGAGGAGGTGGGTGAGGAGTTCGGTGAACTTCTGGATCTGGCGGAACTTGGCGGCCATGCCTTCGCGGGGTTGGCCGCGGTCGTTGGTCACGCCGAGGGCGCGGAGCCAAGGGGCGTCGGCGGGGACGATGTGGTCCTTGGCGCGGTCGTGGTGCTCGACGGTCGGGGCGGGGGCGCTGGCGGCCAGCTTCACGTGAAGTCGGGCGGTGCCGTCGGGGCGGCTTTCGAACTGGGCGGTCTGGACGGGGGTGAAGAGGTGGGCGTCGAGGAAGTCAGTGCCGATGAGAGATTCGAGGGTTGTGAGGGCGTCGGCGAGTGGGTGGTTTTTGACGATGTCGCGGGTGGCGTGGCGCCAGGTGAAGGAGAGGTGAGGGCCGGCCTTGAGGGTGACGGGGCGGACGAAGAGGTTTTGCAGGGTAGCGTCGGCACCGCGGTGTTTGCCGAGGGTGAGCTTGACGAGGGTGCCGTCGTGGACGGATGAGCGGAGGAGGGCGAGGAAGCGGTCGCGAGAATCGGCGGCGGACATTGGCAAGGAGTGTGGCGGGGTGTGGCGGGGTGTCAGTCTATAATACGAGGACGAGCCACGGAGTATTGCCCACGGAACACACGAAAAGACACGAAAGTCGGAAGATGGGGGAGGACGGATCGAGCTACGGAGTTTTTTACCACTCATGGAATCGCCCAACGGGGCGATTCTCTGGGAGTGGCGACGGCCAATGGCCTTTGCGGTTAAGCGGAGGGGCGGCTGATGCCGCCGGGGTGGCAAGCCAAGGGAAGAATGTGCGATGGGAGCTTCCAAAAATGTCAAAATGAGCGTCGGGCGGGCTTGTGGAGCTCCGTCGGAGGCCGTCCATCGGCTCAAGGCGCTCTCCGGAGGACCTTCCGGAGGCTCCATCGCGCGATGGAGCGGGGTGGAGGAGCATCCGAGCGGCCTAATCGCACGATGGAGCCTTTGGCGGGAGTGTTCGAGAGGCTCAATCGCGCAATGGAGGCTCTGGGGAGAGCGCTAAACTCTGACCATAGGCTCAAGTCGCGTTTTGGCGGAGTTCCAGGAGCCGCCCCGACGCTCAAGGCACGTCTGGCGGGAGCGCCAGAGGTCGCCCATCGCCTCAAGACGCCTTGCGGAGGCCCCACCGGACGCTCCATCGCGCGATGGAAGCTCCCGGTGCTCCCCGAAACTCCGCCCTGACGCTCCTGCCGGCTTCGGGAGCTCCGTCGAAAGGCCGCATTTCAGGACAAGAAGCGGTTCGAGCTGCGCCAAGGACCGGTTTGGGTGAACCCGTGGGGTGGATAATGCCTGCCGACTGCGCTTGCTCGTTGTCGGCGCTTGTTTTTGCGCCTACGCATTTGCTCGGAAAAAATGCACCCGAAAGACCCCAAGAAAATTCTCCTATCGAAATCGCTTCATTTCACCCCAGACGAAATAGAGCGGATGACGATAGCTCAGGCATGGAAGGCCGTTTATGCCGACGAAGCCAGTCGCTCACGCTTCAAAGATCTACGTCCGACAGTTTGTTTCACAGGATTTACAGCACCTGAAAAGGTCTTAATTGAGTCTATCGCGAGTGAAAAAGGAATGCGGACCGTCCACAGCGTCACCCAGTCACTCAAATTTCTATGCACTGGACCAAATGCTGGTCCTGTCAAAGTGGAGACGGCAAGACAGCAAGGAACCTTAATCTTATCGGAAGTAGAATTTTATGCCCTCTAATTTAGAATTTAAAGACGGATATGCAGTGGGATTTGCATTCGTGATACCTGAATGCTTTCGCGACGCCGTAGAAAAAAACAAGTATTCAGTTGGGGATGTTTTCTACGATCACGTTGCTGCGTATAGAAAAGTATGGAGCGAGGCTTTGCAGGAGTTTTCTGTATCACTCCAAGTGAAGGAAAGTTTTGGTGGCAGAGTTCGTTTTGCCATTTATGAACCAGATAGCGCGAAGAAGACTCTTATTCTCAGGGAGGAAAAGGCTGTGTCAGCAGATCAGTTCGGCGACATATTGAAATCTGGAATAAATTAACGCTATGGAGTCCGCACATTGCTCACGCAGAGAATAATGCGCGTGAGTTTGTTCACGGCAGGTAGTCGGTGGTCATCGCTTGAGGGACGGTGACTTTGCCTTTGGGGAGGATGCCGAGGTCTTCGAGTTGCTGGATTTGGGTGGCGAAGCGTTCCTTGGTGATGCGGCCGATGTT
>Ga0123337_10003595_pt1 | contig 16410 bp, 15 predicted proteins | sample frozenSSSSmetaG_FD_89792 | JGI IMG/M metagenome (GOLD analysis project Ga0123337, IMG submission 89792) | Glacier valley bacterial and archeal communities from Borup Fiord, Nunavut, Canada, to study Microbial Dark Matter (Phase II) -... | ecosystem: Environmental > Aquatic > Freshwater > Ice >... | reverse complement strand
GGTGACCGGTTCGGCCGCCATGGCCGCCGATCTCTACGTGCCCGAGACCCCCGCTCCGATCGTCGAGTCGGCTGGCGTTGGTTTTGAAGGCCTCTATGCCGGCGTGCAGCTGGGTGGCTACTTCGAAGAGAACTCCGATACCCGGGTCTTCATCGGCGGCGTGATCGGCTACAACTTCGCTTCGTCGCCGCTCCTCGCCGGTGTCGAGCTGCAGGGGAACTACTACTTCGAGAACGACGACTTCTATGCCGCCGGCGAGATCCTCGCCCTCGGCAAGCTCGGCTTTGTGGTTACCGACAACCTGGCCGTCTATGCCACGGGTGGCGTCGGCTACGTCTGGGAAGACGGCGGCGACGACTACTCCGAGTACGCCCTGGGCGTCGGCGCGGAGTTCAAGGTCACCGACGACATGAGCATCCGCGGCGACATCCTCGGTATCGGCTACGACGAAGACGGCCTCGAGGCCGCTCGCGCCACCGTCGGCGTGCTCTGGCACTTCTGATCCGAGCCATTCGGATCGAGTTTCGGGAGGCGCCCTTTGGGGCGCCTCTTTCGTTTGGGCTACCGCCGACGCCCCCGGGCCGCTAACATGTCGGGCCAGTGGCATCCAAACGGCTGATTTTCATGCGCATTATCGATACCCACCTGCACCTGATCTACCAGGACCGGTTCGACTACCCGTGGCTCGCCAACGAGCCCAAGATCAACCATGACTGGTCGGCCGAAGGCTATTGGGCCGAGGCGGCGCCGCTCGGCATCGAGGCGGCGCTGCACATGGAAGTGGATGTCGCCGAGCCGCAGATGCTGGAGGAGAGCCGGTTCGTGCTCGGGCTCGACCGGGTGGTCGGCGCCATCGCCAACGGCCGGCCCGAGCACGCGGATTTCGAGCGGCAACTCGAGGCGCTGGCGGCGCTCGGCCGGGTCAAGGGCGTGCGTCGGCTGATCCAGGGCCAGCCGGCCGAGATGAGCCAGACGGAGACGTTTCGCGCCAACCTGCGGCTGCTGCCGAGGTTCAACATGAACTTCGACATCTGCTGCAAGAGCCACGAACTGACGATCGCCGCAGCGCTGATCGAGACCTGCCCCAACGTGCAGTTCGTGCTCGACCACTGCGGCAACCCCAAGATCGCCGATGGCGAGTGGGAGAGCTGGACGACGCGGATCGAACGCATCGCCGAGATGCCCAACGTGGTGTGCAAGGTGTCGGGTGTGCTCGCCAACGTGAAGCCGGACTGGACGGTGGACCAGGTGCGGCCGTACGTCGAGTTTGTCATCGAGAAGTTCGGCTGGGACCGGGTGGTGTGGGGGAGCGACCACCCCGTGGTGACGCTGTTCGCCGACCTGACGAAATGGGTCAACGCCAGCCGCGAGATCGTCTCGGGCGCCAGCGTGGACGAGCAGGAGAAGCTGTTCTCCCGCAACGCCGAGCGGGTCTACCGGATTGGGTGATGGGTGTGTTTCTCAGAGCGGGCGGCACGCGAACCAGTGTGCTGCCCGACTTCTTCATCGGCACGCATGCCGCCCATCAGCGGCCTGCGCCTGCTGACGCGAGACGCGGGGCGATACCGGACCTACTTTCCAATGGTCGAGTTGATCGCCCCGCCCCAGCAATAGCTCACGCCACGTTCTGCTTCGGGGCCGGGCGGGCCCATTCGGGGATCCAGGTGCCGTGGGCCAGCAGCAGGTCATCGACGAGGTTCCAGATTTGCTCGAGGTCGAGTTCGGCCGCGGTGTGCGGATCGAGCATGGCGGCGTGGTAAAGGTGTTCGCGGTTCTCCGTCATCAGAGCGGCAACCGTGAGTTCCTGCACGTTGATGTTGGTGCGCATCAAGGCGGTGAGCTGCGGCGGCAGGGCGCCGATATAGGTCGGCTGGATGCCCGATGAATCGACGAGGCACGGAACTTCCACCGCGGCGTTGCTGGGCAGCGAGGTGATGACACCGTTGTTGCGGACGTTGCCGTAGATCACGCCTGGCTCGCCGGTCCACACCGCGTTGACGATCTCCGAGGCGTATTCCTTCGAGGCCTTGACGCTGATCTTGTCGGCCTTGCGGTACTCCTCGGACGTCGTCTTCCAGCGCTCGATCTGCTCGATGCAGCGCTTGGGGTACTCGTCGAGCGGGATACCGAACTTTTCGATCAGGTCGGGCCGGCCTTCCTTGATGAAATACGGGGTGTACTCGGCGAAGTGCTCCGAGCTCTCGGTGACGAAGTAACCGAGGCGGGTGAGCATCTCGTAGCGCACCTTGTTGGGGCAGCGCGGGTTCCACGTGGGCTTGGGCGCCCTGCCCTCGCGGTAGGCACGGACCAGATCGGGGTAGAGATCGCGGTAGCTGCCATCGGCCTGCCGATGCTCGAACTTCAGGTAGAACGCCATGTGGTTGATGCCGGCGGCGCGGTAGCGAATCTCGTCGTAGGGTATGCCGAGGTCGTTGGCGAGCTCGTGCGCCGTACCCTGCACCGAGTGGCAGAGACCGACCTGCTTGATCGTCGGGTACTTCTCGGCAATGGCCCAGGTGTTGATCGCCATCGGGTTGACGTATTGCAGCATGACCGCTTCGGGCGCGACCTGCAGCATGTCCTCGCAGATCGACCAGAGATGCGGCACGGTGCGGAGGCCGCGCATGATGCCGCCAATGCCCAGGGTGTCGGCGATGGTCTGGCGCAGGTTGTATTTCTTCGGCACCTCGAAATCGACGACGGTCGAGGGCTCATAACCGCCGATCTGGAAGCACACGACGACGAAATTGGTGCCGTCGAGCGCCTCGCGCTGGCTCGAGTAGGTTTTGACCGTGGCGGGGACACCCAGTGTGGCGACCAGCTTGCTGGCGATGATCTCGCTCTCCTCAAGCCGCTGCGGGTTGATGTCCATCAGCCGGATTTCGGCGCCCGCCAGCGCCGGGCGCTGCAGGATGTCGCCAACGATGTTCTTCATGAACACCGACGAGCCGGCGCCGATGAAGGTGACTTTGGGATTGGACATGGTGGGTCTCCGAGTTGGCCGGGATGGTAGCGCTTGCCCCACGGACGACAATACCGCTATCTCACAGAGTTCTTCCGGTTTCATAAGGTTTCGCCATGGAGGAAGCCCGCTTCGATGCACACGGGCCGATGCCGCGGCAGGCTCGCCGCTTTTACGCCCAGGACCAGGCGTTCGGCCGGTTCGGCATGCGCTGGTTCGCGTCCGAGACCATGGCGATGGAGCATACTCACGGCCATGTCGAGATGAACTGGCTGACCTCCGGGCACATGGACTACCTGATCGATGGCCGCCCGGTGGCGATCCCAGCCGGGCAACTCAGCATGTTCTGGGCGGGGATTCCGCATCAGACGGTGGCGGTGGAAGGACCCGGGCCGCAGCGGCAGTGCAACATCTACCTGCCGCTCGACAGCTTTCTCCACATGCCCAAGATCGGGGCGCTCACCGAGATCATGATGGGCGGCGGGCTGGTGCTGCTGCCGGCGGAAAATATCGGCGAGGATACGCTCAGGCGCTGGTACAAGGACTATCGCAGCGGCAAAGCCGAGCGCACCGACATCCTCAAGGAAGAGATCGCGCTGATGCTTCGGCGCGCCGCGGTGACCGGCTTCGAGATGCCGCTCGGGCCGTGGGTCGAGGGCGCGTCGCGTTCCGGCCGGCCGGTACCGCTGCGCTACGTGGTGGCGATGGTGCGGCACATCCTCGAGAACCTGCGCGAGCCGCTGCGGGCCGAGGACCTGGCCGAGGTGGTGGGGCTGCACCCGAACTATGCGCTCGCCCTGTTCAGCGAGGTGATGCGGGTGCCGCTCCACAGGTTCGTGGTGCGGATGCGGCTGATCCATGCGCGGGCGCTGCTGTTCGAGGGGCGGCTGTCGATCGAGAACGTCGCCTACGAGAGCGGCTTTTCGGCGCTGAGCCAGTTCTACGTGCAGTTCCGCGCCGCCTATGGGCTGACGCCACGGCAGATGCGGGCGCACTACCTCCGGTGAATTACTGAGGGATTGGCGGGGCTTGCACGCCGCGCCAAACGGCGGTCATGCTCCGGCGCATGATCGATCCGACCATCTTCGTCCTCGCGGTGCTGTCGCTGTTGGCGACGCCCGGCCCCACCAACACCCTTCTCGCCACCTCAGGCGCGGCGGTGGGGGTGCGGCGTTCGCTGGTGATGCTGGTGGGCGAACTGGGTGGCTACCTCATTTCGATCGCCGTGCTGCGCATTGTGCTCGGGCCGGTGATCGCGGCGCAGCCGGCGGTCGGGATCATGCTCAAGGTGGCGGTGGCGCTTTACCTCGCCTGGATCGCCTACAAGCTCTGGACGCGCAGCGCCGCACTGACGGCCGATAGCACCGTGACGCTGCGGGCGGTGTTCGTGACGACCCTGCTCAACCCCAAGGCGCTGGTGTTTGCGTTCGGCATCATCCCGGTCGAGCACCCGATGCTGTGGGCCTATGTCGTCGCCTTCGCGGTGACGGTGCCGCTGATCGGCCTTGCCTGGATCGCCATCGGCTCGATCATCGGCGCAGCTTCGGGCGAACGGCATGCCGGGCTGGTGCGAAAGGTCGCCTCGGTGGCGCTGGTCGGGTTCGCGGCGCTGCTGGTACGCTCGGCGTTCGGCTGAGGCATTCCGGCTCGGCGCCAGCGCGGAACGTTCATTCTGTCTTGACGGTGTCGCCCTGGCGTGACGAAGGTCCGGCTCCCGACCACCGGAGCCCTCCCTCATGCTCATCGGCAACGCGCCCTGCTCCTGGGGCATCAACTACCCCACCGGCAACGCCATCACGTGGCAGACCTATCTCGACGAGGTAGCGGCTGCCGGCTATCGCGGCACGGAACTCGGGCCGTTCGGCTTTCTGCCCAAGGACAAGACGATGTTGCAGCCAGAGCTGGCGCGACGCGGGTTGACGCTGATCGGGGCGACGCATGTGCACCTGTTCGGCGAGCGCGAGCGGGCGCCCGAACTGATGGCGACGCTGCGCGAACTGGCGCCGCTGCTGGCCGAACTCGGCGCGAGGCACCTCGTCATCATGGACGAGAGCGCCTGGTATCCGCCGGGCAAGGAGGGCGTGCTTGACGCTGCCGGCTGGCGCGGGCTGGTCGAAACGGTCCGCGAGGCGCAGGCGGTGATCGAGGGCGAGTTCGGGCTGAAGGCCAGTTTTCATTCGCATGTCGGCACCGCTGTGGAGCTGGAGCCGCAGATCGACCGGCTGCTCGACGAGACCGAAATCGACCTCTGCTTCGACACCGGCCACCACGCCTTCTGGGGGCAGGACCCGCTCAGCTACATGAAGAAAGTGTGGGGGCGGATCGCCTACATGCACTTGAAGAACGTCGACGCGGCGGTGCGGCAGCGTGTGCTGGACCGGCAGCTCACGATCGAGGACTCGTATGCGGCGGGCGTGATGGCGCCCCTGCCCGATGGCGTGGTGGATATCCAGGCGATCATGGCGTTCCTTGCGGCGCAGGGTTTCGACGGGCCGGTGGTGGTGGAACAGGACATCGCGGAGAATGCCCGTGAAACGCCGCTGCAGCTGGCGAAACGCAACCTCGACTACGTGCGGGCTATCGCATGAGCGCCGCGGTCAAGATCGGCCTGATCGGGCTCGGCGAAGTCGCGCAGCTGATGCACCTGCCGCTGCTCGCGGATGACCAGCGGTTCGAGATCGCGGCGGTGACCGACGTGTCGCGCAGCCTCACGGAATATGTGGCGAAGCGGTACTCCGTTCCCAGGACCCCGGGGTCGGCGGAGGCCTTGATCGCCGATCCGGCGCTCGACGCGGTGATGATCCTGACGCCGGACTTCCTGCACGCGCCGCTGCTCGAGGCGACGATCCGGGCCGGCAAGCACGTCTTCATCGAGAAGCCGGCGGCGCTGACGGCGGCCGAACTGGAGCCGATCGTTGCGCTCAACAGGACCAACCCCAAGGTGGTGTTCGTCGGCTATATGCGGCGGTTCGCGCCGGCCTTCACGGCGTTGAAGGCGCGGCTGCCAGAGCGCGGCGAAATCCGGCATGTCCGCATCCGCGACCTGATCCGCGAGAGCCAGTTCTTCGTCGACCAGACGCGGCACCTGTTCATGCCCTCCGATGTGCCGGAAGCGGCGATCAGCGTGGGGCGGACGAAGACGCAGGCCCTGCTGCGTAGCGTGATGGGCGAGACGGCGACGGCCGAGCAGCTGCGCGCCTATCAGGTGCTGACCGGGCTGGCCTCGCACAGCTTTTCGGCGATGTGCGAACTGTTCGGGCCGCCGCTGAAAGTCGCATCGGCGCGGCAGCATCGCGGCGAGAACGTGCTGGTGATGTTCGACTACGGTCACTTCACCGCGCTCTATGAGGCAGTGATCCATGACGTCGCCCGTTTCGATGCCGGCATCGAGGTGCTGACCATGAACCAGCACTTCAAGATCAACTACGACACGCCCTACATCCGCAACCTGCCCACCCGGCTCGAAATCACCACCTCGGGCCAAAGCAGTACCGGCACCGAGGTGATCGGGCCGTTCTACGAGGATGCCTTCCGGGTGGAGCTCGATGCTTTCCACCGCGCGGTCACGGTGGGAGAAAAGCCCAAGACAACGCTCGAGGATTCGCTGTCGGACCTACGGCTATTTGCCGAGGTCGGGCAGCATTTCCTCGCCCAGTAAGGGTGCCGGAAGGCCACGCCTCCGAGGCGTTCCAGCCGTCACGCAGCTGTCACCAAAGTGCGGTTTAAGCCGTTCGGACGCTCGCGGAACAGTTCAAGCGAACGCCGTCACAATGGAATTTCTGTTCTATTTTTCGCTTGCCACCGGATGGGCTCGGGATAGTCTCGCCGGCAGGTCAGCGACAGTTTGACCAGCCGCGGGAGACCCCGACGGCGAACCCAGGGAGACAAACGATGAAACGTCGTGCGTTCATGCTTTCCGTCGGTGGCGCTGCCGCCGGCATGGTGCTTCTGCCGCGTATGGCCTTCGCGGCCCCGGGCACGATCGACTGGTACACCTCGTCGGACCAGAACATCCTCGACTTCTGGACCAACATCGTGAAGCCGAAGTTCGAGGCGGCCAATCCGGGTCTCATGCTGAATTTGGTGGACGGCGGTGACAACGCCGGACTGCAGGCGATCGCCGAGCGCGCTATCGCGGCGATGGACACCAAGACCGATCCGCAGGCCGACTTCTTCGAGGGTTTCGACGCCCGCCAGCCGGTCGGCGCCATCGACAAGGGCCTGTGGACCGACTTCGCGGCGGCCGGGCTTTCCAACTATTCCAAGATCAACCCGCTGGCGCTGTCGATCGATGCGCTGCCGCAGAACCTGCCCTACCGCGGCAGCCAGGTGCTGCTCGCCTACGACACCACCAAACTCGCTGCGGCGGATGTCCCCAAGACCTTCGCGGACCTGATCGCCTGGATCAAGGCCAACCCCGGCCAGTTCATCTACAACCGTCCCAACAAGGGCGGTTCGGGCGGCAACTTCGTCCGGCGCGCCATCTACGAGGCGAACGGCAAGGACCCGAGCAAGTTCAAGGTCGAGAACTACACCGCCGAGGCCGCCACCGCGGCGCTCGACCCCGCTTGGGCGCTGCTCAACGACCTGGCTCCGTCGCTGTTTGACAAGGGCGCCTATACCTCGGGCAATACCCAGTCGATCCAGCTCCTCAGCCAGTCCGCGGTCACCATGATCCCGGCCTGGTCGGACCAGGCGCTCTCGGCCATCGCCCAGGGCGTGCTCCCCGAGACCACCGGCCTCGTGCAGCTGACCGATCTCGGCTTCCCGGGCGGCTTCTCGCGCATCACCATCCCGACCAACGGCGTGAACCACGAAGCCGCGCTGAAGCTCGCGGACTTCATCCTCTCCGAGGAAATCCAGTCGGCGGTGTTGACTGAGCTAGGCGGCTTCCCCGGCGTCTCGTGGGACTACATCTCCGCGGACCTGCGCGAAAAGTTCAAGGACGTCATCCCGGCTTCCATCCCGGTCTTCCCGGGCGGCGACTGGGAGAAGGCGATCAACGAGAACTGGTACCGCGCCGTCGCCCCGAACGTGGACCCGGCTTCGTGACCGACAGGCCGGCGGACGACATCGCCGGCGCCGGACGCGGCAAGTGGGGGATTGGTCTCCTGCTTGTCGCGGCGCCGGTACTGCTCGTCTGCTGGCTCGTCATCTATCCCATCATTTCGGCAGTCGCGCGCACCGTGTGGCTGCCGAACGAGGGTAGCGGATCGGCGTTCTCGCTCGAGACCTACCAGTTCTTCTTCTCCGACCAGTACAGCCTCAACAACCTGTACCTGACGCTGTGGACGACCTTCGTCTGCGCCTTCATCCTGATCATCATCTGCCTGCCGATCGCGCTCTACCTGCGCTTTTCGGGCGGCAAGCTGCCCGCCTATGTGCAGGGCCTCGCCATCTTCCCGATGTTCGTCCCCTCGATCGTGCTGAGCTACGCCTTCATCCGCGTGCTCGGCCCGAACGGGACGGTCGATCTGCTGCTGAACGCCGTGGGACTGCCGAAAATCCGCTCGCCCTACCTCACACCCTGGGGACCGGTGATCGGGCTGGTCTGGGACCATATCCCGCTGACCGTGCTGATCCTGGTATCCGGCCTCGGCGGCATCTCGAACCAGTCGGTAGAAGCAGCGCGTGATGTCGGCGCCGGCAGGCTCGCGGTGCTCTGGTACATCATCCTGCCGCGCCTCACGAACTCGATCCTCGTCGCGGTGTCGTTTTCGATCCTCGGCATCTTCTCGGCCTTCACCCTGCCCTACGTGCTGGGACCGGCGGCGCCTGAAATGATGGGCCCGTTCATGCAGCGCACCTTCCGCGAACTGCTCGATCCGACCAGCGCCATCACGCAGGCCGTGGTCGCCTTTGCCTTCTGCCTCGTGTTCGGGCTGTTCTACGTTTACTCCGTCGCGAAGAACCGGAGGGAGTGATGGCGGAAACACTCGACCGGCGGATCGACTGGACCGGCATCTTCTTTGCTGTGGTCCTCACCATCGTCATCATTTTCCCGCTGCTGGTGGTCGGCACCTGGGCGTTCACCAATGTGTGGCGCTACCCATCGGTGATCCCGCAGGAGTTCGGGCTCCGCTACTGGTACACCACCTTGGCGCGGGCCGATGTCTGGTCGTCGATCTCGATGAGCATCTCGCTCGCCTGCATGGTGACCTTCCTCTCGGCGCTGATCTGCCTGCCGGCGGCTTACGCCTTCGCGCGGCTGGACTTTCCCGGCCGAAACATCCTGTTCTTCTCGTTCCTCGCCGGGCAGGCGTTTCCGAAGTTCGGGCTGCTGGTCGCCATCGCCGGCATCTTCCTGCAGCTCAACCTGATCGGCACGTTCTGGGGCGTCGTCCTGATCCAGTTGGTCGGCACGCTGCTGTTCATGATCTGGATCCCGGTCGCCGCGTTTCAGGCCGTGGATCGCCGGATGGAGGAAGCGGCCCGCGATGTCGGCGCCTCGCCGATCCGGGTGTTCTGGTCGATCACCCTGCCGCAGGCCGGGCCGACCATCGCGGCGGCGGTGATGCTCACCTTCGTCAACACCTTCTACGAGACCGAAGGCGCCTGGCTGATCGGCGCGCCGGCCATCCGCACCATGCCGGTGCTGATGATCTCGTTCATCAACAACCAGCCGGTGATCCAGTTCGGCGCGGTGCTGTCGGTGCTGCTCTGGGTGCCGTCGTTCTTCGCTATCCTGTTCGCGCGCCGGGTGATCAGCTCCGGCTCGTTCGCCCGCGGTTTCGGAGGCTAGTCAGGCCCACATGTCGGTTCTCGAAGTAGCAGGGGTAACCAAGAAGTTCAGCGCGACCGTCACGGCCGTCGACAGCTTCACCCTGACCGTCGGCGACGGCGAACTCGTATGCCTCCTCGGCCCGTCCGGTTCGGGCAAATCGACCCTGCTGCGCATGATCGGGGGCTTCGAACGCCCGACCAGCGGCAGCATCCGCATCGACGGCGAGGAAGTCATCCACCTGCCGCCCGAGAAGCGGCCGACTGGCATGGTGTTCCAGAGCCATGCGCTGTGGACCCACATGAACGTGTTCAAGAACCTCGCCTTCGGCCTGAAGCTGCGCCACCTGCCGGCCGACGAGATCAAGCGCAAGGTCGAGGCCGTGCTGGAACTGGTCGGCCTCGGCGGCTACGGCACGCGCATGACCGGCCAGCTTTCGGGAGGGCAGCAGCAGCGCGTGGCGCTGGCGCGCTCGCTGGTGCTCGAGCCGAAAATCCTGCTGCTCGACGAGCCTTTTGCGAGTCTTGACCAGCACTTGCGCGAGCGTCTTCGTGAAGAGGTTCGTGACATCCAGCAACGCCTCGGCATCACCACGCTGTTCGTCACGCACGGGCAGGACGAGGCGCTGTCCATGGCCGACCGCATCGTGGTGATGCGCGACGGCAAGATCGAGCAGGTTGCGGCGCCCGACATGCTCTATCGCGAGCCGCAGACGCCGTTCGTCGCCGGCTTCATCGGCACGATGAATCTGATTGAGGGCCAGGTATCGGGCGGCCAGTTCGCGCGCGCCGGATTCTCTCATCCGCTGCCGATCGCCGATGGCCCCGCGACCTTCGCGGTGCGCCCCGAGGCGCTTTCGATCACGCCATCGACCGACCTCAGCGGCCCGCGCATCCACCGGGTGACCGACTATGGCGCTCACGCCATCGTCGACCTCGAACTTCCCGATGGGCTTCGCCTCAAGGCAACGGTGCCCGACGCACGCGAGTGGAACGGGGTGCAAGCCGCGACGCTGACGCCCCGCGCCTTCGCCGCCTACCGCGAAAACCTTGTCGCCTTCCGGAGCTGACTTCGATGACCGACCAGCCGATTTCGGTGACCCGCGATGGTCACCGGACGTTCTTCAAATGGCACCGGGGCCGCAAGCGCCTGAGCGATCCCGTGTTCACCGGGCGGCGGATCATCGAGGGTATGCAGGCGGGCGCCAGCATCGAGGTAGACCTCGTGGTGCATGCCGATAACGGCTTCGCAGTGCTGCACAACCTGTCGCTCGAACGCGAGACCACCGGCACCGGCCTCGTGCGCGACACACCAGCCGCCGCGCTGCGCGAACTCAACCTGCTTGGCAATGACGGCCAGCCGATCGCCGACAAGGTGATGCTGCTCGAGGACCTCGCGGCGCTGATCGCCCGCGATGGCGCGCATCCGGACGGCCTGCTGCAGCTCGACTACAAGGAAGATGCCGCCGCCCTGAGCGCTGACGCGTTGCGAAGCTTCGCCGAAGCACTGGCGCCGGTCGCCGGGCACTTCATCGTCTCGTCGGGAGATGCGGAATCGGTGCGGATGCTGACGGGCGCGGTGCCGGGCATCCATATCGGCTACGATCCGTGTCACCAGGGCGCGATCGACCGGCTGATGCAGACACGGGACTACGCGGGGTTCGTAGCCGACGCCGTGGCAGCATCGCCGAAGTCGGAGCTCGACTATCTGGCGTATGAGTTGGTGCTGGAAGCAGACAAAGATGGCTTCGACATCATCGATGCGTTCCACGCGAATGGCAGGCGGATCGACGCCTACACGATCAAGCAGGCAAACGCGGAGACGCTGCCGGTGGTCGAGCGACTGCTGGCGCTGAAGGTGGACCAGATCACGACGGACGATCCCGAAGGGATGGCGGCGGCGCTGCGCTGAAGCAAACAACGGTGCAATACGTCAAAACCTGGTGCCCTTACCCACGCCGACGTTCCACACCACAGGGTGAAAGCGTGGGGATTCGTAGTGACGCAGCATGTATTTGGTCCCGATCAGCGGGACGGCAGGTGGTATTTCTACGCGTATGTGGACGGCCAGCAGATCGAATGGGGTCCTTACTCGACGCCGGAGTTCGCCAGGGGCGCGCGCGACTCCATCGAGCGGCGGCTGAGCGGCGGGGCGGCGGCCCGACCGGCGACGATCGAGGATGGGCACTAGCTAGACGAGGCCAAGAAAAAGTACGACGAGGCGCGTGATTTCGGTCATCGCTTCGTCGTCCAACCGCCCGATGGTCGCCCCGACCTTTGCTCGCCGGGGCGACATCAACCTGTCGATCTGAACCTGCGATGTGACACGCAACCCGTTGGTCGGACTAGGTTCGACGGTGTGTCGTGCGAGCGGCGCGTCGAGAAGTGTACTGGTCAGGAGCAGCACAGTGACGCTTGCCGTGTATGGCATCTGGTCAGATTGGATAACCAACGCAGGTCGCGGTTTTCCGAAGCGGCCCTGTAGAGCAACAGTTACAAAGTCACCGCGTCTCAACTCTCATCGACCCATTCCTCGAAGGCCGCGTCGAGAAACGCCATCTCCTCCTTGTTCGCCAAGTCGGCAGCGCCAACAATAGCCGACTGCCGCCGCATCTCTTCGGCGAAACCCGGAGCGCGGGTGTCCGGCACCCAGATCTGAACCGGGCGCAACCCGGCGGCGCGCAGGGCGTCGCGGCGCTTCTGAACTCTCTGCCTGGTCGATGCTGGCATGTCGGGCCTCGTTACATGTAGCAGGTAGGCTTCGGAGCCATCTTCGTCAAGCTGGCCTCACTTAGGGTTCTTCTTCGGCACATCCCTGAGGTGCTCCAGCAGGTAGGCGTGCGTCGCGGCGTTGGCGATGATCAGGGTGCCGGTCTGCTCGTAGAATTCGGGGCCGCGGCCCCACCAGTCGGTGACGATGCCACCTGCTTCCTGCACGCAGAGGATGCCGACGGCGGTGTCGGAGAAGCCGGTCTCCTCGTAATAGCCGGTGAGGCGTCCCATCGCGACATAGGCGGCGGAATTGGCGGCGCTGCCGACGATGCGGATGGCGCCGATGGGCGCGCGGATGGCGTCGAGACGGGCGTAGGCGCCGGGATAGAGCGAGAGGTTCGGCGTGGGCAGGCCGGTGCCGATGGCGAAGAGCCCGATATCGGCCTGCTGGCTCACCCGCAGGCGCTCGCCGTTCATGAACGCGCCCTGTCCCGGGAGGGCGGTGAACATCTCGTCCGATACCGGGTTGTAGAGCGCGCCGGCCACGGTCTGGTTGCCGCGGCGGAGGGCGATCGAGATAGTGTAGTGCTGGCCGTTGATGAAATTGGTGGTGCCGTCGATCGGGTCGACCAGCCAGCGGTGTTCGGTGTCGCCACGTTCGGTCGGCGGAAACTCCTCGCCGTAGAAGCTCCAGTCCGGCCAGCGGCCCATCAGCCGGTCGCGGATCAGCAGTTCGGATTGCCGGTCGGCATCGGAGACGAAGTCAGCCGGGCCTTTGATGCCGATCTCGAGGTCGCGGAAGCGCTTGAAGTGTTCAAGCGTCAGCGCGCCGGCCTCGCGGGCGGTCGCGACCATCTCATCGAGCACAGTGTCATAGGAAAGCGGCATTTGTGGGCGAATCTCCATGGCTGACGGGAGCTTAGCCGGACCCAGAGACGATAGAATAACGGGAACCGGGCTGGACTTCCAACGTTCTGCAGGGCGAGGGCTGGTTCAATGGCGGCGAAGATTCACATCGTAGTGCGCCACAATGGGGCCGGGTGGCAGGTGCTGACCATCGGCAAGCCGGCGGTGTCGGCGGACACCTCGCGGCCTTACACCAGCCGCGAACAGGCGCTGTCCGATGCGCTGTTCTCGGCCCGCATGCTCGACGCCCTCGGCGAAGAGGTGGAAGTGCTGCTCGAGGGCAGCGACGGAGTGAAGCCGGTGAGTGAGGAGCATTCGCAGGTGTGGCTGCGGCACTGAGCTATATCCACCCGGAGCAGGTTCATACTCGATTACACCTTGTGGCACCTTGTGGCACCTTGTGGTGGGTGGCACCATTGCACTCTCGCATCATTCCGATCACTCGGACCTTCCGGCGAAGGCCAGAGTCTTCTGGCTGTTCTTGTCGGATTTGAGCAGCGCCATGCGCATCTTGGCGTGAAGCCGCTCGGCGTGCTTCTGCGCCAGCGTGATCGCAAGGCGGCGGCCGGGCTCGGCGAGAAACAGCGAGAGCGGGCCGGCAAGGCGCTTCAGGATGGCGGGACCGTCGGTCGAGAGCAGCGCGTCCTCCAACGAGAGTATCGCTTCGATATGCCCCGGCTCGCCCTGGCGGCCGGCGCGGCCGGCGAGCTGGTCGTCGATGCGGCGGGCTTCATGGCGTTCGCTCATGATGACATGGAGACCGCCCTTTTCGGCGGCGCCAGGACCGAGCGGAATATCGGTGCCGCGGCCGGCCATCGAGGTCACTACGGTAATGCGGCCGAGTTCGCCGGCACGACCAACAATGTCGGCCTCGTGCGCGTCCTGGGCGGCGTTCAGCACTTCGTGGGCGAGGCCGGCCTTGGTGAGCTCGGCGCTCGCCATCTCGGACTGGGCCACCGAGCCGGTGCCGATCATCAGCGGCGCGCCTGAGGCGTGGAGTTCAGCGGCGCGGGCGACGATGCGCTGCCACTTCTGCTCGGCGGTCGCGAGCACCGCGTCGTCGCGATAGACGCGGCGCGACGGCTTGTGCGTAGGGATTTTCGCGACCGGCAGGCGGTAGACACGCCAGAGTTCGCCCGCCACGTGGCTCGCCGTGCCGGTCATGCCGGCAAGGCGGCCGTAGCGGCGGAAGAAGCGCTGGTAGGTCATGCGGGCGATGGTGATGCGCTGCTCGGAGAGCCCCAGTCCCTCCTTGGTCTCGATCATCTGGTGCAAGCCATCCGACCACGAGCGATCCTTGGAGCGGCGGCCGGTCGAGGGGTCGACGATCTGTACCTTGCCCTCGAACAGGATGTAGTCCTCGTCGCGGTGGAACAGGTGGAGGGCCGAGAGCGCCTGCCGCACCAGTTCCTCGCGCATGACGCGCGATTTCCACGGACCGGGGCGGCCCTTGGCGCGGTCGGCGATCTCGTCGCGGCCGGGCATGGTGAGGCCGATGCGGCGCTCGTCGGGCATGATGCGATAATGCTTGTCGGCTTCGAGGGTGCGGGCCAGCTCCAGCGCAAACGCGATGGTGGCGGTGTCGTTCTCGGCTTTGGCTTGGCCGGAAATCACCAGCGGGGTGCGCGCTTCGTCGACCAGCACGCTGTCGGCCTCGTCGACCAGCGCGAAGTGCAGGCCACGCAGCCGCAACTCGCCCATACGACTTTTCTTCGACGCCAGCGCATCGAGCCGCAGGCGGAGGTCGCCGGACTTCTGGCCCAGCACCATGCGGTCGCGCAGGTAGTCGAAGGCCAGCTCCTTGTTGGTGCAGTAGGTGATGTCGCAATCATAGGCGTGCTGGCGGTCGGCGAGCTCCATGCCCTCGATCACGGTGCCAACGGTAAGGCCGACAGCCTTGTAGAGCGGCAGGATCAGCTCGGCATCGCGCCTGGCGAGGTAATCGTTGACGGTGACGATGTGCACTGGCGTGCCGGCCAGAGCCACTGCGGCGGCGGCGAGGCCGGCGGTGAGGGTCTTGCCCTCCCCTGTCGCCATCTCGGCGATCATGCCGGAGAGTATGCCATACGCACCGACCAGTTGCACGTCGTGGTGGCGCTTGCCGCCCAGCACGCGGCCCGACACCTCGCGCAGGTGGGCGAAGCAGCGGGCGATGGCGGCCTTGTCCCTGAAGTCCGAGCGGCGGATCTCGATCGCCGCCTCGCGGGCCCCGGCGACCAGTTCGGGCATCGGCATGTCGAGCAGGGTGGGCGCGATGGCGTGGACCATCGGAATGAGGCGGAGCAGCTTCCGGCCGCGTCGTTTCGCCAGCCGGGCGACGATCTGCGCCTCGATGGCGTGGAGCGCGACGTCGAGCTTGCCCTCCTTCTTGTCCGGCCGCTCAGGATAGAGCTGCAGGGCCGGGGCGCGGCGACGGGCCTGACCGCTCATGCCACCGGCTCCGGTTGGCGCATCGGGGTGAGGATGCCCTCCTCGTAGCCGAAGCGGTTGATGTAGGCGGTGTTGAGGCCGAGGCAGGCCTTGCTCGCGCACTGGTCGCGGTAGACGCACTGGTGGAAACCGTTGCGCATGAACTCGGACCAGAACGCCGGGTCGATGATGAGGCGCGGCTGGTCGTTGGTGAGGGCGTCGCCGTCGGGCCCGAGCAGGCAGTGCGGGAAGTTCTTCACCTCGATGCCGCGACCAAGCGCGCGGGCGGCGTGGATGGCGTCGCGGAGGTAGGGCAGCGAGTCCGAGTGGCGGACGATGAGCTGCTTCTCGTCGGTCTCCGCCATCGGCCAGTAGACCCAGAACTCCATTTGAATCAGGCGCTTGAGGTAGGCAAGGCGATCGACGACGGCGCGCAGGTGCTGGTAGCTCAGGGCGGTGACGACGGTGTTGGTGACGACGGCGACGTGGTCGTACCGATCAAGATTATCGAAGCCCCGCATCATCTTGTCGAAGGCGCCGGGGACGGCAGTGATCTGGTCGTGCAGTTCGGCAGTCGGCGCAGTGATCGAGACGAAATACTCATCAACGCCCGCATCGACGAGGCGATCGGTGTAGGCACGGTCGGCGAGGTGGACGCCGTGGGTCTGGATGCGGACGTGCTTGAAGCCGTGGGCGCGGGC